>ERZ772967.2096-NODE-2096-length-13029-cov-13.721135_pt1 | contig 13029 bp, 11 predicted proteins | sample MGYA00511677_ERZ772967 | MGnify/ENA primary metagenome ERZ772967 (study PRJEB29015, sample SAMEA2737931) | human oral metagenome | biome: human oral; feature: human-associated habitat; material: dental | place: China | collected 2146 ...
CCCGCCACGGGCTGCATCGGCGTGACCTGGGACGAGTACCACGCCGATCCCGAGGAGGCGCTGTCCCGAATCGTCTCCTCCTACCGGGCGCTCGCCCGCGACCACGACGTCGTCATCATCGACGGCTCGGACTTCACCGACGTCGCGGGCACGCCCGAGCTGGCCCTGAACGCGCGCGTCGCCGCGAACCTCGGCGTTCCCGTCCTCCTGGTGGTCTCCGGCCAGGGCTCTCCCGAGGATGTGCGCAGCAGCGTCGAGGTCTCGATCGCCGAGATCGCCGAGAACCACGCCCGGACCGTCGCGGCGGTGGCCAACAAGTGCCCGGCCGCCGGTCGCCGGGCCGTCTCCGAGGCCATCGCCGGCATCGAGGGGATCACGACGACGACCCTGCCCGAGATCCCGCTCCTGACGGCGCCGAGCGTGCGCGAGGTTCTCGAGGCCCTCGACGGCGAGCTGATCTCCGGCGACGCCGCGCTCCTGGAGCGCGAGGCGGAATCCGTCCTCGTGGCGGCCATGGACGTCTCCCACGTCCTGGAGCGCCTGACCGAGGGCCAGCTGGTCATCGTCCCCGCCGACCGGTCCGCCGCGCTGATCTCACTGGCGGCGGCCCAGGCCTCCTCCTCGTTCCCCAGCATGTCGGGTCTCGTCCTCAACGGCGGATTCTCGGTCGCCCAGCACGCGCTGCGACTGATCCAGGGCCTCGGCTTGCCCCTGCCGGTCTTCACCTCTCCGCTGGACACCTTCGCCGCGGCCTCCACGGCGGGCTCCCTGACAGGGGAGCTGGCGCACGGCTCGGAGCGCAAAGTCGATGTGGCCGTGACGGCCTTCGAGCGGGAGGCCGACGTCGAGTCCCTGCTGGCGGCCCTGGAGGTCGAGCCCAGCGACGTGGTCACGCCCATCATGTTCCAGGCCGAGCTGGTCGAGCGCGCCCGCGCCGACCGCCGGACGATCGTGCTGCCCGAGCCCGACGACGACCGGATCCTGCGCGCCGCCGATGCGATCCTGCGCCGCGGCATCTCCGACGTCGTCCTGCTGGGCGACGCGGCATCGGTGCGGGCCCGCGCCGCCGAGCTGGGCCTGGACATCGCCGCGGCGCGCGTGGCGTCCACCAGCGATCCCGACCTGCTGGAGAAGTACGCCGCTGAGTTCGCCCGTCTGCGCGCCAAGAAGGGCGTCACCCTGGAGCAGGCCCGCGAGAGGATCCAGGACGTGTCCTACTTCGGCACCATGATGGTGCACATGGGCGACGCCGACGGCATGGTCTCCGGAGCGGCCCACACCACGGCCCACACGATCGTGCCCTCCTTCCAGATCATCAAGACCAAGCCGGACACCTCGATCGTCTCCTCGGTCTTCCTCATGCTGCTGGAGGACCGGGTCCTGGTCTACGGCGACTGCGCCGTCAACCCCGACCCGACCGCCGAGCAGCTCGCCGACATCGCCATCTCCAGCGCCGAGACCGCCAAGCAGTTCGGCGTGGACCCGCGCGTGGCCATGCTGTCCTTCTCCACCGGCACGTCCGGCAAGGGGGCGGACGTGGACAAGGTCCGCGAGGCCACCGAGATCGTGCGCTCCAAGGCCCCTGAGCTGGCCGTGGACGGCCCCATCCAGTACGACGCGGCCGTCGACCCGACGGTGGCCGCCAAGAAGGCGCCGGACTCGGCCGTGGCCGGGCGCGCCAATGTCCTGATCTTCCCCGACCTGTCCAGCGGCAACATCGGCTACAAGGCCGTCCAGCGCTCCTCGGGCGCAATCGCCATCGGTCCGGTCCTCCAAGGCCTGAACAAGCCGGTCAACGACCTGTCGCGCGGCGCCCTGGTCGAGGACATCATCAACACCGTCGCCATCACCGCCGTCCAGGCGCAGGTCTGACGCGCCCTGCGACGGCGCAGCCGGCGCAGCGCGAACACCCCTGCCGCCCCTGCCGCCAATATCGTGGGGAAGGCGCCCGAACCGCCGGCCCTCCCCGTCACCCATCGCGCCCGCTCAGCGGGCTCCGTCGAATAGCCAGAAAGGCACACCCGTGACCACCCGGACCGTTCTTGTCATCAACTCCGGCTCCTCCTCCATCAAGTACCAGCTGATCGACCCCGACGCCGGGGAATCCCTCGCCTCGGGCATCGTCGAGCGCATCGGTGACGTGACCGGCTCCATCACCCACAAACATGCCGGTGAGAAGACCGTGATCGACGAGCCCGTGCCGGACCACGGCTTCGGACTGGCCGAGGTCCTGCGCCTGTTCGAGGAGAAGGGCCCCAGCCTGACGGAGGCCAATATCGTGGCGGTCGGTCACCGCGTGGTCCAGGGGGGCCACTACTTCTCCGGGCCCGCCCTCATCGACGATGACGTCGTCGCCAGGATCGAGGAGTTCGTACCGCTCGGTCCGCTCCACAACCCGGCCCACCTCAAGGGCATCGAGGTGGGGCGCGAACTTCTGACGGACGTGCCCCACGTGGCCGTCTTCGACACCGCCTTCTTCCAGGATCTTCCCGAGGAGGCCGCCCGCTACGGCCTGAACCGCAAGGTGGCCGACACCTACTCCATCCGCCGCTACGGCGCCCACGGCACCAGCCACCAGTTCGTCTCCGGCGAGATCTCCAAGCGCCTGGGACGCGAGGATCTCAAGCAGATCGTCCTGCACCTGGGCAACGGGGCGTCGGTGTCCGCCGTCGTGGGCGGCCGCGCCGTGGAGACCTCCATGGGACTGACACCGCTGGAGGGCCTGGTCATGGGCGGACGCACCGGCGACATCGACCCGGCCGCCGTCTTCCATCTGTCACGCGTGGCCGGCATGTCCATCGATGAGATCGACCACCTGTTCAATCGCGAGTCCGGCATGAAGGGCCTGACCGGGCAGCAGGACATGCGCGAGGTGTGGAGGCTCGTCGACGCCGGCGACCAGAACGCCCGCGACGCCATCGACGTCTACATCCACCGCCTGCTGAAGTACGTGGGCGCCTACACCGCCGTCATGGGCGGCGTGGACGCCATCACCTTCACGGCCGGCATCGGTGAGAACGACGCGCGCGTGCGCGCCGAGCTGTGCCGGCGCCTGAGCTACCTAGGGGTGCGCATCGACGCCGCCGCCAACGATGCGCGGGTCTCCGAGCCGATCACGATCTCGACGCCCGAATCCTCTGTGGTGATCACGGTCCTCCCCACCAATGAGGAGCTGGCCATCGCCCGCCAGTCCGTCACCCTCCTGTAGACCCGAATCCCATAGCCGGACCACGGGTGGGTCCGCTCCCGACCTGGGAGCGGACCCACGCGCCTTTCCGCGTCATTCGGGGACATCATGCCCGTCCCCCACGGGGGACAATCGGGCCGATAGCGGTGCGCGCGCAATGCCCGGGCGGCTTGCATAGAGCCATGAGCACAGCACAACTCCCCGCAACCGCGCCCATCGCACGAGCCCCACGTTCAGGAGGCATGCGCCACTCCGCCGTTCCAAGCGCTCAAAGCACTGCGCCCGCACAGTCCGGCGCCCCGGCGGGCGCGCCGTCAGCCCCCGCCCGAACGGCCGCCCGCACAGCCATGCCGAGTCCCACGGGCAGCGTCCCGGGCGGCGACTTCGTCGTGACCACGGACGGCCTCACCCGGACCTACAACGGGGTCAATGCCGTCGACAATGTCAGCATGCGAGTGCCGACGGGCGGCATCTACGGCTTCCTGGGCCCCAATGGAGCCGGGAAGTCCACCACCATGAAGCTCCTGCTGGGGCTGACCTCCCCGACCTCGGGGCGGATGAGCATCCTGGGCCGCCCGGTCGGCCCGCGCACCCCCCTGCCGCCGGGAACGATCGGCTCCCTGATCGAGGGCCCCTCCTACTACCCGAGCCTGACGGGACGGGAGAATCTGGCCATGGTGGCCTCCTACCTGAGACTGCCCGATTCCCGTGTGGACCACGCCCTGGCCACGGTGGACCTGGCCGGCCAGGATCGCAAGCTGGTCAAGCAGTACTCCCTGGGGATGAAGCAGCGCCTGGGCCTGGCCATGGCCCTCCTGGCCGACCCTCCCCTGATGCTCCTGGACGAGCCCACCAACGGCCTGGACCCGGCCGGCGTCGCCGAGATCCGCGAGCTCATCGTGGCTCTGGCCCGCCAGGAGGGGGTGACCGTCATCGTCTCCTCCCACATCCTGTCCGAGATCGAGCAGATGGCCGACACCGTCGGCATCATCTGCGCCGGGAGCCTGCGCTACCAGGGCCCGCTGTCCGGCCTGCAGGACGCCGGAGTCATCGACTTCACCGTCTCGGACCCGGCCGGTGCCGCCGCACTGTTCAGCGAGCATCGGATCACCCATCAGGTCAGGGGACGGACGGTGCGCACGCCGATGCTGCCCGATGAGGTGGCGGGAGATCTGGTGGCCCGCATTGTGCGCTCGGGTCAGACGGTCTTCCGAGTGCAGACGGTTCGCAAGACCCTGGAGCAGGCCTTCCTGGAACTGACGGAGCCCGCTGCCGCGTCTCCAGCTCACGCCGCCTCCCCGCTCGCCCGAGCCCAGACCCGGGTTCAGGTGCAGGTGCAGGCCCAGAGCACCACGGGGGTGGCACGATGACCACCGCCGTTGGAATGACTCAGTCAGTACCGTCAGCAGCACCATCGCTGCCAACAGGTCCGAAGGCCTCCGCAGCCGGTCCGTCACCACGAAACCGGCAGAGCCCGCCGTTCTTGATCGCCCTGGCCCTCGAGGTGCGCAAGCTGCGGCGAAAGCACTACTGGCTCATGGCGGCGGCCGCGGGGATTATCCTTGCCCTATGGTCAGGCGGGCTCGCCCGTTACAGGGTTTCCGGCCCCGAGGAGACCCGTCTGGCAGTGATGAGCATGAACGAGGTGGCCGATCTCATGGCCCTGTTCATGCCCGCTGCGATAGGGGCCCTCGCCTCCCGCATGGTGACGGCAGACACAGAAGAGCGGATGGGCCAGATGATGACCGCTCTGGGCCAACGGCCCACCACGCGCTTCCTGGCCAAGCTGACCGTTCTGTCACTCACCGTCATAGCGGTGGAGGCCGCCGTGATAGGAGCAACGCTCCTCTGCGCCTCAGGTTCGAGAATAACCCCCTCCTATGGCACGACGCTGGTACCCACACTGATCATCGTCATCGGCTTCTCAATAGCGGTATCGGCATGCCAGCTGGCACTGTCCACGTGCGTGAGCAGGCAGGCGATAGGCCTGGGGGCGGCGATCATCGGCGGCCTGATCTGCTCCATTCTGCCTTTCTACAAACTCGAGACGGTGGCATGGGCCCTCCCCTGGGGCCTGACTTCGGCTGCCAGTCCCATCAACACCCCGGCCTCCTACACGTCCGTCACCACCACCGGGGACGTGACTGTCATCGCCCACCCCTGGCTCACGGCCGTCCTGACCATCATCGTCGCCGCCGGCTGGGCCGTTATTTCCTATGTCGCCATCGTCCGTAAGGAGAGCCGCTCATGAGCGCCCCGACCTTCCCCGCACCTGCCGTTCCCATGCGTCCCGCCTCTATTGCACCCCGGCTGCCTCAGCGGCGCCGCCCCTCGGTGCGCGCCGCCTGGCGCTGGGAGAACCGCAAAGCCCCGCACCGCTGGTACTGGCCGGTTATCGCCATCCTGAACGCGCTGAGCCTGGCATCCGGCTACGCGCAGTACGTCTCCTATAGGGATATATTCGTTTCCCAAGGAGTGACCTGGGAGATCCTGTGGGGTCAGGGCATGCTACTGGGCGCCATGCTGTTCCTGCCTCTGACCATCGGAGGATTCACGGCTCAGATGGCTACCGGCGAGCATGAGGGGCGGAACTGGCAGCGGATGACCGCGGGCCGCCTGGAGACCGCCATGATCGCCGGCAAGCTGCTCCACGGCCTCCAAGTCGGGTTCCTCACCTCGCTCGTCTTCTTCATCGAATTCGCGGTGACCGGAATGCTCCTGGGCTTCGACCTGGCCGGGCTGGTGCCCTTCCTGCCCCGGATGGTGACCATGACTCTGGCGGTATGGGCCATCGAGGTGTTCGTCATGTGGTTGGGAGCCGTTCTCAAGTCCTTCGCGGCCATCATGATCACGGTCCTGATCGGCGTCGTCCTGGGTTTCCCCCTCAGCACCATGATGCCGCCCCTGGCAGTCCTGGACCCCCTGGCCCTGCTGACATCGGCCAGCTCAGTCCGCTCGCTGGAGGACATCTCCTCACCCGGCTCGCTACTGGCCAGCAGCATCGTCTGCCTGGTCTGGGTGGGTGCCCTGAGCCTGGCCCTGCGCCGCTCCGTGAAGAAGCAGTCATGACGACGACTCCGCTGAATACACTTGACCACGCTGCTGACACTCCCGGTTACGGCACCGCAGTCTCCGACCGCCACGCATCCAGGTATCCAGCACATTCCCCGGCTGCATCGTCCTCACCGAATCAGACCACTCCTATGAGCGCCCTACCCCCTACTCCGGCTCGCGACCCGTACGGTCCGTCCGCATCTGCCGCCGGCCCGGTCTCGGCTCCACTCCCGACTGACGACGGGGCCGGGACCGAGGACGAGGGCATGATTCCCGCGAGAGCCCCGCGCACCTTCCTGGATCAGATCGCCGAGGCCTGGCGCACGCGCCCCGCAGGAGCGTGGATCGGTGCAGCAGCATCCGGTTTTTACCAGCTGCTCCTGTGGAAGTTGCCGATGGCGGGCAATGCCGAGGTGCAGACCTGGCACTGGGCGGTGGCCAATCTGCTCGTCGTCGCCTGCCTGGTGGGCAGGCGCCGCTGGCCGCTGACGGTCATCGCCCTGACCGGAATCGCCTCAGTCCTGGGGGAGTTCCTGGGAGCCGGAGCAGGACTCGGCACGCCGCTGCTGATCGCCGTTTACGCACTCATCGCCACAACGGGCACGGGCCCGGTGCGCTGCGCCATCGGCCTGATTCTGGCGACCGCGTGCGACATCGTGCCCGGCTTCCTCATCAGTTCTCCCTTCCCCCTGATCTCACGGCTCGTACCGGCATTCCTCACCATCGCCTTGGTCGTCACGGCGGCGCTGCTCTCCCGGTCCCGCAGGCGGACACTGGAGCATCGCGACGCCCAGCTCGCGGCGAGGGCCGCGGAGCGCAGACTGGCCGCGCAGCGGGATACCGCCCGTCGTCAGGCGCGCGTGGCCGGAGAGCTGCACGATTCGGTAGGACACGACCTCACCGCCATCATCGCCCTGTCCGAAGGACTGCGCGGCACCAGCGCCGACCCCGACCTCGACGAGGCCATCGGCACCATCAACGCCCTCGCCCGCGACGGGCTGGCCGACACCAGGAAGGCCGTCTCCGCCCTCCACCCGCCCCCAGCCGTTGCCGGCAGGGCCGGCTCCTCCCGGGGCCAGGGCTCCGAAAGTAGAGAATCACGCGCATCCCAGACGTCCGACGACATCACCGACTCCATCGCCTACCCTGCAGACTCATCCACCGGGCCGCGCGGCTGGGCCGATATCGACAGCCTGCTGACCACGGTGAGGGCCACCGGTCTCAGCGCCACCCTGACCGAGACCGGGCATCGGCCCGAGAGCCCGGCCACCGGCGCGCTGGTGTACACCGTCGCCCGCGAGGCACTGACCAATGCCATGCGCCACGCCGACGGCGCCAGCCGCGTCGTCCTCTCCCTGGACCACACCGTCTCCGCCACCATCCTGACGCTCACCGACGACGGCAGGCCCGCCCTGTGGGAGGAGCGACCCGCCGGCCACGGCCTGGCCAATCTGACCGGCCTGGTTCACGAGCACGGCGGCAGCCTGACCGCCGGCCCCGCCCCCGAAGGAGGCTGGAGAGTGCACGCCGTCATCCCGTTCCAGGAGACCGCGCACGCATGATGACCGCACCCCCCGCCGATTCGACCGGCCCAGAACATCCCGCCATCACCGTCATGATCGTGGACGACCAGCGGGCGGCCCGCATGGGCCTGGCCCTCATGGTCAACCGGGCCGATGGCCTCGAGGTCATCGCCCAGGCCGTCAACGGCCAGGACGCTCTCACCCAGCTCGCCGGCCTCAGAAGCGAGCGCCGCCCCCTGCCCGACGTCGTCCTCATGGACGTGCGCATGCCGGTGCTCAACGGAATCGACGCCACCGCCCGCATCACCCAGCTCTACCCCGCCATCAGGACTCTGGTGATGACCACCTACGACCAGGACGACTACGCCTTCGGAGCCCTGTCCGCGGGGGCGTCGGGCTTCCTGCTCAAGGACACCCGCACGGCCCAGCTTCATCAGGCACTGCGGGCAGTCGCCTCCGGAGACGCCATTCTCACCCCGCGCATCACTCGCGAGCTGCTCAACCGCCATATGCTCCCCCCGGCGGCCACCCCGCAGCAGCGCGCCGCCCGGCAGCAACTGGGCATGCTCAGCCCGCGCGAGCGCGAGGTGGCCGAGCTCGTCGCCCAGGGCCTGACCAACGCCGAGATCGCCCAGCGCCTCACCATCGCCGCCGACTCGGTGAAGAAGAACGTCACCCGCATCCTGGGAAAACTGAATCTGCGCGACCGCGTGCAGCTCGTCATCCTCCTACGCGACGCCCAGCCCTGACCGGATCCCTGCCCGGCCCCGCCCTGCCCCGCTCGCCGAACGGTCCCGTCCGAGCCACTCGCAGGCTCGAGCGTCTCGACTATTCAGGCCGCTGCGGTCTTGATCCCGACGCAGGACGCCGGCGAGCCGGAGCGGTAGACCAGTCGGGACTGCAACAGGTAGTTGAGCCCGAAGAGACTGGAGTCGGCGAGGATCTTGGCCAACCACAGCGGCACCCCCGCCCAGGTGAGGGCGGCGATCGCCAGGTAGGAGGTGGTCGTCGTGGTTCCCTGGACGGCCGCGTAGCCGAATGCCGAGCGCATGAAGGTCTCCGGGGCCGCCTGGAACAGGCGGCGGTTGAGCAGGAAGCTCACGGTGCAGGAGACCAGGCGGGCTCCGACGACGGCGAGGAGGACCGAGCCCGTCAAGGAGTTGAGTGCCAGCGCGAGGGCGTAGTCCAGCGTCCAGCTGGAGAAGGAGACGGCGGCGAAGAGAACCACCGTGGGGAGCCGACGGCGCAGGCTCCTCAAGGCTCTCAGGACGGATGCCGGGTCAGTCGGGATGTCAGTCAGGATGTCAGGGAGAGCCGGAAGAGCCGGCTGAGCGGGGAGGGCGAGGCTCGTGGTCATGCACTCAGACTGCTGCGCCGTCTTGTGCCGCCGGCCTGCTCCTCCTGTGCCGTTCCTGTGAAGATGTGCCGCCTATGAATCAACGCGCCCGACGCTAGAAGAGCATCCCCTCGTCCTGGCGAAGACGGGCGCGACGGGCGGCGGTGGCACCGGGGACGACCTCGGCGTCGCTGGATGCGGCGGAGGACTCAGAGCCCTCGGCGCCCGCCGCCGCTGAGCCGCGAGCGCCGCCGGCGCCGCCATCGCCGCCCGTCGCGCCCGGCCAGCCTGGACCCGCGGACACGGTCCGACCCTGCTGATAGGCGGTGGCGGCTGCGCGGGCCCGTGAGTCAGCGGCCTCGTTCAGGGGATGCCCCACGTGCCCGCGCACCCATTCGAAGCGCACGGTGCGCCCCGCCAGCGCGGCATCGAGCGCCTTCATGAGGTCGTCATTGAGGACCGGCTTGCCATCGGCCTTGCGCCATCCCCGCTTCTTCCAGCCGTGGCGCCACTTGGTCAGGGAGTTGATGACGTACTGCGAGTCCGCCTGGATCAGCAGGTCCTCACCGGTACCGGCGGTGGCGCGCAGAAGCTCGAGGACGGCGGTGAGCTCACCGCGGTTATTCGTCGACTCCGGCCAGCCGCCCGCCGCCCAGCAGTTCTCGTCCACATACCAGGCCCAACCGGCGGGTCCGGGATTCCCGAGCGCGGAGCCGTCCGCGGCGGCGATGATCGTCATGCCCGCCACCCTACCGGGCACGCGACGGGTGCATCCCCGGCGACAGGACGACGGGCGGTCCGAACCTCGCCCCGAGAGCCCAGCATGTCCAAATCCGGGACAAACGCCGCAATCGCACCTCAAGACGCTGCGAGAAACCGCATTATTCCAACAGTCGCCTGCGCGCTGTCCGACGCAGCCGCACCGTTTGTCCCGTTTTGGGACACCCCTAGCCCGCCAGACCGGGCAGAAGGTCCTTCAGGCCGGCGCTCAGCATTCCAATGGCGATCGCCGCCAGGATCATGCCCATGAGACGGGTCATGATGGTGCGCAGCGTCATCGACATGTGGTGGCCGATGACACTGGAGAAATGGAGCACGACCCCCAGGATCGCCAGAACGGCGAACAGCGCGAGCGCCACTGTGAGCTTGCCGGTCACGCTCTCCCCCTGGGACACCATGACGATGATGGTCGTGATCGTGCCGGGTCCTACGAGGATCGGGAAGGTCATGGGGTAGAAGGAGACATCCGCGGTCCCGACCCGCTCAGTGGCGTGCTCCTTCTCCGCCGAGGTGCCCTCATGGGCACTCGCCCCGCGCCCGCTGAGCATGCCCAGAGCGATGATGAGCAGAACGATCCCTCCGGCCACCCGGAAGTCGTCCACATTGACGCCGAAGAAGCCCAGGAGCGTTGTGCCGGCCACCGCCACCACTGCGCACATGACCGCACTGAAGACAACGGTGCGCCAGGCGGTCCGGCGCTGCTGGGCGGCCTCCTGACCGGTCGTCAGGCTCAGGAACAGGGGCAGGTTGACGAAAGGATTCATGATGGCGAAGAACGCCCCGAATGCCTTGACGAGCAGGGCCGTATCCATGTGCAGATTCATGTGCAGATCCATGTGCAGCATCATGCCCTGCGGACCCCGGGATCGGTGGGCTGACCGCGCAAGACTCATGCCCCGCATTCAACATGACTCCCATTTCGGTGATGCGCCTCATGCTCACGACGTAGAGTGATCGGCGCCGGGCAACGCCGCCCGTCACGATCTGCACACCTCTAGGACTCCTATGACATCCCTACCAGTCTCAGTCCCCATCCTCAGCGCGAGCTCCTCCGGCTCCACGCTCATCGATGCTCGCTGGTACGACTACTTCCCGATCATCATCTACTTCGCCTTCGTCATCGGCGTGGGATTCATGGCCAGGCGCAAGGCGGCCTCCTCCGACGAGTTCCTCACCTCCGGGCGCTCACTGCCCGCCTGGGTCACCGGCATCGCCTTCGTCTCGGCCAACCTGGGCGCCGTGGAGATCATGGGCATGTCCGCCAACGGGGCCCAATACGGCCTGCCGACCTTCCACTACTTCTGGATCGGCGCGATCCCGGCGATGATCTTCCTCGGCCTGGTCATGATGCCCTTCTACTACGGCTCCAAGGTCCGCTCGGTTCCGGAGTTCATGTTCCGCCGCTACGGGACCGCGGCCCATCTGATCAACGCCCTGTCCTTCGCCCTGGCGCAGCTGCTCATCGCCGGCGTCAACCTCTACCTGCTGGGCTCGATCGTGCAGCGCCTGCTGGGCTGGCCCTTGTGGGTGGCACTCGTCGTCGCCGCCATCATCGTCTTCTCCTACATCACCCTCGGCGGCCTGTCCGCGGCGATCTACAACGAGGTTCTGCAGTTCTTCGTCATCGTCGCCGCGCTGCTCCCCCTGACCCTGGTCGGTCTGCACCGGGTCGGAGGCTGGGGCGGCCTGAAGGAGTCGATCATCGCCGATGCCACCGCCCACGGGACGGGGTCCTACGCCAGCGCCGACGCTCAGCTGCACTCCTGGCCCGGCGTGCTCCTGTCGGGCTTCAGCTCCTCGACGCTGTCGGTCATCGGCATCGTCTTCGGCCTGGGCTTCGTGCTGTCCTTCGGCTACTGGACCACCAACTTCGTCGAGGTCCAGCGCGCCATGGCCGCCGATTCCATCTCCTCAGCGCGCTCGGCGCCGATCGTGGGCACCTTCGCCAAGATGCTCGTGCCCTTCCTCGTCATCATCCCCGGCATGGTGGCCGCGGTGCTCGTGAGCGAGATCCACGACCTCAAGCTCGGCACACTGACGGGGACCGATGCCGGGCTCGGGGACATCAAGTACAACGACGCCGTCCTGCTGCTCATGCGCGACGTGCTGCCCAACGGCCTGCTGGGCCTGGCCATCACCGGGCTCCTGGCCTCCTTCATGGCCGGCATGGCGGCGAACATCTCGGCCTTCAACACGGTCTTCACCGTGGATCTCTACCAACGCTACGTCAACAAGGACGCCGACGACGCCCGGTACCTGCGCATGGGGCACATCGCCACCGGCGTGGCCACGGTCGTCGCGATCTTCACGGCGCTGATCGCCTCGACCTACTCCAACCTCATGGACTACCTCCAGCAGCTCTTCTCCATGTTCAACGCGCCCCTGTTCGCCACCTTCATCATCGGCATGTTCTGGAAGCGCGCGACGAACCACGGCGGCTGGGCGGGCCTGACAGCCGGAACGCTCGCAGCCCTGGCCGTCAACATCCTCAACTGGAACCACATCGTCAGCTTCCCCGGTCAGGGAGCCGCCTTCCTGGCCGCAGGCATCGCCTTCGCCGTCGACGTCGTGGTGACCGTGGCGGTCTCCCTCGTCACGGCACCGCGCCCGGACAGCCAACTCAAGGGCTTCGTCTACTCGCTGACGCCCGCATCCGAGCGGCGCGATCCAGCGGCCGGCGAGCTGGCCTGGTTCCGCCGCCCGGTCCCCCTGGCGCTGCTGTCCGGCGGACTCGTCATCCTGCTCAATCTCGTCTTCCACTGATCGGAGCCACTGATGAAGACACCTACTCGCTCCCTGGCCGACATCCGCGTCGTCATCGGCGCCGTCCTGAGCATCATCGGCCTGTTCCTGCTCGTCTGCTCGGCCTTCCTCAACGGACCCGATGAGACGGCCAAAACCGGCGGCGTCAACGCCAACCTGTGGTCCGGCCTGGGCCTGGTGGTCATCGCCATCCTCATGATCCTGTGGTGGGTGGCGGAGCCGCGCGGGGCGTCCGGGGATGAGGGCATCACCGATACAGCCGATACAGCGGATACAGCGGGGGGCGAGATCGAGCAGAACTCGCGCTGAGGTTCGAGCGCGCCCGACTCCCCGGCCTCTCAGCTCCTTAACACAGGGGGCGCTGGGGGCACTGGGAGGCACGACGC
>ERZ772967.2097-NODE-2097-length-13028-cov-2.801511_pt1 | contig 13028 bp, 11 predicted proteins | sample MGYA00511677_ERZ772967 | MGnify/ENA primary metagenome ERZ772967 (study PRJEB29015, sample SAMEA2737931) | human oral metagenome | biome: human oral; feature: human-associated habitat; material: dental | place: China | collected 2146 ...
CGCAAGGAAAAAGCAAATGAACATTGTAATGAATTTGGCAGTGAGAAATAAAACGCCATTCACCAAAAAACCATTATTTCCGACAATATATTCTACAATACTTTCATAGACAAAGCGTGAATAGGGATATAGAAATAAACAAACTGAGCCGTAAATAATATTTGTTGCTAAAAGGGAGTAATTCCCCGTTGTGCTATGATGTTCATATCCAATAAAGATGAAAAATGAGAGAAAGATCAATCCAAATAAGAATTGTCTTATATAGTAGGATCTGGATAATCCGCCAAAAGTTTTAGATAAAAAAGACATTATTACTCCTTATTACTTGGTTCTAAAACAGGTACAAGTATAACCTGCACCTAAAATAGGTGCAATGACAAATTTGAGATTATCTGTTCACTCGAATGAACATAGTTGGTTAAGAGAGCTTTTTCTTAATCGTAGACATGAGTTAGGTTTAACACAACGCGCATTTGGTGAAAAATTGGGCGTCGTGCATTCCTTTATCGGAAAAGTCGAAACCGGAGATAGGCGGTTGGACATCTTTGAATTTATTGAATATTGTAAAGGATTGGAATTAGATCCTGTGGTAGTGTTGCAGGAAATTGAAAAGCGTTTTGGTCAGTCCGTTTTGAAACAAAAACATTTCTAAAATTCATTCATAATTGACCACACTTTTATTCCTCTTAAATAAAAAAACCGCTATTTGGTTGACTGCTACAATCAAATAGCGGGGAGGATATAAAAAGATAACAAAATATTACCGCGGTTCAAAGAACACTAGCAATTTGTTAGACTTGAATTTTATAAAATCGTTCACTTGACCATTGAAAATAATCAAAAATTCAACCGTACTTCTTTCTGAAGAAACGCCATAATTTGTGCTTCAATACCTTTTGTATCCAACTGAATTTCTGCCAATGCCTCTTGTTGTGTTCCTTGTGGAATAAAAAAGTCGGGTAAACCGAGCTGTAAAAGTGCGGTCGGTTTGCCGAGAGAATTTAATACTTCCGCGACAGCCGATCCGGCACCGCCTTGAATCGCATTTTCTTCCAGTGTCACCAGATAACGGTGGGTTTGGACAAGCTCGCCGATCATTTCTACGTCAATCGGTTTCACAAATCGCATATCTACGACGGTGGCATTGAGTTTTTCTGCCGCGGCTAAGGCCGAAGGTAAAAGCGTGCCGAAATTTAAAATGGCGATTTTCTCGCCTTTTCGTACGAAACGGGCTTTACCGATCGGCAATGTTTCCAGCGGCGTTAATTCTACGCCGATCGCATTGCCGCGCGGATAGCGTACGGCGGCAGGTTTATTACATTTGTAGCCGGTGTAGAGCATTTGACGACATTCGTTTTCATCACTTGGGGTCATGATGATCATATTTGGAATGCAGCGCATGAAACTGAGGTCGAATGCGCCTTGATGGGTTTGTCCATCGGCGCCGACAATGCCGGCGCGATCAATGGCAAACAGTACCGGTAGGTTTTGAATGGCGACATCGTGAATAAGTTGATCGTAAGCCCGTTGTAAAAAGGTTGAATAAATGGCCACGATCGGTTTATAGCCGCCGATGGCTAGGCCGGCTGCAAAGGTGACAGCGTGTTGTTCCGCGATAGCGACGTCAAAATATTGATCGGGGAAACGCTCGGAAAATTCCACCATACCGGAGCCTTCTCGCATTGCCGGCGTGATGCCGATAACATTTGGATCCTGTTCTGCCATTTCACATAGCCAGTCGCCGAAAATTTTGGAATAGGTCGGCGTCGCGTTGGATTTCGGTAATTCGCCGCTTAAATGATTGAATTTTGGTACGCCGTGAAAGCCGATAGGGTCTTTTTCTGCCGGCGCGTAGCCTTTTCCTTTTTTGGTTTTAATATGCAGAAATTGCGGGCCTTTAAGGTCGCGCATATTGGTTAACGTTGCGATTAAATCATCGATATTATGACCGTCGATCGGGCCGATATAGTTAAAACCGAGTTCTTCAAATAGCGTACTTTCCGGTGAAAACATGACGCCTTTCATGTGTTCTTCGGTTTTTTTCATAAAATTTTTAACGGTCGGCACTTTGTCGAGAATTTTTTTACTGCCGTCGCGAACGGTGGAATAAAGTGAACCGGAAAAAATACGGGCAAGGTGGTTATTGAGTGCGCCGACATTTTTGGAAATCGACATTTCGTTATCATTTAAAATAACCAGCATATCCGTATGCAGCGAACCGGCATGGTTTAGCGCTTCAAACGCCATACCGGCGGTAATGGCGCCATCGCCGATAACACAAACGGTTTTACGACCGGCATTTTCCCGTTCGGCAGCAACGGCGATGCCAAGTCCGGCGCTGATTGAGGTGGAAGAATGCCCGACACTCAGTACGTCAAATTCGCTTTCTTCACGCCAAGGAAAAGGATGAATGCCGCCTTTTTGGCGGATTGTGGACATTTGCTCTCGGCGACCGGTTAAAATTTTATGCGGATAAGCCTGATGTCCCACATCCCAAATCAGCTGATCGAAGGGCGTTTTATAGACGTAATGTAAGGCGACGGTGAGTTCTACGGTGCCTAATCCGGAGGCTAAATGTCCGCTGGTTTGACTCACCGATTCCAAAAGATAACGGCGTAATTCTCGGCAAAGTTGAGGCAATTGATTTTTATCTAAAAAGCGCAAATCTTCCGGCGAATTAATCAAAGATAAAAGAGGGTAGTTGTTCATATTATTCGTCATTTTAAAAAACGTATTCATTTTTGACCGCACTTATGCGATACGGTCGCCGTTAATTATTTCTCGTAATAATAAATTCGGCAAGGGCACGAAGTGCGGTCGTATCGAAAGGAATATTGTCGAGGGCGGTTAAGGCGCTTTGGTAGAGCTCTTGGGCTTTTTGTTTTGCGCCGTCAAGCCCCAATAATTTCGGATAAGTGCTTTTGTCTAAAGTGAGATCGGAACCGACCGGCTTGCCAATTTGTGCACTATCCCCCTCAATGTCTAAAATATCGTCCTGCACCTGAAAAGCCAGCCCGATGGCTTGCGCATAACGAACCAGCATTTGCTCTAACGGCTTGTCGGCAAAACGAGGCGAACAAATAAACCCAAGTTTTAAGGCGGCAATCAACAGTGCTCCGGTTTTGTTACGATGGATAAATTCCAATTCGGTCAAACTAATTTGTTTATGTTCGGAAATGAGATCGAGACTTTGCCCCAAACACATACCTTGCGCTCCCGAAGCTTGTGCCAAGGTTTTCACTAAGCCTAATTTTTGTTCTGCAGAAAGTTGTGGGGCTTGCGTGATAATTTCAAATGCGAAGGTTTGTAATGCGTCGCCGGCAAGAATGGCGGTCGCTTCATTAAAGGCAATATGGCAGGTCGGCTGACCGCGGCGTAAATCGTCATTATCCATGGCGGGCAGATCATCGTGAATTAAGGAATAGGCGTGAATTGCTTCAATTGCCGCCGCTGCATAATCTAAATCTTGTTCGTTCGCGCCGAGCATGTTTCCGGTCGTATAAACCAAAAAGGGGCGAATACGTTTGCCGCCAAGCAATAAACCATATTTCATGGCGTCGCGTAATGGCGCTTGATGGCTTTCGATAAGATCAAACCGGCTCGTTAAAAATGCGTCGATCCGTTCTCGGACTTGTTTTAGCCTTTGTGTAAACGGGGCGGTCATGGCGATTCGTTTCCTTGATAATCGGTCGGCGCCGCCGTTTCGCTTTTCTTTAATAAAATTTGAATATGTTGCTCCGCCTGTTGTAAACGCGCTTGTCCTAATTGAGCCAGTTTGATTCCTTGCTCAAATTCTTTTAACGCTTCTTCCAACGGTAATTCGCCGCTTTCAAGCTTTGTTACGATGCCTTCCAGTTGAACCAATGTCGTTTCAAAATCAGGCTCGGCCACCGGTTTGCGCGCCATGTAAATTATCCTTGCTAAACAAATAAATAGGAGGGCATTGTACTTGATTTTTAGAATGATGTTAAAAATTTATTTTAAAGTGCGGTCGGTTTTGTGAGAGATTTTAACAACGGCGAAAAATAAAACGGGCAAATGCCCGCTTTCTCTTTGCAGAAGATCATCTTCAATTCTCCAATCTTTTTTTCGCTTCCGCGATGGCTTCGGCAACGCGTATCGGCGAAACGCCGCCTTTGGCGCAACGTTTATTTAAGCAAGATTGAAGCGAAAGAATCACGTAAACATCGTCGGAAATGACCGCACTAAATTGCTGAAATTCGGTAAGTGTCAATTCTTCTAACGCTTTGTGCGCATTAATAGCATAAATCACTACTTCGCCGACAATGTGATGCGAGTCGCGAAACGGAACCCCTTTGGCGACCAAATAGTCGGCTAATTCGGTGGCGTTTGAATAGCCTTTTAATGCCGCCTCACGGGTTTGTTCAAGATTTACTTTTAATTCATCCAGCACGAACGCCGCCATATCAAGGCAATCCTGCCAAGTGTCTAACGCGTCGAAAATGCCTTCTTTGTCTTCCTGCATATCTTTATTATAGGCAAGCGGCAAGCCTTTTAAGGTTACCAACATCCCTGACAATGCGCCGATGACGCGGCCTGTTTTGCCACGAATAAGTTCGCAAGCGTCAGGGTTTTTCTTTTGCGGCATCAGCGAGGAACCCGAAGTGACGCGATCGGACAATTCGATAAAATTAGCTTCGCCGCTGTTGAAAATAATCATATCTTCCGCAAATCGTGATAAATGAACCATACTTAATGAGGCGGCAGATAATAATTCCACGATATGATCGCGATCGGAAACGGAATCCAAACTGTTTCGTGTGGCGAACGCGAAATCAAGATCGGCGGCAAGGGCCTCCCGATCAATGGCATAAGCCGTGCCGGCTAATGCGCCGCTACCGAGCGGGCAGGTGTTCATTCGTTGTTCGGCATCCATCAAGCGTGAGTAATCCCGTTCAAACATTTCAAAATAAGCCATACACCAGTGAGCGAAGGTGATCGGTTGGGCGCGCTGTAAATGCGTATAGCCCGGCATGACGGCCTCTTGGTTGCGTTCGGCGGTGGTGACGAAAGCCTGTTGCAATTGACGAACTGAGCGTTGTAGTTCGGAAACGCGTTGTTTGCACCACAATTTTATATCCAGCGCTACTTGATCATTACGGCTGCGTCCGGTATGGAGTTTTTTACCTAAATTACCGACTTTGTCGATTAATTTGCTTTCTACCCAGCTGTGAATATCTTCCGCGTCATCTTGTAAAATATTTTGCGGATTTGACCGCACTTCGATTAACAGTTCGTTTAATGCCCGTTCCAATTGTTGTTGCTCCGCTTGGGTCAACACATTGACGTTCATTAATGCCTTCGACCAACCGATAGAACCGATAATATCCTGCTCGGCCAAGCGATAATCAAAGCGAAGAGAATCGTTGAATGCTTTAAAGCGTTTATCCGCCGCTTGTGTAAAGCGGCCTCCCCAAAGTGCCATAACGGTTATCCTTTTTTATGAATCAATTTTAGTGATGATAAGTAAAAAGATTGTGTCTCGCAATGTTTCAAATTGCGGTACTTTAATTAAAACGAATTTAAATTATGCGGGAATCGTGGTATCTGCAGGGGCTTTTTTTAATAAATCATCTTCATTCATTGTTAAAAGACGGGCAATGGCATTGCGATAAGAAATTTCTAAGGTTTCACGGCTTGTGGCAATGACGCCTTGATCGACTAAAAAACCATCGTTAACATCATAAACCCAGCCGTGTAAATGCAGTTTTTTCCCTTTTTCCCATGCCCCTTTTACAATAGACGAGCGCCCGAGATTGTAAACTTGTTCGGCCACATTAATTTTGGTGAGCATATCCGCCCGTTTTTCAGGCGATAAATTTCCCAGTAAATGGCCATGCTTAAACCAAATATCGCGAATATGTAACAACCAGTTATTAATTAACCCAAGATCTTGATCCGCCATGGCCGCTTTAATGCCGCCGCAATTAGTGTGGCCGCAGATAATAATGTGCTCGATATTTAATACATCCACCGCGTATTGCACCACTGAAAGGCAATTTAAATCGGTGTGGATAACTTGATTGGCCACATTGCGGTGAACAAATAATTCGCCGGGTTCCAGATTAGTAAGTTTTTCGGCGGGAACACGACTGTCGGAGCAGCCTATCCACAAATAATGGGGTGTTTGGTGATCAGCCAGTTCTTTAAAATACGTGGAATTTTCTTCCTTCATTCTCTTTGCCCAACTGTAATTATTGGCAAAAAGTTGTTTAATTTTATCCATCGTGTGTTGCCCTAAATAAAAATGAAAAATAATGACCGCACTTCGCTAAAAAGTGCGGTCGATTTTAAAAAAGTTTTGGCTAGAAATTTGCGTTGCGAGGCGAGCGTGGGAACGGAATAACGTCACGAATATTTTGCACGCCGGTCACATAAACAATCAGACGTTCAAAACCAAGTCCAAAACCTGAATGAGGCACGGTGCCATATTTGCGTAAATCACGATACCACCAGTAATCATCAGGATTTAACCCCATTTCGGCCATACGTTGATCTAATACCTCTAAGCGTTCTTCACGTTGTGAACCGCCGATAATTTCACCGATACCCGGCGCTAAAACATCCATGGCGGCGACGGTTTTGCCGTCGTCATTTAAGCGCATATAAAACGCTTTAATGTCTTTCGGATAATTTTTCACTACGACCGGTGACTTAAAATATTCTTCCGCTAAATAGCGTTCATGTTCGGACGAAAGATCGATTCCCCAAGAAACCGGAAATTCGAATTTCTTGCCGGATTTTAGTAAAACTTCAATGGCATCGGTGTAATCAATTTGTGCAAAATCGGCGTTCACGAAGTTTTCTAATCGTGTGATAACGTCTTTATCTACATGTTTTTCAAAGAATTTTAAATCGTCTTTGCGTTCCGCCAATACGGCACGGAAGACATATTTCAACATATCTTCGGCCAGTTTGGCATTATCGGCGAGGGTAGCGAAAGCCACTTCAGGCTCAACCATCCAGAACTCGGCAAGATGGCGTGTCGTATTGGAGTTTTCCGCCCGGAATGTTGGGCCGAAGGTATAAATTTTGCTCAATGCACAGGCATAAGTTTCACCGTTTAATTGACCGGAAACCGTCAAAAAGGCCTCTTTGCCGAAAAAGTCTTGGCTAAAATCTACCTTACCTTTTTCGTTACGGGGCAGATTTTCTAAATCTAACGTCGAAACGCGGAACATTTCGCCCGCCCCTTCGGTGTCCGAAGCGGTGATTAATGGCGTGGCGACCCAGTAAAATCCTTGTTCATGAAAGAAGCGATGAATGGCTTGGGCTAAGCTGTGACGAACACGCGCAACGGCGCCGATAATATTGGTGCGCGGGCGAAGATGCGCCACTTCGCGTAAATATTCAATAGAGTGACGTTTTGCCGCCATCGGATAAGTATCAGGATCTTCCACCCAACCGGCGACTTCTACTTTTTCCGCTTGTAATTCAACGGCTTGCCCTTCTGCCGGCGATTCGACGACTGTTCCGCTGATGATCACGGAACAGCCGGCAGTTAAGCGTAAAACATCGGAGGCATAATTTTCGATTGTTTGATTAATAATGACTTGGATCGGCTCAAAACATGACCCATCATAAACCGCTAAAAAAGAAAGCCCGGCTTTGGAGTCGCGACGGGTACGAACCCAACCTCGAACGGTAATTTTTTCGCCAATCCCGACCTTGCCCTGTAACACATCGACAATGGATGCAATTTTAGACATATAAACCTCTGTAAATCATAGTAAATTAGGCAATAAAACGCTGCTAGTTTACCTTAAATCGGAAAATTTTCCATAAAAAAGTTAGTATCAATGTGGTTTACAAAGTAAAATGCGCCCTTGATTTCGTGAAGGAGAAAACTTATGTGGTCTGATATTTTGACCGGTTATGGTATTTTTATTTTAGAAATTTTAACGTTGTTATTTGTTATCGCGGTCATTGCGGCCGTTTTAATTTCAATCAAGCAACGTAATACTTTGCACGTAGGCGAACTGATCTTGAAAGATTTGGCGGAGGAATTTAAAACAAATGCAAGACATTTGCGCGATTTTCATCTGTCTGAAGAAGAGATAAAACAGCTTGAGAAAACGGAAAAAAAAGCCAAAAAGGCGGAAGCAAAAGCATTAAAAGACAAACTCAAAAAAGGCGAAAAGGACGCGCGTAAGCCTTGCGTTTATGTGCTGGATTTTAAGGGCGATATTTCTGCGTCGGAAACGACCGCACTTCGCGAGGAAGTGTCGGCGATTATTGATGTCGCTGAAGCTGAGGATGAAGTTTTGCTGCGTCTTGAAAGCCCGGGTGGCGTGGTTTATGGCTATGGGTTAGCAGCCTCTCAATTGGCGCGATTAAAATCAAAAGGGATTAAACTAACCGTTGCGGTAGATAAAGTTGCTGCTAGCGGCGGTTATATGATGGCGTGTGTGGCGGATAAAATTGTTGCAGCGCCCTTTGCGATTATCGGTTCCATTGGCGTTGTAGCGCAAGTGCCGAATATTCACCGCTTATTGAAGAAGCATGATGTGGATGTCGATGTGATGACGGCGGGCGAATTTAAACGCACCGTGACGGTATTGGGCGAAAATACCGAAAAAGGGAAACAAAAATTCCAGCAGGAATTGGAGGAAACACATCAATTATTTAAGCAATTTGTGGCAGAAAATCGACCGCACTTGGATATGAGTCAGATTGCGACTGGAGAGCATTGGTTCGGACAACAGGCATTGGCGTTGCAGCTTGTCGATGAACTGGCCACCAGTGATGATCTTTTGTTGGATAAAATGAAAGATAAATCCGTGATCGGTGTGAAATATAAAATCAAAAAGCCCTTGATCCAAAAATTAAGCAAACAAGCTGAAGAAAGTGTACTCAGTTTGATTTCCGGGCTTTTACATAGAAACGCGCGGGAATATATAAAATAATGGACCCGTTAATAAACGGTGCTTTACATTTTTTGACAAAAAATATCTTCAATATAGTCATCTAAGCTATAATTAAGGTTTACAAATTAGCAATTTCTTACTACTATGGACGCCCAGTACCTACTTTAGTTCATGATGTAATTTTAATTCTTTAAGGATAGAAATATGAAATTGTCTCGTGTTTTATTATCAGCTGTGGCGGTTGCAACGGCGGCCGCCTGTGGTAATTTAAGCCAAGTTACCGATAGCGGTTTACCTATTTATGAGAATGTTGATGGTGTTCCAACACCAAAATTGGTTTGGCCAAAAGTTGAAGATGCGACATTTAACGATGTCGATACTTTATATGGTTCTTGGCCGAATTGGGACAGCGTTCGTATGATTGAACGCGGAATGGATAAGCCGCAGCTTTACAATTTGATCGGCCGCCCTCATTTCTGGGAAGGATTGTATGGTGTAGATGAGTGGAACTATGTGTTTAACTATCGTGAAAACGGTGAACATAAAATCTGCCAATACAAAATTTTATTTGATAGAGAAGGGAAAGCACAAAGTTTCTTCTGGTATCCGAATAAATGTAATGGAAGTAGTTCTTTTAACTTAAGCGGTGATTTTCTATTTGATTTTGATAAAGATACGTTAACTCAACAAGGTGCAGTCGTTGTTGATAACGTTGCAGCACAATTAAAATCGCTAAAAGCGAAAGAAGTTAAAGTTGCCGGTTATACGGATCGTTTAGGTTCAGATTCCTATAATTTGGCTTTGTCTCAGCGTCGAGCCGACCGCGTTAAAGCTCGTTTAATGGAAAATGGTGTTGTCGCACATATTACCGCAATTGGTTACGGTAAAAGGGATCAGCTTAAAGCTTGTGAAGGTTTCCATCATGGTAGTGCTCAGGAAATTGAGTGTTTGAAACCAAATCGTCGTGTTGAAATTACTTCATCAGGTTCGGAAGTTAGATCGCAAGAAGGGGCTCTCCGTTATGGCGGAACACAGGGACCATCGGTTTTTTATAAGAAATATTAAAATAAAAGAAAATAGCGCGGAAAAATATCCGCGCTATTTTTATTTATCATCTAAAAAATTCAACAAAATTCAGCCCTTTCGTCCATAAATCAGCATACCCCGTATTTTTACCGTAGGAATTATCACAGACAACATTCGGAATTTCCAACAGACAGGAAAAAATATGCCCGTGCAGGCGGGTGGTGGTGATGTTATCGTAATTGAGAAAATCTTGTGCCACGCGTTTTACAATACGCAAGGTGTAATTTTTCCAAAAATACTGAACAAAATTCTTAAGCCAGCCGAGATGGCGTTTATGAGCGAATTTAGCTAAACGCCAGCCGATTGCCAGCACGATGCCATCGCGTTTAGATAAAATATCATCCCAGTCTTTAATGTGGCTGCCGACGGATAATTGAGCGGCGATGTTTTTTTCAATATCGCTGGCTTCAATGTCTTTACGCAGGAAATAAAGGGTTTTTCCGGTGTTCGTGTTTTTAGTCGGCAACGTATCATAGAGTTCGTGCGCCATGTCGGGCGATAAATACACGTTTGGTGAAAATTGTTTGAAGGCTTTTGCAGTTCTTTCATCGCGTGCCAGTAAGTGGCAATCTTTGTGTCGGCGAAAAAGTGCGGTCGATTTTTCCAGCGTTTCTTGGCTTTTGTAGAAAAGCGTTTGCGGCAACACAATCACGCGATTGTTTGGGAAGCTTTGCACAACGGTTTCGCGCAGGTTTTGATGTTGCGGGTAAAGATCGCCGAAATTGCCGCCGCCATGCAATAAAATGGTGGTATTCGGCGTGATTTTTTGTTTAATTTCTTCGATATCCGTGTCGTATTCACTGCGTTTTAACGTCACATTAATGTTGTGATCGATGAAAAACTGTTCAGTTCCGTGATAAATCAATAAATCACCCACATTTAAATGTAGTGGATAATCCAGATAAAAGACATCGTTTTTATCTTTAATTAAATCCGCAATGGGATCCAGCTTATGTTTTAAATCAATAAGTTGTTGATTCATTTTCTCACTCTTTTCAATAAATCGCTAAATAAGAAGCTTTTTTCCGCTTTGTTTAATCCGATGAATAGAATAAGGGTAAACAGAATGACTTCGATAAAAACGGCTTCACCGACGAATTCCGCAAGGGAGTAGGTGCGTTGAGTATCCGATAAATAAATTAAACCCAGTAAAAAGGCAAAAACGATGCCGATATTCAGTAAATATGAGACAAATTCTTTTCGATTAAATTTAATTTTTTTGTTAATAAAATACAGACGGTAAGCCTGCATTATTATCATTGTGCAGAATTTACCGATGAAAGCGAACACAGGATTGTAGCCGAGCGTAAATAAATAATAAGCAAGCGGTACGGTGCAAAGGTCAATGATGGCTAAAATGATGTTGTATTGTTTAATGGTTTGCGAGCCGATTGCCAGTGCGGTCATCCAGAAGGAACCCGCCATGGCGCTGATTAAAGAACAAACGATAGTGGCTTGCACCAGTTTTTCGGTATATTGCGGCACATGATCGCCTAACCAAAGGGTGAGTAGGGTGTGGCTGAAATATAGCACGGGCGCGGATAAAATGGCGATTAAATAGAAAGAGTATTTTGATGTGCCCAAAATCAATTTTTTATTGCGGTCATAATCTTTTGCCGCATAAGACTGTACCAGCTGAGGGTTAAACGCCACCTGAAAATTATTCACGAAGCTATACACCGCCGTGTCCACCTGGGTGGCAATGCCCACCGCCGCATTGACGGTGACGCCGAAGAACAGGTTAGTGACCATGTTCAAGCCTTGCGTGGAACCGACATAAGCCACTTGCCCCATTAACATCCAACCGGAAAAATGCATCATTTCTTTGGTTTTGCTTAAATCCTTCTCAAAGTTGAAGCGGGTTTCGGCATGGAAGGCTTTACGGGTGAAACGAAAATACAGGGTGAACACCAATAAACTTACGCCCAGCAACAACAGGCTATAAGTAATCAACTTATCGTCGTTTTCAATGTGACTCAGAATAAAAATGGCGGTTAGTTTTAACCCGGTTTCCGCCAAACCCAACCAAGCATAAAAAGACATTCGCTCATGAGCCACAATCATGGCGTTAAACGGTACTTTAATGATTTCCACCAATGCAATCAGCAATGCCACTTGATACACAATATTGGCGGCGTTCATGCGTGGCGCGGGAATGTTCAATTTATGATTTAAAAACCACAAGCCCACGGTTTCCGCCAATACAACGACAACCAGCATAATAAATAAGTGATTAAGAAAACTGATATTAAAGACTTTATTAACCCGTTTGCTATCATTTGACGCTTTTTCCACGTTAATAAAACGTTGAGTGGTTGCCGTCATGGTACCGTTAAGAAAGGAAAAGAAAACGACCAGACTCATAACAATGTTGTAAATCCCGAAATCTTCCACGCCCAACACACGCAATACCTCGCGCGAGATATAAAGCATCGCGCCCATATTGAACAACATGCGGATATAAAGAAAAAGGGTATTTTTAGCAATGGTTTTGTTGGACATCGGGAAAATCGAACTTATGTTTTGCCGTAAAATAGGTGGGGAATTATAGATTTCTTTAGTATAATCGGCAATCCTTTATGCAACGATTTCGACCTGTGGCCTGCTGACAGATAAATGGCGGAGAATAACGTTTTATTGAGACTTTTATGAAGAAATATTTAATTTCGTTAGATAAAGACGTTCGGCGTCGCGAAGTGTTCTTTTCCCAGCCGAATACGGCAGATTTTGAGGCGTTTTCGGCGATAAATACCATGCAAAAAGAATGGAATGAACTTTCCGAACAATTTAATCTTGAAAAATTTACACGGCATTACAAGCGCCAAGTGACCAAAGGGGAAATCGGTTGCACGTTGAGCCACCTTGAGGTTTATCGCCGCATTGTCGCCGATGATTATATTAAGGAAAACGACTATGCCTTGGTATGCGAAGACGACGCCCTATTTAACAAAAATTTACCGAGAAATTTGACCGCACTTCTGGCGCAGCATTGCACGACGGATATTGTGCTTATCGGGCAATCTAAAATCGCCGAATTCGATGATATGGAACTCG
>ERZ772967.2100-NODE-2100-length-13015-cov-4.180170_pt1 | contig 13015 bp, 8 predicted proteins | sample MGYA00511677_ERZ772967 | MGnify/ENA primary metagenome ERZ772967 (study PRJEB29015, sample SAMEA2737931) | human oral metagenome | biome: human oral; feature: human-associated habitat; material: dental | place: China | collected 2146 ...
TATTTGAAGTCGCAAAGTGCTCGCTATCCGGGACTGCGATATTATGCATGACTTCGCTTGACGCCGCTACGTCGCTTTTTAAATTTGAAGGTGCGGCGCCAAATTTATCGCTCAATGTTGACGCGCCCTGCTCGCCTTTTGCTTTTTTGAAATTTTTCGCGTTCTCGGGGCTGCGGCGCTTCATATCAATCAATGTCGTGCTGTTTTTAAAATTTAAAGATGCACCGTCGCGTTCATCGTTTGATGCCACGACGTCGCGCCCGTCATCCGAGAACGCGTCGCAACTATCTATCGCCGCATCGGTGCTTTCATCGGCTATCGTCGCGTCGCAGATGCTACCTAGCCCCGCGCTTTCTTGCTCGTTTTTTGCTTTTTTGGATAAATTCTGCGAATTTTTTAGCTCGCAAACGGCTACTTGCGAGCTTTGCAGACCTTCACTCGGATCACGCTTCGAGCCTTGCTTGGAATTTGCCCGTTTCAGATCATCGCTTTTCGAGTTTGACGTATTTTCATTCGGCTGCCGCTTTATAATCACGTTCAAATCGGACTTCGTATCGATCGAGGGAAGCGACATAGCATGCGGTGCTTCAAAATTTTGCGCCATATTCTCGCTGTGAGCCCGGGTCTCAAGCGTGTATATATTGTGCGTGCGATCGTTTGCCCTCGCGCTTGCAGCTTCTTTTTTAAATTCCTGCAAAAAGGCGATACTATCGTCACTCGGCGTTAAAATTTCGCGGTCGTTATCCAGGTAAAACGAGATAACGCTGCCCAGCTTCGCGCGCAACTCCTCGCTGCTAAAAATAATGGGCTCGCCGCTAATATTGGCGCTAGTAGCGACGATCGGACGATCAAAATATTCAAAAAGCAGTAGATGCACGCCGGTATTTGCGAGAAAAATGCCGATTTTATTAAGGTTTGGCGCCACGCTTGGAGCGATAAAAATCGCACCCGCCTTAAAAATCGCCGAAAAGCTCGCAGGTAAACGCACGAAATTGCCCCTGTTAGCGGAACATGCGCCATGCGCCTCCGCCACACACGCCTGCGCAGAGCATGAGCCTTCCGAATTTATCGTCTGTTCCGGACTCGGCTCGCACGTCGCACGCTGCAAGTCTACTCCATCCTCAACATGTCGCAAACCCTGAATATTCGCCGAATTTTGCGAAATAGACTCGTCCGTCGCAAACCTAGAATCAGGCTCATTCGCCACGCATCGTGAGTCTTGGCTATCCGCTGTGGGTTGTAAATTTAAATCATTAGTCATATGTCGCAGCTCTAGCCCGCCTTCTGCTTGCAGCGAGTTTAAATTTTTAGCCGCGTACTGCAAATCAGATCCATCGTACGCGCGCTCTAGCTCGTTTACTGCACACTGCGAGTCGTCTGCTGCTAGCGTATCGTAGGCGAAATTACGGCGCGCCGTTTTGCTGAAAATTTGCGCACTATGTAACCCGCCCTGCTCCGCGAAAACTTCAGCATTTTGCGTGCTAAAATTTTGCGCCGCGCAATTACGTAAATTTTGTAGCGCAGAGCCCTGCCCTTGCGCCGATTCTTCTTGCTCGCCCGCAAATTTCGGCGATATAGGATTTTTGCCTCTCGCCTTTAAATTTTGCGTGCCAAAATCCGCTGCAAAACCCGCCAGCGTGCGCCAAACAAACTCACGCTTTTTTAAAATCACGATCGGCTTGACATTGCAATCTATCAGCGCCTCCTCCTCTGCGCTTAGGCTCGCTGCGCGCCATGCCTGCGCTGCATCGCGACACATGATCGCAAAGGGCTTACTCGGGCGCTTTTTTAGCGTTCGCAGCATGCGTACTGCGCGCTCGTTCGTCGCATCGCAAACGATATGAAAGCCGCCCATCCCCTTGATCGCGCCGATCTGTCCACGCCGCAAAAGCTCCGCCGTGCGCGCTATCGCCTCCTCGCCGCTTGATAAAATTTCGCCGCCCGCGCCGCATAAAAACAGCTGCGGACCGCAGTGCGGGCAGGAGATCGGCTCGGCGTGATAGCGGCGCGTGAGCGGGTCCGTGTATTCGCCGCGGCAAAACTCGCACATCTCAAACGCCCTCATCGTGGTGTTTGCGCGGTCGTACGGCAGCGCTGCGATGATGCTAAGGCGCGGGCCGCAATCCGTGCAGTTGATAAAAGGGTAGTGAAAGCGTGGATTTTGCGGGTCGTAAAACTCTTTTTTGCACTGATCGCAGATCGCAAAATCGGGCAAAATCGGGTTAAATTTACGCCCCTCCTTGGACTGCGTGATCTTAAAATCAGTAAAATTCTGCGTAAAATATTGCGTATTTAGATCGGTGCGGATAATTTTATCGATACGACAAAGCGGCGGCGTCTCGCTGCGAAGTCGCTGTTCGAAAATTTTTAAAATTTCGGCTTCGCGCAGATCTTGCTCGGCGCTTTGCGAATCGTGTTTAAAGCTCTGTAAATCCCGCTTCGCGCCTTGCAAGTCGCGCTTAGTATTTCGCAAGCCTTGCGACGATTCATTCTGCGACATACCGCGCTGCTGCGACGAATTTTGCACGATGAAATTTTGATCCGACGAAGCGGGCAAAATAGAGCCCTGTTCGTTTAGATCGGTCTCGAATAAGTTTGGTAAAAATTTCTCGCTCGCTGTGGATTGCAAATCTTTCGTCAAATAATGCGGCAAGCTCGTCAAATCTGAATCAGGCGGATTTGCTAAATCATTCGCCAAATCGCGCGACAAGCCGGTCAAATCATTTGGCAAGCTCGTCGCGCTCTGCGGCGAAAAGGAGCTCTCGTTTAAATTTGAACTTGCAAAATTTAGTGATGAGTTCGCAGCCTCGCTAGAATCCGACTCGTCAGAATTGAAAGACCGAGCAGCCGATGGCGATACTTTCTGCGCTTGAATTTCGTTTGAATTTGGCTCATCTAAATTTAAAGGGGCGGAATTTTTATCAATCGAGCCTTTTTGCGGCTCGGAAAGATCTGCGCAAACGATGATTTTAACGCCCTCGCCGTCGTTATAAACCTCGCCTTTCAGCCCCAAATCCACGGCGAGCTTGTAGACGAACGGGCGAAATCCGACCCCCTGCACCGCTCCGAAAACCTCAAATTTAGCCACTTTCATGCGCGTACCGTCATAAATTGCGCGACGCCGGAGCCGTTTTGCGAGCAAAATGCGCTTGCGGCGGGCGGACAAAGCGTTCCGGACGCTGCAAAATGTGCTCTAAATTTAATAAAATTTGTTCCTTCACGCTCGCGCCCTTTGCCGCTTTTTTGAAATTTCGCGCGATCTCGTTTGCACTAAGCTTAGCCCGTATGGCGCGGCTATCGGCGCCGCAATGCCCGCGCAACTCGCTGTTTTGCGGATAAGACTTAGGAATTTTGCCGAAAATTCGCATATACACCCGATCTAGCGAGCTTGAAGCGCAAAGCTGTCGCTAAAGCTCGCGTCAAAATTTTTGCAAAGCTTAAGCATCAAATCCGCAAATTTGCGCCCGCTAAACATCGCTCCGCCGAAAATCAAAACGTCAAAATCATCTTTGCGCTCATCCGCCAGATCGCTTAAAAAATAGCCCAAACTATCGAAAAATCCGAACGCAAACAGCTTTTCATTGGCGCCTGCGAGCGCATAGCTCATCGCCGAGCGCAAAATTTTATCCGCTTGCACGCAGCCGCGCTCATCGGTGCAAAAATCAAGCCGCACCCCTTTGCCGCCCGCAAAATCCTCCGCAGCCGCCATCAAAAACGCCGCATCGCGCCCCCAGATAAGCTGTGCGGCGACGCTAAAGATGGTGTGAAATCCTGCGTTTGCGCTTTTTAAAATTTCATCGATTTTTGCGGCGTTTACGTTAAATTTGGCGCTGAAATTTTCAAGCAGCTTAGCGCCCGTTTCGTCGGCGCAAATTTGCGCCTTAATCTCGTCGAAGCTGCGCGGCAGATTAAATTTAAGCAGAATTTTCTTAGAGCTTTCGCCATAAATTGCGATCTCATCGTCCGCACCTACGCCCAAAAAGCAGCGCAAAACGCGTTTTTTGGAGTCGTTCAAAACCCCCTTCTCGCGGCACGTAAGCGCAAAAAGAGCGGAGTTTTTGTCGTTTGAGTTTTTCAGATAAGCGCTTGCGCTGCCGCTTAAAAAATCCTCGTTTTGCACGATCAAAAAGCCGTTTTGCAGCGGCGCGACTTTAAAAATTTTATCTTTTTGCGCCGCGCTTTCGCATTTTGCGCTTAAAAAATAGATCCCGTCGCTTGCCAAAGCGCGTCCCAGCGCAAACACGAATATGTCGCCCGCAAGCTTTACGTCAAAAAATTTAGGCGCGTTCTCGTGATTTTTTCTAAAGATCGCATTGGTTTTTAGGCTTATGAGCGGCTTTTCGAAGGCTGCGAGCGCGATTTTACACTTTTCGTCGCTCACAAAAATCCCATCCAGCGCGCCCACTCCTGCAGCTATCAAAAAATCGGCGCTAAAATCCACGTCCGCCTTGAGCGTGAAAGTTGCGCCGCCACGCTTAATCTGCACCTGCTGAGCATGAAATAAGTTTATGCGGCAAAACTCCAGTAAGCGAGCAAAATTCTCCCTGTTTACCGCTTCAAATTTTCCCTCATGCAGCACGCTAGCGCCGCTTATTATTCCGAATTCGTTTTGAGACGGCTCGGCGTGAGCGAGGTATTCTTTCATCACTCGCGGGGTAAAGTTATTAAATTTAGCCGCGCTATGGGCGTTTGAAATTTCATCCTCTAAAAATTTACTTATATCGCCCGAGGAAGCACCTTCAAACATGCCGTTAAATTTCAGCGCTTTCGCTTCGGCGCCGCCTTCGTCCACCACGCGCACGGAGGATTTTGCCAAAAATATGGAGTTTGGAATCAGAGGCATCGCCTCGTCGCTAAATTTTAAAATTTCATCCTCGCCGCCGCGCACGAAAAGGCTTATTAAGCTCGCCTCTTTTTTCAGGCAAAACTCAAGTGCGCTTTTGCGAGCATAAAACAGCAAGAAGTGCGCTATCAGCGCGTTTTCATTAAGGTAGTTAAACTCATATGCTACTATCATCTCGCCCCCTTTTTGCAAATCGATCCGCGATATCTTGGGCGCTAAGATCGGCGATTTTTTCATGCGCGAAGCCAAGATCCGATAGGTGCTTAAGCGCCGTTTTTTCCATGATTTTTGAGGACTCTAAAATCACGGAGCTTAGCTTAAAGCTCGCCTCCTCGATGCGCTGCGGCACGACCGCTAGAATTTTAACGTGAGGCAGATCGCCGCAAAGATCCATCATCTGCAGGGTTTGAAGCATTTCGACCTCGTGCGCCGAGCCGCTCCAGCTGATCTGCTTAGGCATCGCGTCGTAGTCGAAAAAATACACCTCGCCGCCCTTTGCGCCCTCCGCGTCTATGCAATCTACGAGCAAAATTTCATCAAATTCCGCCATCGTAGGCATCAAAAAGCTAGCCAGCGTCCCGCCGTCGATAAATCGGATCTGATCCGCGCTACTGCTCGGCGCGGCGGAATTTTCGGCGACGAAGTCCGAATTGATAGAGCTTTGCGCTACGGAATTTATGACGGAATTTTGCAAAGCAGAATTTGAAGCGAAATTCTGCTTTGCGGAATGTTCTGGAGTAGAATTTCGGTCTAAATTTACTGCTGCGAAATTTTGCTTAAAGATAGAATTCTCATCTGCAAAATTTTGCAAGGAGTTGCGCTCTATGGAATTTTGCGAGGTAGAATTTTGTATCGCAGAGACTTGGGCGGAATTTTGCATGAAATTCTGCGCCGTGAAATCCTCGCTCGCCATAGAATTTCGTGCGGCGGTTTTAGGATAAAATTTATAGTTCTGCGCGAGCGCGCGGACGAAGTGCACGCCTATGCCCTCGTCCGCGTAGATGACGTTGCCGATACCCAGTACCAGCACTCTCAAGCGTGCTCTTCCTTTTTAAATTTATAGCCGCTTACGATCGCATCCATCGCGCCGTCTCTACCCTTGACGGCATTAAAGACCGCCATATAGACGTGGATCGGCACGAAGATTATGATGATATTCATGCAAAGATGGTGTATCATTCGTACTTCGCTTAGTCCGCCCATCGCAGCTTCCAGCGGGCGCAAGAGCCCGTATAGCGCACCGCCTAACCCCTCGTGATAGACGTGAACGTATAGAATCATTCCCGTTAGGCAGATTACGAACAGCACTAGATAAAAGCCCAGATAGGAGATGAACTGTAGCGGGTTATAAACGCCGCGAAGATGCGGGTGCTCGCCCAAAAAGATATAGTATTTGATCTGAGCGATCCAGACGCGCGGGCTAAAAAAATCCTTGATGCTTAAAAGCTCTTTTCTGCTCTTTTTATCGAAGAAGAAAAGATAGGTTTTAAAGATCGCCGCACCGATCATCGCAAAGCCGAAGATCAGATGCACGAATCTAAATTTAGCCTGCATGAAAAGCACCGGCTCGGGACTCACCTCGGGCGCGGTAAAAACAAAAGCGATGTAATATCCGGTGATCACCAAAATCGTAATGCAAAGCGCACGCAGCCAGTGCGTGAGCCTAAGACCGATTGAGAACTCGTATTCCGCAAATCTTTTTTTCATCGTTTATCCTTTGCTGGGATCTACCCTATAGCAGCCGAGCTCCGCTCCTTTAGCGTCCATTACGTGCACGGCGCAAGCGATGCAAGGATCGAATGAGTGGATGCGGCGGATAATCTCTAGCGGCTTGGAAAGATCGGCAAGTTTAAGCCCGATCAAGCAGGATTCATAAGCGCCCATAGCGCCGTCTTTATCTTTAGGAGTGGCGTTCCAAGTAGACGGCACGACCGCCTGCCAGTTTTTGATGACGCCCTTTTCGATCCTGCACCAGTGGCTAAGTGCGCCGCGCGGCACGTGACCGATATAGCGACCTTTGTACTCTTTTGAGTTATCGATTACATATTTTGCGCAGGTTTCAGTGTCGCCGCTTTTGATATTTGCGATCAAATTTTCTAGCGCAATCAGTCCGTTGTCGGCAACGACTTTAGCTTCGATCATACGGCATGCTGTTCGTCCAAGCGTCGAAAATACCGCCTCAAGCGGCAAGCCGGCGTCTTTTAGGAATTGATCCACGACCTTTACTACGCGCTCGTTTTTCTTGGCGTAATTTACTACGATATTTGCAAGCGGTCCTACTTGAAGCGGTTTGCCGTCGTATCGCGGAGCCTTGATCCAGGTGTATTTGCCCTGGGTATCGAGCACCTTCGTATGCGCTTCTTTGCCGTGCGCGTCGATGCTCTGTCCATCCTGAAGGCCCGTATAATTCGGCTCCTGCTCGCCGTCGTAAGGATGAAGCGGCGCATCGTTTTTATACCACGCATGCGTTGCCTCCTCGGTGATCTTGTTTTCATCAAGCTCCAAAACCTTGCTAATATCGCCGTCAAGGATCATGCCGCTTTGAAATAGCCATTCGTTCTTTGAAAGCTGAAATTCTTGATGAGTCCATAAATTTGCCACGCCGATATCGTTTAGCACGCTAGGCTCGTTGCCGTAAGCCTTCGCAGCCATTACGAGATCAGGATAGTAGGCGCGATTTACGAAGTCTGCGACCTCTTTAAATTTAGACATATATTCACCCAGTCTTGCAGGGCTTAGGATATCCATCACGCAGGTTACGCCGCCTACGGTGAGGCTTTGCGGATGAGGCTGCTTCGCACCGAATATCGCCATCATCTGAGCCGCCGTGCGCTGAATGCGCAAACACTCAAGATAGTGCGAAAGAGCGATTAAATTTTGCTCCGGGCTAAGCTTATATGTAGGATGACCAAAGTAGGCATTGGCGAAAGGCCCCAAAGCGCCTTTTTTAACAAAAGCGCCCACGCGATCTTGCACCTCTTTTAGTTTATCCGCACCGCACGCATAAGGGGTATCGCAGTATTTAAACGCCTCCTCGCTTGCTTTTTTAGGATCGGCGCTAAGCGCGCTTACTACATCTACGAAATCAAGCCCGTGGAGTTGATAAAAATGCACCGGATGATCGTGCAAAAATAGCGCATTAGCCATCAGCGTGCGCGTTAGCAAGGCATTTAACGGCGGAGTTATGCCGAGGGCGTTTTCTACCGCGACGATACCCGCTTTGTAATGCGAGAAGGTGCAGACGCCGCAAATTCTTTGCATAAAAAATCCCGCGTCGCGCGGATCTCTATTTTTTACTATGGTCTCAAGCCCACGCCATAAAGTGGAGCTGCTATAGGCTTCGCGGACGACGTTTTCATCATCCACTACGACCTCTATTCTTAAATGTCCCTCTATTCTGGTTATCGGATCTATTACGATTCTTTGCGACATGATTATTCCCCTTTATCTTTCTTAAATGACGCAATCGCTGCGTGTGCCGCTACCGCAACACCCGTGATCGCTAAAATTCCGACACCTATCTTATCTGCGGTAGCATCAGCGCCGAGCCCGCCGAAAACGCTTTCGTAAAGGCGATCTGCCAAAGGCTTTTCAAAAGGTCCCATATGATCCCAAAAATCAGGCTCCGAGCAGCCTATGCAGCCGTGACCCGCCTGTACCGGCCAGCTAGTGTGGGAGTTGAAGCGCTCGCGCGAGCAGTTATTAAACGTATAAGGACCCTTGCAGCCTACTTTATAAAGGCAATATCCTTCCTTTGCGCCCGCATCGCCGAAGCTTTCTACAAACTCGCCCGCGTCGAAATGCCCGCGACGCTCGCACAGATCGTGGATGCGCAGCCCGTAAGCCCATTTAGGTCGGTTATAAACGTCAAGGCTTGGAAGCGTGCCGAAAAGGATGAAATTTAGCACGTTGCCGACGATATTTTTTTCGCTAGGCGGACAGCCCGGGATGTTGATGACGGGTTTGTTTATGATTTTGTCCAAACCTACGGCGCCGGTCGGATTCGGAGCTGCGGCTTGGATACCGCCGAAGCTCGAACAGGTGCCGATCGCAAATATCGCCGCAGCGCCTTCGGCAGCGTGCTTGCAGTGCTGAGCTCCGCTCTTGCCCTCAGGACCCACGGTTAGGAAAAATTCATTCTCGCCGCTTGGAATTCCACCCTCTACCATCAAGATATAGCGCCCCTTGTATTTTTCGATCGCGCCCTCTAAATTTTCCTCGGCTTGCCAGCCTGCGGCAGCCATTATCGTCTCGTGGTATTCTAGGCTGATGTAATCGAATATGAGACTGTCGATCGTAGGCGTATCGGTGCGTAGCAAGCTCTCGCTACAGCCCGTGCACTCTGCCATATGAAGCCAGATCACCGGCAGGCGATCCGCAAGCTCCGCAGCTCGCGCTACGCTCGGTGCAAATGCGGCCGGAAGCCCAAGCATCGCGGTCATCGCTCCGCTCCATTTCATAAAATCGCGACGCGAAAAACCTTTGCTCTTAAGCCTTTCTTGTATGCTCTCATCCGCTTTTATTCGCGGCAAACGCTCAACGGCATCAAGTCTAGCCGAAATTTGAGCCAAATCAACCATAATGTCCTCCTGAAATTTAGGATATTTTTAAATGGCATTCTATCAAAATTTAGAATTCATGCACCTTAAATTTCGTTAGATTTAATTAAAATTTTATATTTATTCGTTGTCTAATGGGTTTTAAATTCAAAAATAAAAGGCGGATTAAAATTTAGCGCGGCTGGCGAAACGTTAAATTACGACAGAGAAAGCATTAAATTTTATGAAGCAGTGAAATTTTATCCAAGAATTTTATAGTGGCGAAAAGTATTTTAGGATAAAGCAGGCGTAGGTTGGATGATTTTGTGAAATACTCGCCAGGCGCACTATGTGTGCGCCACAGCGAAGTATTTTTGCAAAATCATCCCTTAAATCTTTAGAAAATTTCCCAAAAATCAGGATACCAATCTCGTTGCATCTTGGATATTGATATTTAGTCCAAGCTGCTCGTTGCTTAGCCCAAGTGCAAGCCCCACAAGCTGGGATAGGTGGATGATCGGCTTTCTTGCCTTGGAGTTCATCGCTTCTTGGTATCGCTCCTGATAGATATCTAGCTGCATCTGACATAGCGGACAAGGGGTAACTACGACGTCCGCTCCATGCTCGGCAGCGTCATTTACGATCTCGCTTGACATTTTAGATACCGATTTTACCGCAGGATAGCTAGCGTGAAAGCCGCAGCAATCAAGGCGTTTTTCAAAAGGCACTATCTGAGCGCCAAGTGCGCTAACTACCGCTTCAAAGCTTTTCGGATTGGTTGAGCTCTCTTTCTTAAGCTCGCGCTCCGGTCTTAATGAGTGGCAGCCGTAAAATAGCGCTACTTTTAAATTTGAAAGCGGTCTAACAACCTTGGCTTTTAGCGTGTCTAAATTCTGATATAGCACCCAAAGCAAGCTCGTTATCTCGGTACTTCCCTGATACTGCATACCGCCCTCTTTTAAAAAGGTATTGATATAGCTTTTAGCACCCTTATCCAAAGTTAGCTTTGCTTTAGTTAGAGTTAGCATACAGGTAGAGCAGGTAGTTAGCAGAGGCATATTCATACCCTCGGCTAGCGCGATGTTTCTGGCATTAGCTACTAAGCTTGCCATAGGATCGACGCATTGAGCTTGACTAGCCCCGCAGCAGCTCCAGCCTTTTATCTCATGAAGTTTAATACCCAACACCGGAGCGATCGCCTCAAGTGAAATTTTAGATTCCTTTGCGGCTTGACTTAAAACGCAACCCGGGAAAAATGCAAATTCGTTATTCATCCTCTCCTCCTTATTCTATCTCGCCGCTAGCTTGAGCCTTGCGTGCGGCCTCTATCATCTTAACGAGCTGCGCATGTCCCTCGATCTCCTCGCCTCCGAATACGTGCAAAGGATTCATCTTGCCCGCAGCCATTAAATTTGCCGCTACATCCATCTTGCCCATATTTGCAAATACGCCTTCGCTTCTTAAAGCAAGCTTGATCTCGTTTAATCTTCCGCTTCCCTCTACGATATCTAGCAAGAACGCCTCTGCGTGAGCTGGACCGCTTCCTGCGGTAAGTCCTTTTTTCATAGCTAAGGCGCGAAGTGCGGTGATATCGCTTTGAGCGCTTATGCCTTTAGGGCAGCGATCGGCGCACTCTTGGCAGTGCACGCATAGCCATAATCCGTTTAGTACCGCAGGCTTTAGATGAGGCATAGCGTCCCTGCTTCTTGAATCAAACGCGGCGCGGTTAGCATGCGTGAAAACAAAGGGCTGCATATAATCGCTCGCATCGGCTCCAAGCTTATTGCATTCGCTAGCGCAGCAGCCGCAAAGTATGCAATCCCACTGCTTTTTAATTCGCTCCATCTGCTCAGGGCTTTGTTTACAGCCCTTCTCTGCGCTAAATTCTTTCTTAGGCGTAATGGTTGGTTTGATCTTTCTTAAATTTTCGATACTAGGTTCCCAATCCACTACTAGATCCGAGATCACTCGGAAGTTATTTAGCGGAGAGATCGTAAAGCTATCGGGGTTTTCATACTCCGCAAGCAGAGCCTCCATCTTGGTATCGCAGGCAAGATATGAGTGTCCGTTTACCCTTACGGCACAGGCTCCGCATATCGCCATACGGCACGCTGCGGTAAAATTTAAAGTGATGTCTAAATTTTGCTTAATAAATTGCAAAACTCCAAGCAGGGTCTTTCCTTTGATCTGCTCTAAACTAAGCTCATAGGCTTGCTTATAATTTTTGCTTCCGTCGAAGCGGTCTATGATAAATTTCATTGAGGTTTCCTTCCGTCAAGAGAGAATTCCGTAACGACGACCTCTTTGTAGCCCAAGCTTAGCTCGCCTGCGTCGTTCATCGTCACGATACTGTGCTTTAAGAAATTTTTATCGTCGCGCTTCGGATAATCCTCTCTGGTATGCGCGCCGCGGCTTTCCAGCCTCTTTTGCGCAGCCAAACATGCACAGCGCGCAAGCAGGATCAAATTTCCAAGCTCGACGTAGTCGGTAAATGCGGTATTCATAACCGGATTTGTATCCGCGACGTGCAGCTCGTCGTAGCGCGCTTTGATACCCTCTAAATTTTGCGAAAGCAGATCGAGCTTCTCGCCTGTTCTAAAGATACCCATTAGATCCCAGTTGTTTTTACCAAGCTCTTCACGAAGTGCGTACATATCATTTACACCACCCTCGCCTGTTGCGATAGATTTAAATTTATCTTGCCACATTTTTGCTAGCTCAGAAGTTTTCTTACCGCTTGCAAATTTTGCATTTTGAGCGTAAGCACCAGCACCTTTGCCAGCTAGATCGCCAGTTACAACTGCGTCAGTTAGGCTGTTACCACCAAGGCGGTTTGCACCGTGGATAGATACGCATGAAGCCTCGCCACCTACATAAATTCCAGGGATTTTTGTGCTCATATCATCAAATTTAGCTACCTCTATGCCACCCATTGAGTAGTGAGCTGTTGGGCGGATAGGCACTGGTTGCTCGATAAGGTCGATGTCTTGGAAAAGCATAGCAGTGTGGCGAATTTTAGGAAGCTTTTTCATGATAGTATCTTTGCCAAGGTGGCGAACATCGCAAAGCACATAAGCGCTCATACCCTCGCCAAAGCCTCTACCTTCGCGAATTTCTGTCTCGATAGCACGAGCGACGACGTCACGAGGAGCTAGCTCCATCTTTTCGTGATAGTTTTTCATAAAGCGCTCGCCCTTGTTGTTTAACAAGTAACCACCCTCGCCACGAGCTGCTTCTGTGATAAGTGTGCCGCCGTTTTGAACGCCGGTTGGGTGAAACTGAAGCATCTCAGGATCTTCAAAACCAAGACCTACTTTAAGCGCAGCAGCGATGCCATCGCCTGTTGCTATAAATGGAACTGATGTGCGGTTATAGAAAATTCTAGTGTATCCGCCAGTTGCGATGACTAGAGATTTGCAAAGAACTGGGTAAATTTGACCATCTTGGATGTTGCGAAGAACGACACCTTCGACCTTGCCGTCCTCAAGACCGATCTCAAGTAGCTCGTGATCCATTAAAAATTTAACCCCAGCTGTGATAGCGTCGTCAAGACAGGCGTGCATCAAAACGTGGCCAGTTTTATCAGCTGCGTAGTTACAGCGTTTTTTGCTAGCGCCACCCATGAAACGAAATG
>ERZ772967.2101-NODE-2101-length-13007-cov-8.888897_pt1 | contig 13007 bp, 10 predicted proteins | sample MGYA00511677_ERZ772967 | MGnify/ENA primary metagenome ERZ772967 (study PRJEB29015, sample SAMEA2737931) | human oral metagenome | biome: human oral; feature: human-associated habitat; material: dental | place: China | collected 2146 ...
CATCATGTACGCGCTGGGCTGGACGCAGCACTCCATCGGGGCGCAGATCCTGCGCACCGGTGCCATGGTGCAGCTGTTGCTGGGCAACATCGGTGTGTCGGGCGGCGGCATGAACGCGCTGCGCGGCCACTCCAACATCCAGGGTCTGACCGACCTGGGCCTGCTCTCGGCCACGCTGACGGGCTACCTGACGCTGCCGCGCGAGACCGAGCAGGACTACAGCAAGTACATGGCCAAGCGCACCTTGAAGCCGCTGCGGCCGGGCCAGGTCAGCTACTGGCAGCACTATCCGAAGTTCCACGTCAGCCTGATGAAATCGTGGTACGGCGACAAGGCGACCAAGGAGAACAACTGGCTGTTCGACTACCTGCCCAAGCTCGACAAGGAGTACGACATGCTCCAGATCTTCGAGATGATGAACGAGGGCAAGGTCAACGGCTACCTGGCACAGGGCTTCAACCCCATTGCCTCGCTGTCCAACAGCGCGCGGGTGCGCAGTGGCCTGTCCAAGCTGAAGTTCCTGGTCATCATGGACCCGCTGGCCACCGAGACCTCCGAGTTCTGGCGCAACTTCGGCGAGTTCAACGACGTCGACACCGCCAGCATCAAGACCGAGGTCTTCCGTCTGCCCACCACCTGCTTCGCCGAGGAGGACGGTTCCATCGTCAGCTCGGCGCGGGTGCTGCAGTGGCACTGGAAGGCGGCCGAGCAGCCGGGTGAGGCACGTCCCGACATTTCCATCATGTCGGCGCTGCACATCCGACTCAAGGAACTGTACGCCAAGGAAGGCGGGGTGTTCCCCGATCCGATCCGCGACCTGGACTGGAGCGGCTACGCGCGTCCGGAAGAGCCCACGCCTGAAGAACTGGCCTTGGAGTACAACGGCCGGGCGCTGAAGGACGTGACCGATCCGAAGGACCCCACCAAGGTCATCCGCAAGGCTGGCCAGCAGCTGGCGGGCTTCGGTGAATGCCGCGACGACGGTTCCACCGCCAGCGGCTGCTGGATCTGGGCGGGCTGCTGGACCGAGGCCGGCAACCAGATGGGCCGGCGCGACAACTCCGACCCCACCGGCATCGGCAACACGCTGAACTGGGCATGGGCCTGGCCGGCCAACCGGCGGGTGCTGTACAACACGGCATCCACCGACCTGAACGGCAAGCCCTACAACCCGGACCGCGTGCTGGTGGAGTGGAACGGCAGCAAGTGGGTCGGTGCCGACATCCCCGACATGGCGCCCACGCTGGCACCGGAATCGGGGGCAGGGCCGTTCATCATGAACCCGGAAGGGGTGGCGCGCTTCTTCTCGCGCCAGAGCATGGCCGAAGGACCGTTCCCCACCCACTACGAGCCGTTCGACACGCCGCTGGGCTACAACCCCATGTACCCGAACAATCCGAAGGCGACCTCGTCGCCGGCGGCCCGGGTGTTCAAGCCGATCTGGGAAACCTTCGGCAAGCCCGAGGAGTTCCCGCACGTGGGTACCACCTACCGGCTGACCGAGCACTTCCACTACTGGACCAAGCACGCACTGATCAACGCCTCGCTGCAGCCCGAGCAGTTCGTGGAGATCGGCGAGGCGCTGGCCCAGGAGCTGGGCATCAAGGCGGGTGACAAGGTGAAGGTGTCCTCCAAGCGCGGCTTCATCAAGGCCGTGGCGGTGGTCACCAAGCGCATCCGGCCGCTCAAGATCGACGGCAAGACGATCCACCACGTGGGCATTCCCATCCACTGGGGGTTCAAGGGCATGACGCGGCCGGGCTTCCTGGCCAACACGCTGACGCCGTTTGTGGGTGATGGCAACAGCTTCACGCCTGAGTTCAAGTCCTTCCTCGTGAAGGTCGAGAAGATCTGAGGAGCTGAAACATGTCGATGCAATCACTCGATATCAAACGCCTGTCAGCCACCACCACCACGCCACCCCAGGTGCGTGAACCGCGCTCCGGCGAGATCGCCAAGCTCATCGATGTCTCCAAGTGCATCGGGTGCAAGGCGTGTCAGTCGGCCTGCATGGAGTGGAACGATCTCCGGCCCGACATCGTGGAAACACCGTTCGGGCCGGAGGTGGTCAGCACCACCAACGGCACGTACAACAACCCCACCGACCTGAACGGCAACACCTGGACGGTGATGCGGTTCACCGAGTACGAGAACGAGGCCACCGGCAACCTGGAGTGGCTGATCCGAAAGGACGGCTGCATGCACTGTGCCGAGCCGGGCTGCCTGAAGGCCTGCCCGTCGCCGGGTGCCATCGTGCAGTACACCAACGGCATCGTGGACTTCCACGAGGAGAAGTGCATCGGCTGCGGCTACTGCATCACCGGCTGCCCGTTCAACATCCCGCGCATCTCCAAGAAGGACAACAAGGCCTACAAGTGCACGATGTGTTCCGACCGGGTGGCGGTGGGTCTGGAGCCGGCGTGCGTCAAGACCTGCCCCACGGGTGCCATCGTCTTCGGGACCAAGGAGGCCATGAAGGACCACGCCGAGACCCGCATTGCGGATCTGAAGCGGCGCGGTTTCGAGAATGCCGGCCTGTATGATCCGGAAGGGGTGGGCGGCACGCACGTCATGTACGTGCTGCACCACGCCGACAAGCCGTCCATCTACGCCAACCTGCCTGAGAAGCCCCAGATCAGCCCGATGGTGACGGTCTGGAAGGGCGTGGCCAAGCCGCTGGCCATGGTGGCCATGGGCGCGGCCATGCTCGGCAGCCTGTTCCACTTCATCACCAAGGGCCCCAACTCGGTGTCCAAGGAGCTGGAGGACGAAATGGATGCCGAGGACAGGGAACTGGCCCGTCAGGCAGCGGCTGCCAAGCAGCAGCAGGCATCGTCCGGTGCCCAACCCGGCAAGGAGGTCTGATCCATGCAACGCAACCCACGCGACATCGTTCGCTACAACGCTTCCGAGCGGCTCAACCACTGGATCGTCGGCTTTTTCTTCATCGGTCTGGTGCTCACGGGGCTGGCGATGTTCCATCCGGCCTTCTTCCCGCTCACCCAGCTCTTTGGTGGCGGCCCGTGGACGCGGATCCTGCATCCGTACTTCGGTGTCGGCATGGCCTTCTTCTTCATCATCATGGCGGCGCGCTTCTGGAAGCTCAACTACATCGAGAAGCGTGACATCCGGTGGCTGATGGACATCAAGAAGATGGTCGACGGCAACGACCATGACATGCCGGAGCAGGGCAAGTACAACGGGGGCCAGAAAGTGCTGTTCTGGGGCCTGGTGGTGTGCATGCTGGCGCTGGTGGTCAGCGGCGTGATGATCTGGCGCGCCTGGCTGGATCTGCCCGTCTTCTGGGAGCGGGTGGGCGTGCTGGTGCATGCCACGGCCGCCTTCTGCATGATCATGCTGATCATCATGCACGTCTATGCCGCCATCTGGACCAGCGGCACCATTCGTGCCATGTTCTACGGTACCGTCACCCGCGCGTGGGCCAAGCAGCACCACCGCGCCTGGTACCGCAAGATGACGGGCGACAACCGCTGAGGCTGGCTGGCCGCGCAGCATTGTTCTGCGTCGGCCAAAGCGGCTATGATCCCTGCAGCGTGCCGTGAACACCTGGGCCGCCCTTGCCGGCGCCCGCGTGTCCACGGCACGCCCCGCATTCAAACCAGGGAAATTCATGTCGCAGCGCATTCTCCAGCCGGGTGAGATCGAAGCCCTCGATCGCACCGCCTTTCCTCGCATCATCCTCCCCCAGCCAGCCACGCGACTGCGTGAGCGCGCAGCACGCCTGCGCCACCTGGCCGAAGGCAGCCCCATGGGCCCCTTCCTGCGCTATCTGGCCCGACTGGTCGACGCCCAGCATGCCGCGCTGGATGCCGTGCCCGACATGCCCCAGCCCGACGCCGAGCGGATCGACCGCGCCCAGCGCCACGCCATGCCGCTGTGGCAACTGCCGGCCGACATCGATCCTGCCTGGAAGCCGGTCATGCGCGCCATCGTCGGGCATCTGCAGCAGGGCCCGGGCGTCGAAGAAGCCAACGACGTGGAACGTCAGGTGCTGGCCGAGCTTCAGAACCTGGACGACGCGGCACTGGGCCATCTGCTGGCCAGCCTGTGGAGCAACGAGCATCTGAACGACAGCCAGCGCGTGCGCGCCCCGGTGGTGATGGCCGCCGTGCAGGTCGTCATGATGAGCCGCGCTGCGCGGCTGGACCTCAAGACCCTGCCTTTCGTCGATCCCCCCACCATCTGCCCCGTGTGCAGCAGCTCGCCGCTGGCCAGCGTCGTGCACATCGGCGGTCAGGAAGAGGGTCTGCGCTACCTGCATTGCTCCATCTGCGAGACGGAGTGGCACATGGTGCGCGTCAAGTGCAGCAACTGCGCCTCCACCGAAGGCATCAGCTACCGCCGGCTCGAGTCCGTGGATACCCCGCTGATGTCCCGCGAGGATCTGGTGAAGAACCCGATGGTCGGCGCACAGCGCGCTGCCGTGCCCTGCATGGCCGAGCTTTGCGGCAAGTGTGGCTGCTACAGCAAGATCTTCGACATGAGAAAGGATCCCACCATCGAGGTGCTGGCCGATGACCTGGGGACCCTGATGCTGGACATGATGATGGGCCAGGACGGACATCCGCGTGCCGGGGCCCATCCCTTCCTCTTCCCCGAAGATGAGGCCGGCGACGGCGGAAGCGGGGCAGGGCAGACGGGCACGCCATCGGTCCAGCCCGATCAGGACGGCCACAGGACCACCCACTGATGGCCGGGCGCGACACTCCGGCTGGCCACGTGGCTTCCGACGGGGCAGCTCAGGCGCCCGCCGGCAAGGGCCCTGGTCAGGGCGGGCAGCCGACCCTGCCTTCGGTGGATGCGCTGCTGCGCCTGCCGGGCATGCAGCCCCTGCTGGACGAATACGGCCACACTCGTACCGTGGCCGTCATCCGCGACCTGCTGGCCGAGGCGCGCAACGCCTGGCGCGGACAGGACGCAGGTGGACAGGACACAGCAAAAAAAGCCGCGGACGCCTCGGCCGGCCGTGTGCAGCCATCCACGGCCGGTGGCGCTCTTCCCGCCACCGACGAGGCCTGGACGGCCCGGGTGGAAGAGACCCTGCGCCGTCAGCTGGCCCCCCGCCTGCGCGAGGTCTTCAACCTTACCGGCACCGTGCTGCACACCAATCTGGGGCGTGCGCTGCTGCCGGATGAAGTGGCCCAGGCCGTGGCACGGGCCATGACCACACCCGCCAATCTGGAATTTGACCTGGACAGCGGCGGACGTGGCGACCGTGACGACCTGGTGAGCGGCTGGCTGCGCGAACTGACCGGGGCCGAAGACGCCACCATCGTCAACAACAACGCCGCTGGTGTGCTGCTGATGCTCAACAGCCTGGCACGCGGCAAGCAGGTGGTGGTCTCGCGGGGCGAACTGGTCGAGATCGGCGGCGCCTTCCGCATCCCGGACATCATGTCGCGCGCCGGGGCCAAGCTGGTGGAGGTGGGTACCACCAACCGCACCCATCCGGCCGACTATGCCGGCGCCATCACCCCGCGCACCGCCATGCTCATGAAGGTCCACACCAGCAACTATGCGGTGCAGGGCTTCACCCGCAGCGTGTCCGAGGCCGAGGTGGCCCGCATCGCGCACGAGGCCGGCCTGCCCATGGCCGTGGACCTGGGCAGCGGCACCCTGGTGGACCTGTCCCGCTGGGGGCTGCCGCGTGAGATCACCGTGCAGGAGACCGTGGCTGCCGGCGCCGATCTGGTGAGCTTCAGCGGTGACAAGCTGCTGGGCGGCCCGCAGGCCGGCTTCATCGTCGGCCACCGGGATCTCATTGCCCGCCTGAAAAAGAACCCGCTCAAGCGCGCGCTGCGCGTGGGCAAGATTACCCTGGCGGCCATTGAAGCGCTGCTGCGCCTGTACATGGTGCCCGAGCGCCTGCCCGAACGGCTGACCACGCTACGGCTCTTCATCCGTCCGCAGGCCGACATCCGCCGTCAGGCCGAGCGCCTGCTGCCTGGCATGCAGGCCGCACTGGCGCCTGGCTGGGCCGTCACCGTCGAGCCCATGTTCAGCCAGATCGGCAGCGGCGCGCTGCCGGTGGATTCGCTGCCCAGCTGCGGCATGGTCATCCGCTGTGCTGACGGCAAGCGGGCAGGCCGCCGCCTGAAGGCGCTGGCAGCCCGGCTGCGGGAACTGCCACGCCCCGTCATCGGCCGCGTGGCTGACGACGCCCTGTGGCTGGACCTGCGCTGCCTGGACGAAGCCGACGAAGGTACGTTCGCGCAGCAATGGCAGCAGCTGGAGAACACGCCATGATGATCGGGACCGCCGGGCACATCGACCACGGCAAGACCTCGCTGGTCCGGGCACTGACCGGCACCGACACCGACCGCCTGCCCGAAGAGAAGAAGCGCGGCATGAGCATTGAGCTGGGCTATGCCTTCCTGGCGCCCAGCGATGACGGAGAGAAGGCAGGGGAGGGCAGGACGGCACCTGCTGCAGCGATGAAGCCTGCCGAGCAAGTGCCCGGCACTGAGGGAGCAGCCAGACCCTCGGCCATGGCGTCCATCCAGACAGCGCCCCGCGAACCCATCGCCTTCATCGACGTGCCCGGCCACGAGAAGCTGCTGCACACGATGATCTCCGGTGCCACCGGCATCGACTTCGCCCTGCTGCTGGTGGCGGCCGACGACGGCGTGATGCCGCAGACTCGCGAGCACCTGGCTGTCCTGTCGCTGCTGGGCATCGACCGCGGCGTGGTGGCCATCACCAAGATCGACCGGGTGGATGAAGCCCGCGTGCAGGAGGTGATCCAGCAGGTGACAGCGCTGCTGGCCGATACGCCCCTGGCCCACGCACCCATCATCCCCGTTTCAGCCACCCGCGGTGACGGCGTGGTCGAATTGCGCCAGCTGCTGCGCGCCGAGGCGGCGCGGCTGGATGCGGCGCATGGTGCGGACGGGGTCGCAGGTCCCCATGGCACCGGTGTCATCGTTCGATCCGGCAGCACGGCAGAACCTGCCGAAACCACCGCAGCACTTCCGGCCCAGACGGGTTTCCGCCTGGCCATCGACCGCGTGTTCAGCCTGGATGGCGTGGGTACCGTGGCCACCGGCACCGTGCATGCCGGCCGCGTGCAGGTGGGCGACGTGCTGCAGCAGCTGCCCGATGGCCCGAAAGAGCTGCGCGTGCGCTCGCTGCACGCCCAGAACCGCAGCACCGACGCGGCCCACGCCGGCCAGCGCTGCGCGATCAATCTGGCCGGCGTCGAGCGCGACCAGCTGCAGCGGGGCCACTGGCTGGCCCAGCCCGGCATCGCCTCGGTCTCTGACCGGCTGGATGTGGAACTGCACCTGTGGCATGCCGAACCCCGGGCGATCCGCAGCGGCACCCGCGTGCATGTCCACCTGGGTACCACCGCCAGCCCGGCTGCCGTGGCCGTGCTGGACGCCGACACCCTGGCCCCGGGCTGCACGGGTCTGGCGCAGCTGGTGCTGCCGCAGCCCCTGGCCGCCTGGCATGGCGACCGGCTGATCCTGCGCGATGCGGCCGGCCAGCGCATCATCGGTGGCGGCCGTGTGCTGGATTCCCGCGCGCCGGTGCGCTACCGCCGCACCCCGCAGCGCCTGCAGCTGCTGCAGGCCCTGCAACGCCCTGCGCTGCGTGACCGCCTGGCGGGCCTGCTGGAGTCCTGCGAGCACGGCGTGGACTTGCGCCAGTGGCAGCAGGTCTTTGGCCTGGCCAGCGTGGCAGCCTTCGATGCCAGCCTGCAGACCCTGCCGCATCGCCGCCTGGCCGGTGACTTCATCATCGGCGAGCCCGCCTGGCAGCACCTGCGCTGTACCGTGCTGGACACCCTGGCCGCCTACCACCAGAACGCCACCGACGAGATCGGCCCCGACGCCGCCCGCCTGCGCCGCCTGGCTCGCCTGCGCATGGACGACGCCCACTGGCGTCTGCTGCTGGATGCCCTGGTGAAGGAAGGCAGCGTGGCCCAGAGCGGCGCCTTCGTCCACCTGCCCGAACACGGCAGCCAGCTGGCCGCCCGCGACGAGACCCTGCTGCAGCGCCTCACCCCGCACCTGATGGAAGCTGGCGCCCAGGGCGCCTGGGTGCGTGACCTGGCCGAACATATTGGCGAGCCCGCCGCCAACCTGCGCCCCGCCATGGCCCGCCTGGCCCGAAGCGGCCACCTCTACCAGGTGGTGAAGGACCTGTACCTGGACGCTGCCACCGCCGCCCGGCTGGCTGCATTGGTGCGGCAGCTGGCGCTGGCGGACAAAGAGCCTGCGGAATCGGATTCGGCCGAGGTTCAACAGGCCAGCGAGCAGTCCGCTGAAGCTACCTCCGGTGCGGAACCGGGCCGCCGCCACGCGCGTGCCGCCCTGAAACCGGCAGGGCAGGGAGGCAACGCCCTTCCCATTCTGAAGGTCGCGGAATTCCGTGACGCCAGCGGCCTGGGCCGCAAGCGCGCCGTGCAGATGCTGGAGTTCTTTGACCGCATCGGCCTGTGCCGCCGCGTGGGGGATACGCACGTGCTGCGGCTGGAAAGTGAGGTGTTCAAGGGATCCTCCGAATAAGTCCTGCATCCGTTACGGGGATACGACGGCCGCGGAGACTTGTTCTGAGGATCCCCAGCAGTTTCGTGCCACAATCACCGTCTTTGCACCACCGGAGGGAACACGATCCCGGTGGGTCGGCCGGGCTTCAAACCCGGTGGGTGGCGCCATGCGTCGCCGGGTGGGTTCGACTCCCATTTCCCTCCGCCACCGAGCAAGCACATGGCAAACCATCGCGGTCCGGTGGGCGTCGAGGCCATCGGTGATTTCGATACCCTCGTCGACGCCCGTTCCCCCTCCGAATACGCCCTCGACCACCTGCCCGGCGCTGTCAACCATCCCGTCCTGAATGACGAGGAACGCGCCCTGGTCGGCACCATCTACAAGCAGAAGAGCGCCTTCGAGGCACGCCGCATCGGCGGTGGTCTGGTGGCCGCCAACCTGGGCCGCCACTGGGCAGAAGCCTTCGCCGACAAGCCCGAAAGCTGGCGCCCCCTGGTGTACTGCTGGCGCGGCGGCCTGCGCAGCGGCTCCATGGTCACCTGGATGCGCATGACTGGCTGGGACGCCCAGCAGCTCAAGGGCGGCTACAAGGCCTTCCGCCGCCACGTCGTCGAAAGCCTGCCCCCGCTCATCCACGGCCTGCGCCTGGTGGTGCTGTGCGGCCAGACCGGCACCGCCAAGACCCGCATCCTGCAGGCCATGGCGGCCCAGGGTGCCCAGGTGCTCGATCTCGAAGGCATGGCCCGCCACAAGGGCTCCATGCTGGGCGCCTGGCCCGGCCAGCCCCAGCCGCCCCAGAAACAGTTCGAGACCCAGCTCTACACCGCGCTGAAGCGCCTGGATTCCTCCCGCCCCGTCTACACCGAAAGCGAAAGCGCCCGCATCGGCAGCATCAGCCTGCCGCTGGACATGGTGGCCCATCTGCGCGCCAGCACCGATCTGGTGGAAATCGACGCCAGCCCCGAATCCCGCCTGGACTTCCTGCTGCGCGACTACGCCTACCTGGGCGACGACCCCGGCGCCTTCGCCGACCTGCTGGGCCGCTTCAAGCAGCTGCAGGGCAACGAGACCATCACCCGCTGGCAGGCGTGGGCCCACGAAGGCAACCTGCCCGAGCTGTTTGCCGAGCTGATGAGCCGCCACTACGACCCGCAATACAGCCGTTCGCTGGGCCGCAACTTCAGCCACTGGGACAAGCGCCATACCGTGCAGGCCGACGACCTGTCGGACGCGGGAATCGCCAGGCTGGCCGAGACGGTGCGGGGTTTGTTCGAGGGGTGAGCTGACTGAGCGGCCGCCTGGCCTTCACTCAGCGAAGGTAGGGCGGCATGTCGAGCCCGTTCTGTTCCGTGTATTCCCGGACCTCTTCCCAAATATCCGGGTCATCTGGCTGCTCCGTGCCGAAGATCGGAATGCCATGGGTGTGCAGAAATATCGCCATCTCACAAAAACTCTTGCCCGCCATGCGGGCGGCCCGGGATAGCGGGATTGTCCTGTTGTAGAAAAGGCACATGATCTCCGCCATTTCAGGGCTGACGTCCGCGCGACTGTAGTCCGGTTTGATGATCATGGTGACTCCCCCGCGATGGTGAAGCATGGGCTTCCTGCGCGATGGAGTTTGGCGCTGTTTTTTGGGCTGATGCATACGAGTCCTGCGGGTATAAGCCGCACGGCTGGGAGACGATTTGTACAATATGTACAATTCTAGCCTGAAGAGGGGCACCCCATGCGCACCATCACTGCCAGCAAGGCTCGCCAAGGCTTTGCCGAGCTTCTGGAATCCGTCGATCAGGGGCCGGTGGTCATAGAGCGCCAGCGCCGGGGCGTGGCCGTGGTGATGTCGGTGGCTGAATACTGGCGGCTGCGTCAGGTCGACAGTGCCGCACAGGCATGGGCGTCTGCTCAGCCTGAAGCGCAGGGTACAAGCCACGCCAGGCGCCTGGAGGAGGGCGCAGGTGCTGGCTACAGGGTGTCGGAAAAGGCTGCTGCCGGTACGCCCGTGCAACGGGAAGGCAGAAGGCGCCAGATGGGAACCCTGAAGGGACAGCTGACCATCCCCGAGGACTTCGATCGCTGGCTGGAAGACGAGATCCAGGCGCTGTTCGCCGGCCAGGAGTCGTCCGAGGCCGAGCTTCTGCGTTCTGCCGGGAAGGCAAAATGATAGCGCTCTGCGACACGCATGTCCTGCTGTGGTACCTGGAAGGCAGGCAGGAGATGTTCTCTCCCAGGATCCAGGCCTTTCTGATGGATGAGCGCAATACCTTGTGCTTCAGCGATGCCAGCATCTGGGAGCTGGCCATCAAGGCCAGCCTGCGGAAGGACATCTTCCCGCATGATCCACAGCGAATCGTGGATGAGTTGCTGGATCAGGGCTTTGAAGAGACGCGCATTCGACTGCGGCACATCGTGGCTGTCCAGCGCTTGCCGTTGCTGCATCGGGATCCGTTTGACCGTCTGCTGATGACGCAGGCAGAAGTCGATCGGATGCTCTTTCTGTCAGCTGACAGTCAGATCATGCAGTACCAGAAAGATTACGTTGTCGATGTTCGGGCGTGACCTCACAGACCGCCGCGCCTCTCCCGCAGCACGTCAGTAGCCCGCTTCAGCGTGCACTGACAGCAGCGTTCCTGCTGTCGTCAATGAACCGCATCACCTCATCGCCCAACCCACTACGCAGGCAATCCAGCCGCAGGTCCACGGGCAGTGAGCGCAGCCAGGTCAGCTGGCGCTTGGCCAGCTGGCGGGTGGCGGCCACGCCGGCCTCGAAGAGGGTGTCGGGTGTGCGTTCGCCATCCAGCATCTGCCACACCTGACGGTAGCCGACAGTGCGCATGGCGGGCAGTTCGGCGTGCAGCTCGGGGCGGGCGTGCAGGCGCTTCACTTCGTCGATGAAGCCGTGCTCCAGCATCTGTGCAAAGCGCTGGGCAATGCGGGCGTGCAGCTGGCTTCGATCGCCCGGTTCCAGGCTGACGATGCGGATGTCGGGATGGGCCTTGGGCTTCTGGCCGGCGGCGTGCAGGGTGGACAGGGGCTGACCGGTGATCTCGATGATTTCCAGCGCGCGCTGGATGCGCTGGGCGTCGGTGGCGTGCAGGCGCTGGGCGGTGATCGGATCCAGCGTGGCCAGACGCTGGTGCAGGTACGGCCAGCCGTGCTCCGCAGCTTCGGCATCCAGCCGGGCGCGGATGTCGGGACGGGCACCGGGCAGGTCGTCCATGGGATGCAGCAGCGTGCGCGCATACAGCATCGTGCCACCCACCAGCAGCGGCAGGCGGCCGCGTGCCTCGATCTCGTCGATCAAGCGCCAGGCATCGGTGGCGAATTCCGCAGCGCTGTAGCTCTGTACCGGATCACGGATATCGATAAGGTGGTGAGGTGCCGAATTTCTTTCTTCGGCTGTGGGCTTGGCGGTGCCGATGTCCATGTCGCGGTACACCAGCGCAGAGTCCACGCTGATGATCTCCACTGGCAGGTGTCTTGCCAGCTCCAGCGCCAGCGCGGTCTTGCCGGAGGCGGTGGGGCCCAGCAGCATCAGGGCGCGCATGTTCATTGCCCCCGCATGAACCAGCGGTCCAGCTCTTCCAGCGTCAGCCGGAACCACGTGGGGCGGCCGTGGTTGCAGAAATCCGCGTCGGGCGTGGCTTCCATGTCGCGCAGCAGGGCGTTCATTTCCGGCAGGGTCAGGGCGCGGTTGGCGCGTACCGAGCCATGGCACGCCATGGTGGCCAGCAGGCGGTCCAGGCGCTTTTCCAGCGCGTTGTGCTGTGCGGGCGCCTGCCAGGCGGCCAGCACTTCGCGGGCCAGCTTCTCGGGGTTGGCGCGCGACAGCAGGGCAGGCACGCTGGTGACGGCGAGGGTGTCGGGGCCACGCACTTCCAGGTCAATGCCCAGGTCGCCCAGGGAGTCGGCGTCGGTGGAGAAGTCGGCTATGCCTTCGTTGATCTTGCTGATGATGGTGCAAAGCATCTCGTTCTTGGTGCGATGGTCTTTGCCGAGCTTGTCGGAGGCGAGGTTGACCTCGGAGAAGAGTCCGCGGAAGGTGTTCCGGAACGAGTCTTCTTCGATATGCTTGAAGGCTTGTTGGAGTGTGTTGAGCAGTTCGCCATGTTGCGTGCGGGCCATCTCGGCGATGTGGCTCCAGAGGTATTCGGGCTTGATGACGTAGTGCACACGGTTGTTCATTTCCGTCTCGAAAGTGGCGACGTCCTGGGGGTTCTTTTCGTACCAGTATTGGAGCGGTGTTTGCCCCAGGGCCAGGGGTGCGTCGGGGCCGGGATACTCGCCCCCGAGCAATTCGCGGGCGTGTTTCTCGTAGTTGCCGGAGAGGTAGCGCAGGAAGAGGAAGGAGAGCATATAGTCGCGGAAGTCGTCGGCGTTCATCGAGCCTCTCAGTTCATCCGCTACGGCCCAGAGGGCTTTGCCCAGGGCTTGTCTGTCTTTTGCTGTCATGTGGGTAGAGGGTAGAGGGTAGAGGGTGGAGGGTAGAGGGTAGAG
>ERZ772967.2112-NODE-2112-length-12958-cov-4.031931_pt1 | contig 12958 bp, 12 predicted proteins | sample MGYA00511677_ERZ772967 | MGnify/ENA primary metagenome ERZ772967 (study PRJEB29015, sample SAMEA2737931) | human oral metagenome | biome: human oral; feature: human-associated habitat; material: dental | place: China | collected 2146 ...
GAAAGGTTTTCTGCCAAATCTTTTTCTTTCCATACAATGCGCATACCCTTACCGCCGCCGCCGGACGCCGCTTTAATAATAATCGGATATCCGCATTTTTTTGCTTCTTCGGCTCCCTGTTTGGGTGTTTTTACGGCGTTTGCAGAACCGGGGGTTACCGGCAGTCCGCTTTTTTGTGCAGTAGCGCGCGCTTTTACTTTGTCACCGAGCATTTCGATAGTGTCCGGTTTGGGTCCTATCCAGTACAAGCCGGCTTTTTCCACTTCGCGCGCAAATTCTGCGTTTTCGGACAAAAAACCGACCCCCGGATGCACCGCTTCGCAGCCCGTACACAGGGCGGCAGTAATAAGCGCTTGGCGGTTTAAATAACTTTTTGCCGACGGCGCAGGTCCGATACAAACAGCTTTATCCGCAAGCTGTACATGCAAACAGTTTTTATCTGCAGTAGAGTATACGGCAACTGTTTTAATACCCATTTCACGGCACGCTCTGATAATGCGCACGGCGATTTCGCCGCGGTTTGCAACAAGCAGTTTTTTTATCATTATTTTTTCCGGATAACAAAAAGCGGTTGATCGAATTCAACCAAATCTCCGTTTGCCGCCAAAACATCTTCAACAACGCCGTCGTATTCGCATTCAAGCGTGTTCATCATTTTCATCGCTTCCAAAACACACAAAGGTTGTCCTTTATGCACGGGGCTTCCTTTTTCAACATACGCGGGCGCATCCGGAGAAGGCGAGCGGTAAAAAGTGCCGACTATCGGACTTTTTACCGTTACCGTGTTTGCATCCGCGGCGGTATTTTGCTGAATATTGTTTGGCAGTGCTGTTGTAGCGGATGCCGCAACTGCGCTTTCTACGCTTTGCCCGGCTGTTTGCAACGTTGCTTCTCCCATGGGCGCAGTAAATACATTTTGCGCAGCGTTTGACAGCGCAGCAGCGTTTTGCGCCGGATTTGCCGAAAAGCCGACCGGCATCGGAGACACAGAATGAAAAGCACCTTCTTTTTTCAGCGTCAATTCGTTTTCGCCGTCTTTTATATGCAAAAAAACGCTGTTGCTTTTTTCAAAATACTGCATTAATTTTAAAACAAAAATATCTTTCATAGCCTTACCTAACCTTGTGCACAGTTTTACAGCCGGTCAAAGCGTTCAATATCGGCTTGGTAATCGACGCCGGCAATATCAAAGCCGTTTGCCGCTAAAAAGTCGTGCCGGTACCCTTCCAAATCGGTAAGTTTTTCGCTGTTTTCATCGGTAACTTGTTCCATTAAAGCACGCACTGCTGACTGCACATCGTCGCTTAATTCCCAATCGTCTATGCGGATACGGTTTTCGCTGTCAACCGGAATTTGCTTGTCGCTTCGGTATAAGCGTTCGTCGAACAAACGGTTCATTTGTTCTATACAGCCTTCATGGTTTCCTTTTTGCTTCATCACTTTAAACAGCGATGCCAAATACAGCGGAATAACCGGAATAACCGCGCTTGCACGCGTAACCAAACCTTTGTTTACGGAAACAAACGCTTTACCGCCAAAAGCCGCCATTTCTTTATTCAGCGTGTGTGCAGTCGCTTCAAGGTGTTCTTTTGCTTTGCCGATAGTACCTTTGCGGTACAGCGCTTGCGTTGCATCCGGTCCGATGTACGAATAGGCTACGGTAATACAGCCGTCGGCAAGAACTCCGGCTTTATACAGTTTGTCCATCCAGCGCTGCCAATCTTCGCCGCCCATTACTTTTACCGTTGCAGCCGCTTCTTCGTCGGTTGCAGGTTCGGCGGTAATTTCAGAAAGTTTTCCGGTAAACGGGTCGAGCGTTTTTCCGCAAAAAGCTTTACCGAAAGGTTTAAGAACGGATTTGTGCATAACGCCCGTATCCGGATCGACGCGGACAGGACTTGCCAAACTGTACACAACCAAATCGAATTTCATTCCCCGGTTTTTTGCTTCGCCGATAACGGTTTCTTTTATGCCGTCGGAAAAAGCATCTCCGTCTATGGTTACGGCAGTTAAACCCGCTTCTTTTGCCGCTTGATCAAACGCCAAATTATTGTACCAACCGGGTGTTCCCCATTTTGTTTCGCTTCCCGCTTTTTCAAAAGAGACGCCGATCGTCGCCGCTCCATAGCCGAAAGATGCCGTTATACGGCTTGCAAGTCCGTAACCGTTTGAACAGCCTAAAATTAAAGCGTTTTTAAGCGCCGATGTACGTTTGCCGCCTTTTTTTGTGTATGCGATTTGGTCTTCTACGGATTTTTTACATCCTGCAGGGTGTGCATTTAAGCAAATATTGCCGCGCACCATAGGTTTAATAATCATAGTATAACTCCTGTGTTATTGCTTTTTGCGTGTTTATTGTTTGGCGCCTACAAGGCACATCCACTCGGCTTCCGCCGCCAAAACATCGCCTACAAAGGCTTTACCCGCTTGTTTTACCATCCTCGGCGAAACGCGCAAATTCGTTATTTCCATACGGACGGTGTCCCCGGGACGTACTTGAGAGCGAAATTTTACTTTATCTACGGTTGCCAAAAAAAACAACGCACCTCAAACGTATTTTGAAAACTAAGCGCTGCCCCTCCGGCTTGCGCCATCGTTTCTACCAATATAACGCCGGGCACAACCGGATATTCGGGGAAGTGTCCTTTAAAAAAGTATTCGTCTTGAGTAAACGTATGCTCGCTGATGCTGCCTTTATCGTCTGCGCTGAGAATTTCATCCACAAATAAAAAAGGTTTGCGGTGGGGCAGCAAATTTTCTATGTTTTTTGTTAGGCTCATTGTTCCACCTTTTTAAATACGACAACACCGTTGTGCCCGCCAAAGCCCAAAGAACCGGAAGCGGCACAGTCTATGGTGCCAGAAACGCCTTTACAAGGAACGTAGTCCAAATCGCATCCGGCTTCCGTATCCGGTTCGGTTAAATTGACGGTTGCAGGATAAAAACCGTCTTCCATCGCTTTTATACAAAAAATAGCTTCAATAGCGCCGGCTGCACCCAAACAGTGTCCTATCATCGATTTTGTAGATGAGATTTTCATATTATACGCGTGTTTGCCGAATGCTTTTTTTATCATTGCCGTTTCGGCAGGGTCGTTTACCGGAGTTGATGTTCCGTGTGCGTTGTAGTATTGCACGTCTTCGGCTTTTACGCCTGCATCCTGCAGCGCTTTTGTCATAGCCAAAGCGCCGCTTGTACCTTCAGGATCGGGGCTGGTTAGATGATACGCGTCGGATGAACCGCCGTAGCCTGCAAGCTCCGCGTATATTTTTGCACCCCGCTTTTTTGCGTGTTCGTATTCTTCAAGAATGAGGATACCTGCGCCTTCTCCCATTACAAAGCCGGAGCGTTTTTTATCGAAGGGGCAGCAGGCTTTATGCGGTTCATCGTTGTAGTCTGATGCCAGGGTTTGCAGCACACTGAACGCATTGATGCCGAATCCGGTAATCGCGGCCTCCGTACCTCCTGCAAGGCACATATCCATTCTGCCCGATCGGATTAAATCGAGCGCATTTCCCAAAGCATCGGTACCGGAGGCACAGGCCGTCGTAATCGTCCACGAAACGCCGTGCAGTCCGAAGCGCATGCTGACGTTACCGGCAGCCTCGTTCGGAATAAGCAGCGGAATTGCGAGCGGCGGTATCCGCGAATGCCCCGCTTCAAAGTATTTTTTAAACGAACTTTCGTGAATCTCAAAGCCACCGATACCGTTCCCGATCATTACGCCGGTACGGTCAGCCTCGATAGTTTCCTTTGAAAGCCCCGCATCCGCCATTGCCTGTACCGCCGCAGCTACGGCAAACTGCGAGAACCGCGCCATTTTACGAGCATCTTTTTTATCCATAAATACGATAGGATCGAAGCCCTTGCATTCGGCGGCAATCTTTACGCGGTCATCTCCGGGGTCGTAGTTGACGCTGATCTTATCGATACCGCAACGGCCTGCCTTAATTCCTTCCCACGTTTCTGCAACCGTATTTCCCAAAGCGGAAACGGCGCCAAGGCCGGTAATTACAACTCTTCTCATTTATTATGTTCTCCTTCAATTAGGCGCCCATGCCGCCGTCTACGCCGAGCACCTGCGCGGTGATATACACGGATAAATCGGACGCTAAAAAGACCGCGGCATTTGCAACATCGAGCGGTGTGCCGCCGCGTTTTAGAGGAATAGCCGTTTCTATCCAATTTTTCCGCATATCTTCCGGTAATGACGACGTCATATCCGTTTCGATATAGCCGGGCGCAATCGCATTGACCCGCACCCCTCTGCTGCCGATCTCTTTTGCAAGACTCTTAGTCATGCCGATTAATCCCGCTTTGCTTGCCGCATAATTGACTTGACCGCTCTGTCCGTGTAGACCGACAATACTGGCCATGTTGATGATGGATCCTTCCCGTTTCCGCAACATATCGGAGGAAACAATCTGGGATGTTAAAAAAGTTCCGGTTAAATTGACACGCAGTACGGCGTCCCAATCTTCCTGCGGCATACGGAACGAGAGCCCGTCCCTCGTAATGCCTGCGTTGTTCACCAAAATCTGAAAGCCCTCTGATTGCTTAAGCGCATCCTTAACGGCAGCGGTCAGCTCCTCAGCATTTCCGCAGTCGGCGTATATCTCGTGAAAGGCACTGTTGTGTTGCGCCGCAAATGTCTCCATCTCGGCCTTTCCTTGCGATGGTTTTGTGCAGAGCCCCCATACTTCGGCGCCTTCTTCCAGAAAGCGGCGGACTATCTCTTTTCCGATTCCTCGTGAGGAACCGGTGACTAATGCTTTTTTCCCTTGTAATAACATATAAACCTCTTATAAATGGCTGGTGTCTATCACAGCCGATAATTGTTCTGCGGTACCGGTGGGGCGGCAGTTTCCTGCGCAGCCGCTGTCCCGCCACAGATTGCAGAGCGTCATGCCCGGCCCTATTTCCAACAGCGCCGCCGCATTTGCCAGCGCAGCGATTTCCCGTTCTTCCTCAAGCCAGTGTACCGGATGGGTTAAGTGCAGTACGGCGTTCTTTTTTGCTTCTGCACCCGTTAAAAGCCGCTTTCCGGTAACGTTTGAAAAAATCGGAATTGCAGGCTCGTTAAATTGCACATCCTGCAGCGCGGCGGAAAATTCTTCTGCAGCCCCGCGCATCAGCGGCGAATGGAACGGGCCCGCAACCGCAAGCCGGACAAAGCGTTTTGCGCCGGCTTCTTTGCAGAGTCTTTCCGCAGTATCGAGTCCTTCGGCAGTGCCCGACACAACAGTCTGCATCGGGCTGTTCAAATTCGCCGCAAAGGCAACACCTGTGTCGGGATCAGCATAGGGTTTTAGCACCTCAACAACTTTCTCCGGCGGCAGCTTAAGTACCGCCGCCATGCCGCACCCGCCGCCTGTTGCCTTACTCTGCACATCGAGTTTTTCGCAATATTTTTGCATGATTTTTCCACGCAAAGTTACCAGTTTTGTCATTGTTGCGAGGTCTAATACTTTTGCGGCATAGAGTGCGGAAAACTCTCCCAAGCTAAAGCCTGCTACGGCGGCGGGGGTGATGCCGTGTTCCTGTAAGACTGTGGTAATTGCAATTTGCATCGCCGTAATCGCAAGCTGACTCCGGTCGCTGCGTGAAAGTTCGTCAGGTTCGGTATGCCACAAGAAAGAAGCGATATCTTCACCGGAAGTATTGCTCATTTTATCGATGACGGCGCGGGCTGCCGGATATTGCGTGCAAATATCCTCTGCCATACCTTTAAATTGGGAGCCCTGTCCCGAAAATAAGAAAATATATTCCATTATTTATTTACCTTCTATAATTAAATCGAAACCGCATTAGAACCGGATGATGGCGCCGCCCCATGTCAATCCTGCACCGAAGCCTGTAATCAATATGGTCATACCTTCATGCAGCTTTCCCTGTTCCGTCAGTTCTGTAAGGGTGATGGGGATGGACGCTGCCGAGGTATTCCCATAGTTTTCAATGTTGCAGACAAATTTACTAAAGTCGATTTTAAGCCGTTTTGCAGCAGCTTCCAGTATTCGTTCGTTAGCCTGATGACACACGATCAGATCAAGGTTGTCGGCATGTAAATGTTCCTTTGCAAGAAGGCTTTTCACCGTCGCTGTGATGTGGCTTACTGCAAAATCATATACCGCTCTGCCGTTCATGTGCACACGGCGGTCGGGTGCAATATAGAGCTTATCGGCTCCGGTTCCATCTGCTCCGAGTATGACAGTGCCAAGTCCGAGTCCGGAAGGTTCAAATGTATTTTCGAGCAGCGCTGCGCCTCCACCGTCGCCGAATAAAACGCAAGTGGAGCGGTCTGTCCAGTCCATGACGCGGCTCAGCACCTCCGCCCCGCATACAAGCGCAAACCGCCAATGATGCCGTTCCAGCATACCTGCCGCCGTGTCCAGTGCATAGATAAATCCGGAACATCCCGCTGTCAGATCGAAGCAGACCGCGTGTACGGCTTGCAGCTTGTTTTGGATAAGGCAGGCATTTGACGGCGAGCCTGGAAAATCGGGGGTTGCCGTGCCGCAAATAATAAGGTCAATGTTATCCGCCGTTACAGGTTCGGAAGTCTTACTGTTTTTAAGCGCACCCATACACGCCTGATACGCCAGCGATGCGCTTGTTTCATCATCTCCTGCAATTCTGCGTGCTCCGATTCCTGTGTGGCTCCGGATCCATTCATCCGATGTGCCGAGTTCCGGCGGAAAATCCGTATTTTTCATCTCTTTTAAGGGAAGCGATTTGCCTAGCCCCCGAATAACAATAGCCATAATGTATCTCCAAATAATAAATAAGAAAAACTTAGGACTGCACCGTTGCCGATTATCTTAGGGCACCTCTAAAAACTCGGTTAGATTTTTAGAGGTGCCCGTCGAGTTTTTAATCAGTCTATAAATATATATGACTTATTAAAAACATCGCAAATTAAAATCAAGGAAAACCTCTAAAAAACTGAAGTTTTTAGAGGTTCCCCTTAATTATTTTCGGTACAGTCTATACTCAGTATATTTTTTAATTTCCGGCTGTCAACCTTCCTCTTTTGAAAATATGCGGTGTATCTCCTTCGTCCAGTGCAGTATACAATGTTTACTTTTTTTGAAAATGATATTGACGATTGCGGATAATTTAGTAGATTCTAAAGAGACGCTGATAAACAAAAAATGCGTCGGCAGGTTACAAATATGAAATATGGAAAACGTTATGCGTATACTTTGATAGCGGTTATTGCAGCCGTTACCGTGTTCTTCGGCTTTATGATTCCTAAAATCATTATGGATAATGAGCTGCGCCATTTCTTCCCGGAAAAGCATCCGTCGAATGTCAGATTTGATCAACTAACGAAGGATTTCGGTGATCAATACGCGATGGATGTGGTAGTCGAAACGGATGAAGACACGATTTTTCGTTCCGATTATATTAATGTTATCAAAAATATCACCGAAGAACTTTCGATCCTCGATAATGTGGTTAAGGTACGGTCTTTAACGAATGTCGAGTTTATTACGTCGAAAGACGGTTCCATCGTTGCGGAAAATCTTCTGCCTGAGCAGTTTTCGGGTACGGCGGCAGAAATTCAGGCGATAAAACAGAAAATCTTTGAATGGCCGCACGCTTATATCGGTACGATTATTTCGGATAATTTTAAGGGTGTGCAGATTGTGATGACCTTATCGACAAAATGTACTCCTGCCGAGGTAAGCGCTCTGTACAATAATACGGTAGCGATTGTCAGGGAAAATCTCCAAACAGTGAACGGTCTTTCATATAAAATTGCCGGAGATCCGGTGCTTGCCGAACATGCAAAAATCTTTATGTATGCCGATCTCCGCAATCTGATTCCGCTTATTACCGCAGTTGTGCTGCTGTGTTTGTTTCTTTCGTTTAAAAATATCGAAGGAACGATTTTGCCGCTGCTTGCGGTGCTTATCAGTACGGTATGGACAATCGGTACGATGGCTCTTATCGGGGAACCGTTGACAATCGTATCGAGCTGTCTGCCGGTACTGCTGATTGCCGTCGGCTCTGCTTACGGCATTCATATTATCAATCATTATTACCAACACCTTGAAAAACAGCCGCTTGTAACCTCGCGCGAACAGCACAATGCGCTCGTAGCCGAAATATTGAAAGGCGTCCGCACGCCGGTTTTGCTTGCAGGAATTACAACCATTGCAGGCTTTATATCTACTGTCACCAGCCCGATAAAACCGCTCAAATCTTTTGCAACATTCAGCGCATACGGTGTCGTTATCGAACTTGCAGTAGCTTTTGCCCTTATTCCCGCGTTATTGTTTTTAAAGCCATTGTCTTTGGTGCAGAAGCAGCAGAGACGGATGAGTATGCACGCGGCAAAACAGCGGGCGAGGCTTGCGTCATTAGGTGTAAAAATGGATGGAGAAGGACTGACGCATAAGATATACCTCTTTTTTAACCGGCGCCGCGCAGGGTTTGTTGCAATGCTGCTGGCAATCATCGGGCTTTCGGTATGGGGTGTGCACAGGCTCAATATTGAATCGGCCTTTTTGGAATATTTCCCCAAAAATTCTGAAATACGGGAAGGTGTTGCGTATATCGACAGTCATTATGTCGGCTCCACGGGTTTTAGTTTGGTAATCGACGGGAAAACGAAAGGCTCTATGTGCGAACCTGAAATCTTAAAACAAATGGACGGGCTTTCAAGCTTCCTTACCGATAATCATGTCGACATTGGGACGATCCTATCGTTTTCCGATTTTATTAAGCGGCTCAATCAGGTGATGCACAAGGATGTACCGCCGGAAGCCGACGGAACGTATGCTGTGGACGGAATTGATGCCCGCGGAGATTCAGACGGCGGGACGGACGCTGCAAGCGGGATTGATAACGGCAGTGCGGATAGCTTTTTTGCCGAAGCAGGTTCCGAATCCGAGACAGGTAGTTTCTTTACGGATAACGGAGAAGATTCGGGCACCGGAAGTTTCTTTACAGACAGCGGAGAAAATACCCAAACAGCGGGCGCAGGAAGCGCAGAAGCGGTTCCTGCCGATTCTTCCGCACCGGCTGCAGTAAACGGGACGGACGTATCATCCTTTGCCGCGCAGTACCGCGGGAAAACACTGACTGCCGATGAGGTAACCGCGCTGTTTATTGCCGCTTATGCGCAGTCGGGCGGGAAAGATATTACTGTCCCTGAGTTTATTACCGCGCTGCAAAAAATGCTTAATTATAACGGAGCGGCATACGACGAAATTCCCTACGATGTGTCAAAGTATCCGGTTGCGAATCGTGAGGAATTAAAGAATTTAATTTCGCAGTATCTTCTATTATACTCCGGTTCGCTTGACGATTTGGTCGATGAACAGTTGGAACCGTCAAAGACCCGTATGCAGATTATGATGCGCGTACACGATACGGGGAAGATTAGAGCTGTTATCGACGATGCAAAGCGGTATGCGCAGCAGCATTTCCCCGAAGGGTATACGCTGGAGGCGGCGGGACTCGGTGAGCTGGAGACCGCTATGACCTCGATGATTATCGGCAGTCAGGTGTCCAGTTTACTCCTTGCTATCGTGATTGTATTCTGCATCTTATCGCTGTATTACCGTTCGCCGATTGCAGGGCTCATCGGTGCGGTTCCGCTCGGCGTTTCAATTTTGATGAATTTCGGCATTATGGGCTTAACCGGCATCAATCTTGATATGGTAACAAGCCTTGTTGCTGCCATCGCTATCGGTATCGGCATCGATTATACCGTGCACTTTATGAATAACTACCATAAGGAGCGGGTAAAAACGGATGATTTGGGTGTCGTTACGGTCAATACGTTAAAACTTTCAGGAAAAGGCATTATGGTCAACGCCGCTTCGGTCGGTTTCGGTTTTGTCGTACTGTGTTTTTCCCGATTCGTAGTTTTGCGGTTTGTCGGATTTTTAGTCGCTGTCGTTATGCTGACCAGCTCCGTCGCAGCTATGACAATTTTACCGGTGCTGCTCAACATTTTTAAACCGCGCTTTATGGCTGTCAACCGATGAACTTCCGTGTCCATCGGTTGACGGCGAATTTCGGCACAGCCGAAATATCGCTTCTGCATGGAACCACCGCCGTCCATGGCGGGATTGATAGGAGATAATGAAATGAAACACTCAATCAGAAAGATGGTGTTGATACCGCTGTTTGCTGCCGGTATCCTTGGGATGCTTGCTGCGGAAGACGGTACTGCAATCGTACAAAAGTCACTTGATGTAAAGCGTCCGCTTTTTACCCATAGTGCAGTAAAAATGTCGCTCATTGATTCAAGCGGAAATACGGAAGAGCGTATGCTTGAAGAATGGGCAAAAGACCCGGGCGATAAAACCGGCGCTGCTGTTATTGCATTCCGTAAACCTGCTTCGGTAAAAGATACGCGCTTTTTACAGATTGTGAACAAAGACAGGGCAAACGATAAATGGATTTATCTGCCTGCACTCAGGACTGTCCGCCGTATTGCAGGAGCCGAAGGTTCAAAGTCTTTTATGGGTACCGATGCCGACTATGACGACCTTGAAACCAGAAAAATCGAGCAGGATACGCATACATTGCTCGGTGAAGAAACCGTTGATTCGTATCAGTGCTGGAAAGTTGAATCGGTACCGGTTGATCCGAAAAGCAGCCGGTACTCAAAAAAAATTGCCTACATTGACAAGGGTACTTCCGTACCGGTGAAGGCGGAAATGTACGATAAAAAGGGAAAACTTTTAAAGGTGCTGCACGTAGAAACACTGGAACAAAAACAGGACTATTGGATTCCGATGAAAAGTAAGCTCACCAATGTGCAAACCAATCATAGTACCGTGCTTGAAATTTTAAAAATAGAAATAGACAAGCCCATTAATGATCAGCTGTTTACTCAAAATTTCTTGAATACGGGAAGACTGTAACAGTGAGGTGTTTACCCGCAGGGATGTGAACATTTCTGCACGGTGTTTGTTATGCACTTAATGTAATTGCCGCACAGCCGATGCCGGTTGTGCGCTGTCCGGAGGTTATATGAAAAAAACAATGATGCTGTGTGCGGCGCTGCTCTGCTGCACCGGTATGTATCTTTTTGCGCAAGATTCTTTTTTTGATGATGCCGATACGGTAGAAAGCACAAGTACAAATGAAGGTACGTCTTTCGGCAGTTCCGGCAGCGGTTCGGGCAATTCCGGTACTATCGACTTTTCAGGTTTCGCCAATCTGGGAATACGGATGTACCCGCATAAAGACCTCAAACGGACGGAAGCCATACCGGTGTTCGGTATTAACTTTAAATACAGCGGAGCAAGGACGGAACTTGATTCTCATTTTAAATGCAATGCCCTCACCATTGCCGACTACCCGCTTGATCTTATTGATGAATTTACTGTCCGCGCTTACTTAGGCGACTTTGTGCTTTCAACCGGAAAGATGAAGCTCGTATGGGGACGCGGCGATATGCTCCACGTTTTGGACGTTTTTAACGCGAATGATTTTACCGACCCGCCTATATTGACCGCCGCATTGCGGAACCGATGGTACATCTTGCCTATAATGCGCCCATTCCGCTCAGGCTGGAAGCGGCATGGACACCGCTGATGACGCCTGACCGTTTTTCTCTAAAAGGCGCATGGGTGCCGCCCCAAATTACTGAAATAAAACGGAATGCAAAAGCATCGCTTAATGAAGCTATTTCCAATCCCTGCATATCACAAACCTTTAATGAAAGCGCTTTACAAAAAGCGCTGCACGATCCCATTTCAAAAGAGCTGAAAAATATCACTTCTCATATTCCTACTTCAATCACTATTGATATGAAAGACATAGTGGCTAAGTTGGACGGAGCCGCTTTACTTGGGAATATAACTAATCCTACGGCACAACAAATAATACAAAAACTCCTAACAAATCTTGCAAAGCAGAAAATTACTGTTTCAATAACGGAAATAGCAAACAAGATATTGCCGCCTAAGCCGGACGGTTCGCAGTACACGGAAGCAGAAATTAAGACACTTTTGGCAGGGGAACCTTTTTTAACGAAAGTTACCACTGGCATTGCAAAAGAAATTGCAGGAACCGTTCAAAAGGCGGAAACGGAATTGGTTGCATCCCTAAAAAAAGCCGGTGCGGTTATAGAGAATTTCCAATTTGATGAGTGCGCAAAAATCGGTATGAATGCCTTTATGCCCGATATGCATCAAATAAAATACGGGCAATACGGACTACGCCTTTCGGGTTCTGCAGGGCCTGTCGATATGGCGTGTCAATACTACTACGGACATTACAAAACCCCGTCGATTAATGTAGAAAAAATGATAACGTATGCAATGGAAGGTAAAAATATCCGTGAGTGTGTGTACTACGATCCGGTACATATCTTCGGTGCGGATTTAGGGGCTGCAATTGCAATGTTCAATGTTAAATCCGAAGCGGCCTACTACATGACCGAAGACTTTAAGGGGACCGATCCGGCAGTACATAACAGCAGCCTTCAATGGGTGTTGGGTTTTGATGTGGACATTCCGCTTAATAACCTTAATTTGAATGTACAAAATATCGGCTCGCATATCATCGGTTTTAAAAACGTCAGGCAGAATAATAAAAGCGGCAAGATGGATATGGATTGGAACACTGCGGAAAAATCGACGAACAATAAACTTGTTCTCAATGTTTCGGACTCGTGGTTGCATGAAACTTTAACCGATTCCGTTACAGTAATTTGGGGAATTGAGCATAATGATGTTGTGGTAATGCCTAAGATAAAATATAAAATTAAGGACGAATTTTATGTTGAAGGCACGGGAGCTTATATTTACGCAAAAGATAAGAAAAGCGAGTTTTCTTCGTGGAAAAACAATCACTTTGCGCAAGTCAGTTTTGAATATAAATTTTAAAAACACCGATTGATTTAAATAGTAATTAATCGACCGTTTTTTTCGTGCGGAGGGGTTTAACTCCCGGCGAGGTGCCGCGCACCGTTTTTCAGCCGCAGCAA
>ERZ772967.2116-NODE-2116-length-12950-cov-3.893912_pt1 | contig 12950 bp, 14 predicted proteins | sample MGYA00511677_ERZ772967 | MGnify/ENA primary metagenome ERZ772967 (study PRJEB29015, sample SAMEA2737931) | human oral metagenome | biome: human oral; feature: human-associated habitat; material: dental | place: China | collected 2146 ...
ATCATCATCGAGCACGAGCCGCAAGGCTATACGGCGCATTTTCGCGACCCGAGCCGCTTCGTAAAGGATGGGCGCGAATTCCTCGTGCTTGGCTCACAGACAGAGGCGGAGAAGGGGCGCGCCGTGCTCTATGAAAAAAAGGAAGGCGCGTGGCATTTCGCAGGCGAGCTCAAGACGGAGCTTTCGGACTTTGGCTACATGTGGGAATGCCCGACGCTTTTGCCGCTTGCGGAGGGCGATGTGCTGCTCTTCTCGCCGCAGGGGCTTCCTGCGGGGGACTATCGCTGGCAGAACCTCTACCAGTCGGGCTATGTTGCCGGACGGCTTGACGTCGATGCGCTGGAGTTTCAGCATGGCGCATTCCATGAGCTTGACCGGGGTTTTGACTTCTATGCGCCGCAGGCGTTTTTGCACGAGGGGCGTGCGATCCTCTTCGGCTGGATGGGCATGCCCGAGCGCGAGGAGGAGTATCCGACGGCGGAAGAAGGCTGGCTCTTCTCGCTGACGATGCCGCGTGAGCTGCGTCTTCAGGACGGCAGGCTTTTTTCTGCGCCGCTCGAGGAAATGAAGGCGTTTCGAAAAGGTGCGCCCCAGAAGTTCGGCGCCGTCCATGCGGAGGAAATCGGGCAGATGCTTGCGGAAAAAGCGGAGATCGAGCTTTCGCTCGTGCTCGGAGATGCGCAGGAAGCGCACATCGACATTGTTTATGCGGAAGCGGGGGAATACCTGCGTTTTTCCTATGATCGCCGCTGTGCGGTCATGACGCTCGACCGCACGGCGATGAAACTCGGCGGGCGCGGTATGCGCCGCTTTCGTCTTGCGGTGCGTGATACGCTCAAACTGCATATCTACCGGGATAAGACAGCGATTGAAGTGTTTTTCCAGGACGGGGAAGAGGCGGCGTCGTTCTTTGTCTTTCCGACAAAGGAGACGGCGTCGCAGCTCGTGGTTTCAGCGGACAGGAAGCTTGAAAAAATCGAAGGCAAGGCATGGGAATTGGGGGGATTTGAATGGAAAGAAAGGTAACGATACAAGATATCGCGGCATTGGCTGAGGTTTCCAAGAGTACGGTCTCGCGCTATTTGAACAAGGGCTATGTAAGCGTTGAGAAAGCCGACCGCATACAGAAGGCCATTGATGCGACCGGTTTTAGCTCCAATGCTTTTGCGCGCCGCCTCAAGGCAAAGAAGAGCGGCATGATTGGCATCGTCATGCCGCGCGTCGACTCGCCGACAGGCGGCAAGCTGCTGCGGGGCATGTCGTTTGCCCTTGAGGAAGTCGGCTGCCGCGCGCTCTTTGAATCGTCGTGCCTCGATGGAAATCGCGAGCTGCAGAATATGGAGAATCTGGCTCAGTGCGGCGCCGATGGAATCATCATCGTTTCCGTCGGGATTACCGAGGCGCATATTGCTCTTGCCGAGGATTTGAGGAAACGCGAGATTCCCGTGGTTTTTGTCGGCCAGAAGCATCCGAAGGTGACATACATCAAGGTGGATGACTTCGGCGCAGGCCGTATGCTCGGCGACTATATGCGGCGCATGGGGCATGAGCGTGTTGCCTTCGTCGGCGTGACGGAAAAGGATCAGGCGGTCGGCGTCGACCGCAAGGATGGTTTTATCGAGCTCTTCACGCGCGGCAGCCGCGGGGCAGTCGTTGATTTTATCGAGACGGGGTTTGGCTTGGAAGCTTCTTACGAAAAGGGCAGCGAAATTCTGGCGCATCGTCCTACGGCTGTCGTCTGCGCAACGGATGGGCTCGCCTTCGGCATCCTGCGGGCTCTGCACGAGCGCGGGATTGATGTGCCGGAGGAAGTTTCTGTGGCTGGTTTCGGCGGCTATGAAATGGGCGCGGTCACCTATCCGCCGTTGACAACGGTTGCCTTTGATTATGAGAAAGTCGGTGGCCAGGCTGCTAAAATGCTGCTGAAGCTTCTTTCTGAGGAACCGGTGGCTTCCGTCGCTGATTTTCCGCCGCATCTTATCGAACGGTCCAGCGTGATCAAGATCGAGAAAGAATGAATTCAGCAGCGTATGACGGGCGCCCTGCAGGAAGATGCCCGGGGGTTCCGTCCATAGGTGCAGCTCCTTGAATTTTTGGAGTGTGGAAGAATAAAGCGAAAAATAATCCGAGTCTTTGGCTGTGCCGAGATTCGGATTATTTGCTGTTTAAGGGGAAAATATCTTTGCGTGCGAGAAATGGGAGAAGAAGCGAAGAAATAAAATGTAATACTTGATATTACAATAAAGGTGTGCTAAGATGAAGCTGCATGAAAAATTTTGTCAAAGGAAGCGGATGCAGATGGAAACGCAGGAATACCTGGAAATCCTGCGCAGTATAAGGGACTGCGCTTTTGCTACGATGTATCGGAACGATTGCACGGGAGCACCCGCCGTGCGCATCATCGACGTGATGCTGGTGGAAGAGGGGCGGCTTTACTTCTGCACGGCGCGCGGCAAGGATTTCTATGCCGAACTTATGGCGAATCCTGCCGTAGCCGTTACGGGACTCAACAAGGAGTGGCAGACGGTGCGCCTGATGGGACGCGCTGAAAGGCTTGCGGACAGCGAGCAGAAGGCGATGATCGACCGCATCTTTCATGAGAATCCCTCGATGGAGGGCGTCTATCCGGGCGAGGCGCGTTACATCCTCGAAGCCTTCGTCATCGCGGAGGGCAGACTCGAATTTTTTGACCTCGGCAAGAGTCCAATCTGTCGTGAGAGCAGTTCCTTCGGCCGTGCAGAGCGCGAGGAAAAGGGCTTTCGCATCACCGAGGACTGCATTGGCTGCGGCACCTGCGCGGCGGTCTGTCCGCAGCAGTGCATCGCGGAAGGCGAGCCGTACAAGATTGCGGCCGCACACTGCCTGCACTGCGGACTTTGTTTTGAAAGCTGTCCTGTGGAAGCGATCGAAAGGCTGGGCGGCGGGGTGCAGTGACTGAGGTGGCACTGCTTTTGCGGGCACTGCTTTTGCAGAAGAGTCACTTGTAGATTGATAACAATTATGTTATAGTTTTAAGTGAGATGTATCTATGTTTGATGTGGAATTTTACCGAGATAAAAAAGGCGAGGAGCCTGTAAAAGACTTCCTAATGGAGTTGCAGCGACGGCCCGATTCCGATAAACGTATGCGTGTCTTGTCGGATAAGATTCTCGTTTATATTCGTGTTTTACAGGAATATGGCACAAGAGCGGGTATGCCGTATATGAAACACTTGGAGGGTGATTTGTGGGAATTGCGTCCTTTGCATGAGCGCATTTTATTTTTTGCTTATATCGATGGTCGCTTTGTTTTGTTGCATCATTTTCGCAAGAAAACACAGAAGACGCCGAAGAAAGAGATTGAATGTGCGAAACGTAGGATGGAGGACTATTTGGAAAGGCAGGGAAAGTAATGGGGACGAATTTCAATGAACTTTGGAATGATGAGGCTTTTATTGGCGAAGAGCAAAAAGCTCGTATTGATTTTGAAGTGGCTTTGATTGGTAAGCTTATTGAAGCCCGGGAAGCAAGAGGTTTGTCCCAAAAACAATTAGCGGATATGTGCGGCTTGAAGCAATCTGCTATCGCGCGGTTGGAAAAGATGGGAGCCACACCTAAGATCAATACATTGATTCGAGTATTGCAGCCCTTGGGCTATAAATTGGATATTGTTCCGGGTGACTGAGGAGGAATCCCCATGTTTTCAGAGATGATACGACTTTTCCAGGAGCGCAGCGATTTTTTCCTGCAGCTTACGTTGGAGCACATCGCCATATCGCTGGTGGCGATCGTCCTCGCCATCGTGATTGGCGGCGCGATGGGCATTTTGATCGCCGAGGTTGACCGCATGGCGCAGCCGACGCTTCTCGTCGTCAATTTTCTCTACACGATCCCGTCGATCGCGATGTTCGGCTTTCTTCTGCCTTTTTCGGGCATCGGCAATACGACGGCGATCATCGCCTTGACGCTCTACGCGCTCTTGCCGATGGTGAAGAATACGCATACGGGCTTGAAGAATGTCGATCCGCTCCTCATCGAGGCGGCGGTCGGCATGGGGTCGACGCGCTTCCAGGTGCTCAGGCGCATCGCCCTGCCGCTCGCCATGCCCGTCATTCTCGCAGGCATCCGCAACATGACGACGATGACGATCGCGCTCGCGGGCATCGCGTCCTTCATCGGTGCGGGCGGCCTCGGCATCGCCATCTACCGCGGCATCACGACGAATAATGCAGCGCTCGCCTTCGACGGCTCGCTCCTCATCGCCTGTCTGGCGCTCCTGGCTGATACCGTTCTCGCTCGCCTCGAAAAGCGTGTCTTTCTCCGCCGAAGCGATACGAGGGGGCGGAGGAGACGTTCGTGGCGGCGTCTTGCGGCGATTTCTCTCGCTCTCGTCGCAGCAGGCGGCGCTTATGCGTTCTTCCAGAGCACGAAGGCTGCTGTCATCCGCATCGCGACGAAGCCGATGACGGAGCAGCTGATTCTCGGAGAAATGCTCAAACTCGTCATCGAGCAGGACAGCGGCTTGAAGGTCGCCCTGACGCCGGGTGTCGGCGGCGGCACATCGAACATCATGCCCGCGATGGAGCACGGCGATTTCGACATCTATCCCGAGTATACGGGAACGGGCTGGCTGCAGGTCTTGAAACGCACGGACGCCTATGACGAATCGCGCTTCGCCGAGCTGCAGGAAGAGTATCGCAATCGTTATCACATGGAGTGGCTCGGCATGACGGGCTTCAACGATACCTTCGGCATCGCCGTGCGGCGGGATCTTGCCGAGCGGTATCAGCTCAGGACGTATTCCGACCTCGCGCGCGTCGCAGACAAGATGAATTTTGGCGCCGAGTACGATTTCTTCGAGCGCGAGGATGGCTTCCCTGCGATGTGCCGTGCTTACGGTATGAACTTCGCTTCGACGGTCGATATCGACATCGGTCTCAAGTATCAGGCGCTAGACGAAGGCAAGCTCGATTCGATGATCGTCTTCACGACGGACGGGCGGCTTTCCAAGGTCAATGGAATCGTGCTTGAAGACGACAAGAAATTTTTTACTTCGTATGAATGCGGCATGGTCGTGCGCGAAGAGGCGCTCTCGGCACATCCCGAACTTCGCGACTTGCTCGCGCATTTCGACGGACTGATTTCGGAAGCGGAGATGGCAGAGATGAACGACGCGGTCGAGTCGGGCGGCGAGGAGCCGCGCACCGTCGCACGCCGCTTCTTGGAAGAAAAGGGGGTGCTCCGATGAGTGCGGTCATCACGTTTCGCGACGTAAGCAAATCGTATGGAGGGGCGGAGGCCGTCCGTGACGTGAGTCTTTCCATCGAGACGGGCGAATTCATCACGGTGCTCGGTGCATCGGGCGGCGGCAAGACGACGTTCCTCAAGATGATCAACGGACTCGTCGAGCCGACTTCGGGCGAGATCACGGTGCTCGGCGAAAGCCTCAAAACGGCGAATCTCGTGCAGCTGCGCCGCAAGATCGGCTATGCGATTCAGGGCAGCGTGCTCTTTCCGCATTTGACGGTCGAGGAAAATATCGCCTATGTGCCGAACCTCTGGAACAAGAGCGACAAGGCGCGCACGAAGAAGGCCGTGGCGAAGTGGATGGCGATCGTCGGCCTTGCCAGAGAGCTTGGCGAACGCTATCCCTCCGAGCTTTCGGGTGGGCAGCAGCAGCGCGTCGGCATCGCGCGCGCCTTGGCGGCATCGCCCGAGCTTCTGCTGATGGACGAGCCGTTCGGCGCGGTCGATGCCCTGCTGCGCCGCCAGCTGCAGGACGAGATCCGCGCCATTCATGCGCGCGGCGGTCTCACGATCGTCTTTGTCACGCACGACGTCGAAGAAGCTCTGCGCCTCGGCACGCGCGTCCTCATATTGAAAGATGGCTGCATCGAGCAGTTCGCCGCTCCCGAGGAAATCGAGAAGAGTCCTGCGACGGACTTCGTGCGGCAGCTTGTGGAAAAAGTGTAGGGCGGTATAGGCAGGAAGCGCTGTCTATGGTACGACGGCGCTTTTGCATCATGAGGAAGCACCTTATGACATCGCAATGAGGCGAGAAATGGTATCGGAACATCGAAATGAGGGAAAGTAAATGGCATCGAATCCTCCGATGGTTCAGCAGATCGAGCGCCTGCGGCAGGCGCTTTTTGAGGCGGAGGCGGTCGTTGTCGGTGCGGGCGCAGGGCTTTCGACGGCTGCCGGCTATCTGTACGACGGCGCACGCTTTCAAAAGCATTTTGCCGACTTTATCGAGCGCTATCACTTCCGCAATATGTACGAGGGCGGCTTCTATCCGTTCCCGACGCTTGAAGAAAAGTGGGCGTATTGGAGCCGCTATATCTGGATCAACCGCTACGAGGAGCGACAGAATGCGCTCTATCAGCGTCTCCTTTCGTTGCTTTGCGGCAAGGACTTTTTCGTCATCACGACGAATGTTGACCACTTTTTTCAAGACAACGGCTTTCCGAAGGAGCGGCTCTTTTATACGCAGGGCGACTACGGCCTCTGGCAGTGCTCCGTGCCCTGTCACGATGCGACGTATGACAACTATGATACGGTGCGCCGCATGGTCGCTGAGCAGAAGGCGATGCGCGTGCCGCGAGAGCTTGTGCCGCATTGCCCTCGCTGCGGCGAGCCGATGGGGATGAATCTGCGTGCGGACAGCACCTTCGTCGAGGATGCGGGCTGGCATGAGGCGGCGAAACGGTATCAAGAATTTTTGCGTGCGCATCAGAAGGGGCGCGTGCTCTATTGGGAATTCGGCGTCGGTGCGAATACGCCGGGCATCATCAAGTATCCGTTCTGGGCGCTGACGAAGGAGAATCCCGCAGCCGTCTATTGCGTGATGAATCGGGGGGAAGCCGTCACGCCGCAGGAGATCGCCGCGCAGAGTATCCTCGTCGACGAAGATATTGACACCTCCTTGAAGGCACTGCAGAAGGCGATGGAAAGGAGTGCAGGGCATGGCGATTGAAGCGCAGGAAAGCGCAGAAGGCCGCAGAGAGAAGGTCGCGTTCCTCATCGAGCATCTTCTGACGGAGATGCCTGCCTATCGCGAGGAAGCCGAGCATGTGCCGGACGTGGGGCAGGCTCAGCGCGACCTTCTGCGTGTCTTGATGAACGTACGTCCGCCGATTCCCTTGCAGGCGGATTTCTTGCGCGTGCAGGACGCTCTGCTCACTGAAGAGCGCGAGGCGCGAGGCGTCGTCGACGGCGCGGCTCTGCCGACGGTGGCGGAGGAGCGGCGCACGGCTATGGCACGCGGCGCGGCGAGCGGTGCACGCCTGAACACTGCGGATGAAAATTTCGTGCTCTGGCAGGGCGACATCACGCGCCTTGCCGTCGACGCCATCGTCAATGCGGCGAACTCCGCCCTGCGCGGCTGCTTCGTGCCGCTGCACCGCTGCATCGACAATGCGATCCACTCGGCGGCGGGACTCGCCCTTCGCGCCGTCTGCGATGAAATCATGCGGGAACAGGGGCATCTGGAGCCTGCCGGACGCGCGAAGATCACGCCGGGTTTCAATCTGCCTGCTCGCCATGTGCTTCATACGGTCGGCCCAATCATCGCGCCCGTGGGAAGTCGTGTCCATGAGCCGGGTATATTCGCGGGCGTCACGCACGAGGCGCAGCAATGTCTCGCCTCCTGCTACCGCGCGTGCCTCGACCTCGCGGCGGGGCATGGGCTGACCTCCGTCGCCTTCTGCTGCATATCGACGGGCGAGTTTCACTACCCGCCGCAGGAAGCCGCCGAGACAGCCGTTGCGACCTGCCGCGCGTGGCTTCATGCGCATGACGCGCCGATGCGCATCGTGTTCAATGTGTTCAAGGACGAGGATTTGGCGATTTATCGCAGGATCTTTCAGCTTTGATATTTTTGATGCTTTTTTGAGAAATCCTGCGCGATCGTCAAATTGCACGCGCGAACGCCCGTGGTCTGTGCAGAAATATTGGGTATAAGACGATGAAAGTCGTTGGGATAAACGGGGAAGCGGAAAGGAGGCCGTCTTATGTATGGTGCAATCTTAGGCGATATGATCGGTTCACCGTATGAATTCGATCGCGGCGGCAAGACGAAGGATTTTCCTCTGTTCAGTCAAGGCTCGCGCTTTACGGATGATACGGTGATGACGATCGCCGTGGCGGACGCCTTGTTGGAAGTGGGAGAAGAGGCGGACGAAGCGGCGGTTTGTGCGGCGATCGTTCGCTCGATGCAGCGCTGGGGCAGGAGGTATCCGCGCGTCGGCTACGGCGGACTCTTCCGCCGCTGGTTGGTGAGTGACAAGCCTGAGCCGTACGGCAGCTTCGGCAACGGTTCGGCGATGCGCGTCGCCGCTGCGGGCTGGCTCTACGATACGCTCGAAAAGACGCGCGAGGCTGCACGCCGGACGGCCATTGTCACGCACAATCATCCGGAAGGCGTCAAGGGTGCAGAGGCGACGGCGAGTGCCATCTTCCTCGCACGCGAGGGCAGTTCGAAGGAGGAGATCAAGAGCTATATCGTGCAGGAGTTCGGCTACGATTTGTCGCGCACGCTCGATGAGATTCGCCCGGGGTATTCCATGGATGCGACATGCCAAGGCTCCGTGCCCGAGGCGATCCTTTCGTTTTTGGAAAGCACGGACTTCGAGGATGCCGTGAGAGGAGCCGTATCTCTCGGCGGCGACACGGACACAATCGCCTGCATTGCGGGCAGTATTGCCGAAGCCTTTTACGGTGTTCCTGAAACGCTGCAGGAAGAGTGCCGCAGCCGCTTGCCGCAGGATATGCTCGCTGTACTCGGGGTATTTGATAAAACGCGCCGGGAGGCAAAGCGCTGGCTGGAACCGGAAAACGCCTGAGCCGGCAGCCCTGTTTCGTCGGAAAAAAACGGGCGTGCGGGGGATGTCGCAGGTTTTTTGACGCAGGGAAGGGAACCTTCTCCGTATAATAATAGAAAAGGCAGCTTGCCGGAGCCGGTGAGAGCTCGTGCGAAGCTGCCGATGGGCTTTTGGAATCTCAGAAATGGAGTGTGGTAATTATGCGCAGGTGGTTTTCCACGATGGTTTTTCTTGCTGTCTTTTCGACGATGACTGCGGTCGCCGCTTCCGTACCCGATGAGGAGGTATCGCTCGGCGGCGTCTATTACGGGGCGTCCATCGATTATGTGCGCGGCATATACGGGGCGCCGTCGAAGGTATCGACGACAAATCAGCATCCGCTTTGGCGGGGATGGATCGATACGTATCATTACGGCGGAACCATAGACCTTACGTTCTGTAATGCCCTCATGATCCATGCCGACTGCAAAGGGAACAATGGTTGGGCTACGCCGGCAGGAATCACGGTCGGCATGGACAGGGGAACAGTACTGCGGCTTTATGGCGAGCCGGACAGGAAGGAAAAGGGAAACTTCTTTTATCAGAGCGAATCCAATGACCATATTGGTATCAAATTCGTGTTCAATGGTGCAGGAAAGATTGCAAGCATCCATATCGGTCTTTTTGATTGAATGTGTTTTGAACGTAATGCGCCCCCGATAGGCTTGTTCTATCGGGGGTTTTCTATGTGGATTTTACGATGAATTTCGCTGGGCCGGCGCTGGTTTCTTCCGCGCCGCAGGATCGGTCAGCCCCTCTACCGCGCCGCCGGCAATCGCCCAGAGATAGAGGCTGGCGGTGCTTGCGTAGGGGGAGTAACGCTTCCGGTAGCGTGCGAACTTTTGGCGGTCGATTTCCTTGTGCCGGTAGAGCATCCGCAAGCCGCGCTGTATCCCGAGATCGCCGAAGCTCAGGACGTCGGGGCGTCGGAATGTGAAGATCAGGAGCATCTCCGCCGTCCAGGCGCCGACGCCTTTGAGCGAGGAAAGCGCGGCGATGACCTCGGCATCGGACATCGTCTCCAAGGCGGTGATGTCGAATGCGCCGTTCGCCGCCTTTTCAGCAAAGTCCATGATGTAGTCTGCCTTGCGAAAACTTGTGCCGACGGTCTGCAGCTCTTCGCGACCGAGGGTCAGCAGATGCGTTGCATCCACGGTACCGACTTTTTCGAGAAGCCTTGCCCAGACGGCGTCCTGTGCTTTCATCGAGATCTGCTGTCCGATGATGTGATGCACGACGGCAGCGAAAACGTCGTCAAAAGTCGGACGTTTCAGCACACCGAGGCTCTCGATGACGGCACCGAGCCTCTTGTCCTTGGCTTTTAAAAAGGCGAGTTCTTTTTCGCCGCAGGGCACAAACATGACGTTCCTCCTTACCTCGGAAAGAGCCGCTCGGATTCAGGAGAACGGCTCGCTTCACCCTTCCAGCACTTTCACATAAAGCTTGCGCGGACGCGGTCCGTCGTATTCGCAGAGGTAGATGCCCTGCCATGTGCCGAGGAGCAGCTTGCCGTTTTCGATCAGCACGGTTTCGGAAAAGCCCATCATGCTGGCCTTCAAGTGAGCGGCGGAGTTGCCTTCCATATGGCGGTAGCCGTCCTGCCAGGGGACGATCTTGGCGAGCGCCCCGGTGAAATCATGTACGACATCGGGATCGGCATTCTCGTTGATGGTGACCGCCGCCGTCGTATGCGGTACGAAGACAACGGCAATGCCGCTCTTGCAGCCGCTTTCTTCAACGGCGGTGCGTACTTTGTCCGTGATGTCCAGCATTTCCGTATGTGCGTGCGTCGGCACGTTCAAAATCTTTGTCTGCGTCATGGGGACGCTCCTTTCTAAAAGATGGCGAGCATCAGGCTGCCGAGGACGATGAGAAAAATGCCGATGCCATGCGCGAGGCTGACTTCTTCATGGAAAATGAGCATGGCAAGGAGGACGGCGAAAACGACGCTGAGCTTGTCCACGGGGGCGACGCGCGAAACATCGCCGGTTTTGAGTGCCATGAAGTAAAAGAGCCAAGAAGTGGCTCCGGCGATGCCGCTCAGGGCGACGAATGCCAGCGCCTTGCGGTCGGCGAAGATTTCGGGCAGCTGGGCGGCATGGCCTTGTACGAGCATGACGGCAATGAGAAAAATCGCCATGATAACGCCGCGCACGGCGGTAGCGGCGCTGCTGTCAAGCCCCGCGAGCCCCATTTTGGCGAAGATGGAAACAAAGGCGGCGGAAAGCGCGGAGAGGAGTGCGTAAATCAGCCAGGATGACATGAAAAAGCCTTCTTTCGTAAGCGGCAAAGGCTTCTGTAAGAAACCTTCCTTGGAAGTGCGCCTCATTCCGCAAAATGTGCGAGTGCGATTCGATCGTTTTCGAGGACGCGAGTGTCGTTCGAGTGGATGATGTCCTCGCCGCCGTGCTGCACGAGCACGATGAGGCCGGCGCCGCGCACCTTCTGCCCGCGTTTTTGAGCCGCTGCCCGCGGAGTGGATGCTCTCGGTGACGAACACCTCGCACAGCGGCATGGCTCACCTTGAGCGGTGGGGTTCCGGCATCTCATTTGCCTCTCTTTTGTATTCAGAATAGCATAACAGGCGAACTTTCTCAATACAAACTATACGCACAAACAGCTGTTTTGCGGATATTATGCGCCGTCCCTGCATGGAAAAACAGCTTGTCTGCGCCATGCGGGGCTGTCTCTTGGATTTTCATGGCGGCTATGCGTCTGAATGCCGTGTATTCCTTGTTTACGCTGCTTTTCCTATGCTACAATGAAAGCAGCGAAGATGCGGCAGAAGGATTGGAGGAGATGGCGATGGCCTTTTATGTCACGGGCGATATTCATGGGGATATTGCACGCTTTTTGCCGGAGAATTGGCAGGGGCACTATGGCTTGCCGCCGTTGGCGAAGGAGGATGTCGTCCTCATCTGCGGTGATTTCGGCATTCCGTGGGGCTTTGGCAAAGGAAGCTTGGGAACTCCTCGTGAAGGAAAGGCGACGGAGCGTGACGAGGCGAAGCTCGACGCCTTGGCGGAGCTTGGTGCGGAGATCCTGTTTATCGACGGAAACCACGAGAACTTTCCCCTCCTGTTCGCTTTTCCCGAGAAGGAGAAGTACGGCGGGCGCGTGCGCGAACTGCGCCCGAACATCCTGCACTTGGAGCGCGGCGAAACCTATGAGGTGCAGGGCATCTCGCTCTTTGCCTTCGGCGGCGCCCTGAGCATCGACCGCGCCTGGCGCACGCCGGGCGAAAGCTGGTGGCAGGAAGAGACGTACAATGAAGATGAGTATGAAAATGCTGTGCGCCATCTCGAGGCGCTGGACTGGCACGCCGACCTCGTCGTCACGCATACCGCTCCGTTTGAGTTCATCCGCCAAAGCGGCGTACAAGGCGAGCCGCCCGTCATCCTGCACCGCCGCTTCGGCATCGACCGAACGGCGGAAATGTTTGAGGAACTCTACAAGAAAATGAATTGGAACCTCTGGTACTTCGGCCATTTTCACAGCAGCATGATCAACAAAAAAATGAAATTCCGCGGCATCTACAAGGAGATCGACCGGATTCGGTGATCGGGAAAATGCTGGGGCGAGAAGTCATGCATAGCTGAGACGTTCACTTTCGGCCTGCCGATGCATTGGCAGATAAAACATGAGGTGATTCTTCCTGCGGAGGGCAATATGAATCCATGGCTTATAGAGGAAATCGAGCGATATCTGCAAGAGCACTTTCTCGATATAGTCGCTCTGCGTGAGTTGGGTGTGAAGTTTTCTTACGGAACCAGGTATACGAGGCGAAGCGGTCAGATGCGCGAGAAACTGGACAAGATCTTTGCGCATTTTGAGGATTCGTTTGCACAGCGGCTCATGAAATTGATTCGTAAAAAGGGGAAGAGTGAGGTAGAAGTCTATAAGAAGGCGCAGCTTGACAGGAGGCTCTTTTCCAAGATTCGAACAGACGCGCGCTATACGCCGAGCAAGCGGAATATCATGGCACTCGTGATTTCTCTTGAGTTGAATATGAAGGAGGCAGAAGATCTTTTGCGGCGTGCTGGTTATGCACTCTCGTCGACCCGCAAGGAGGATGTGATTTTGCGATATTTCATCGAGCAGGGGGAATACG
>ERZ772967.2117-NODE-2117-length-12944-cov-4.659555_pt1 | contig 12944 bp, 16 predicted proteins | sample MGYA00511677_ERZ772967 | MGnify/ENA primary metagenome ERZ772967 (study PRJEB29015, sample SAMEA2737931) | human oral metagenome | biome: human oral; feature: human-associated habitat; material: dental | place: China | collected 2146 ...
TTTATTGGAGACCCTTAGAGAGAGTACAGTTTATCTCCTGCGTGCGAAACTCAATCGTGGCGAGCGTATGAGCCGTGAGGAAAAGGATTGGCTTTGTGAAGCGGTGAACTCAAACACCTATTTCAGAACCGCCGTACCACTACGAGGATGGAGGTTTGACTTCCTCGATGTACTGAAGAAATACCTCGTCAATCAGTATGGAAGATGGGTAGAATATTACGCTCCCGACCGCACCAGCCTAAGAGCCTACCTATATGGACGCATCAATCAGATAGTAGAAATCCCTAAACATTAAAGAACTATGAAAGGAACAGAACATTTCACACGCACAATAGCTGAGTATCTCAATCAGCGTGCAGCGACAGACCCCTTGTTTGCACCCAACTTGATGAAACCCCACAAGAATATCGAGGAGTGTGTAACCTACATTTTGAACGAAGTGCAGAAAAGCGGTTGTAACGGCTTTGATGACGATGAAATCTACTCTATGGCAGTCCACTATTACGATGAGGATAATATAGAGATAGGAAAACCTATCAACTGCCAAGTGGCAGTCAATCACGTGGTGGAACTGACGGAGGAAGAGAAAGCAGAAGCACGGAAGGAAGCCATTAAGCAATATCAACGAGAGGAACTTGCCAAAATACAGAAGCGGAACGAACGCCCCAAGAAAGTACAGACTCAAGCACCCCAACAGCAAACCTCACTATTCGATTTGTAGCCTATGAAACCGAGAAATAAGTTTGAAAAAGCGGTACTTGACGAAAGCAAAAACCTCCGCCCTATAACCAAGACACAATGTAAGTGGGCATTTAGAGAGTGTATAGACCACTTCGCATACCGCTTGCCCAAAGGTCGCACCACTTGTATGGATTGTGGACATACGTGGACTATGAATAATCCAACCGAACATTGCACTTGCCCTCATTGTAGGGCAAGGTTGCAAGTCAAAGAAACCTTTGAGCGTAAGATAAGACAAAAGCAATACTTTACAATACTTACCACTTGTAGAGAGTACCAAGTACTAAGAATGTTCCTCCTTTCCGCAGAAATGGAGAAAGGTTGCAAGGCTCAACATTATACCTTTGAAATAGGTCAATATTGGTGGAACGCACAAGGTAGAAAGACGATAGTTGCCGTTCAGAGGACATTAGGGAGATATATTGATACTTTCTCTTTCTGTTCGCCAATGGCAATACGCAATGATAATGAAGCCTACCGCCATATATCATACTCTCCGATATATCCCAAGTTTAAGGTTATGGACACACTACACAGAAATGGATTTAAGGACGATTTTCACGGCATTGCTCCGATAAGACTAATTACAACCCTTCTCTCCGACTGCCGAGCAGAAACGCTGATGAAAGCCGAACGATATGAGGATTTGAAGTACTTTCTCTCCCAAAACAAGGGGATTGATAACTATTGGGACGTGTATAAATTAGTGCTTCGCCACGATTATAAGGTAAGCGATATTGCCCTTTGGTGCGACTATGTGGATATGCTCCAAAGATTGGGCAAAGACATCCATAACCCGAAGTTTGTTTGCCCTCCCGACCTCATAGCCGAACACGACAAACGAGAAAGCGAACTTCGCAGACAACGAGAAAAAGAGGAAATAGAGCGGAAGCGACAAAAGGCAATTGAGGACGAGAAACGCTTCCAAGCACTCAAATCCAAGTTCTTTGGGATAGCCTTTTCGGATGGAACTATCCAAGTGAGAGTATTGGAAAGTGTGCAGGACCATTTGGAAGAGGGAGTATCAATGCACCATTGCGTATTTTCCAACGAATACTACCTCAAACCGAACTCGCTTATTCTCTCTGCCACGATTGAGGGCAAGCGAGTAGAAACGATAGAGGTCAATTTGGATACGCTCCAAGTGGTGCAAAGTCGTGGAGTATGTAACAAGAATACTAAATACCACGAGCAGATAGTAACTCTTGTGAATGCCAACCGCAGGCTAATCAGTCAGCGGATAAAGGCAACGGCATAGTATGAACCATTAAGTTATCAGAGATATGAAGACAGAGATTGAAAACATTATCTATAACTGGGCGGACGAAATACCGCACATCCTCATTAGGGTCATCAATGCGATAACTCTATCCGACAACAAGGAAGAGTTACGGAGGGCTATCAACAAAATAGCCGAAGAAACGGAGCTTGACAAATTTTTCGCCTATGGTTATGGCACACATCACTTTTGGCTCACACACCGCAAGTTATCCAATGGAGAGCCAAAGGAATACAGACTATTAAAGGTGGAGTTGTGAAAGAAGTATTAAGAGCCACGCAAGTTTGATTTGCGTGGCTTCTTTTCTTTGTCTTTGAACCGAGCAGGCGACCAAAGCAAAGAAGCAAAAGAAAGTCGCAAAGAAAGGATGTTCCTTAAGTTGGTCATTCTCAAATTATGGGAGGTAAAACAGCGCAAACTCCACCTGTCTCCGTTTCACCAACCCTTGCAGGACTTTCCCCTCATATCGGCAGAAAGACACATAGTCCCGATAGAAGTTCCTATCTCCAGCCTCTATTTTTCGCAGTAGTCGGCTTTTAGGATGTTTGCCATAACCAAGCAAACGCCCGACACCTACATTATAGGATAGCAAGGTCAGCAACAAGGCATCTTTCCCATACCCTTTGAAGTATTCAAATCGCTTCATCAAATCGGCACGGAGCAAAGAGTCTGCCTGCCGTTCCGTCATATTGGCAGTAAAGTTCTCCCCTGGCAGTAGCCTATGCCCATATCCAACGTATGGATAGTGCTTCCAACCGTGCAGTCTCTCAAAGTATTTCACGCAGACGACCGCCCTCTCAAAAGGAGGCAAGTCTGCCAACTGCACCTCGCGCTGGGCAAGGAGAGGCTGGCAGACTATACACAACATACAAAGTCCTATCAAACGCTTAGCCATCCACATTGTTTGTTCCATATAAGGCAGGTGCAGAGGATTTCTCCTTCTCATCCTTTTCATTATTGAAGCTGAAGGTCAGTTGCTGCATCCTACCGTGATTATCCTCCACATATACGTCAATCGTCTGGCGGTCGGTGGAGAGTGAAGTGTAGTACAAGCGAAACAAATCTTTGGTAAGCGGATAGCGGTCGTTGGGCTTGAAGGTCATACCATTATCCATTCTCAACGTTCCCTTGCCATCAGGCTGGAAATATCGGATGGTGTAACGAGTGTCGGCAAAGTCTCCTCCTCGCTTGAGGGTACAACGTATCTCTGCCGTCTGCCCTTTTACGATGTCCTTTTGAACGGGCATCGCTTCAAGCGTGAACTCATAAGACTGCTGCACATCCAACTCCCGAGTACAAGCAGATAGACAAAACACGGCGAGGGAGAGTACCCCCATTACCCAAATTGTATTCAGTATTCTTTTCTTCATTGTTCTTGTTGCTTAAAGATTAAACCTAAATCCTGCCGAGAGAGCAGGACGAAAACGATGCACGTCGGAGCCGAAAAGCAATCGCCCTTGTGCTTTGAGGACAAGGAGCAGGTTATCCGTAAGGAACACTTCCACCGAGCTATGCACGGCTCCTCCATAGACAAAGTGTGAGCGGTCGAGGAGCGTAGCCCCATCGGGCAAGAGTTTCTCGTCCTCATTCAGTTCTTCATAGCCACCCAATGCAGACACTCCCATATAAACCAGTATGTTCTTACCTCCATCCGAGAGTATCGGGTGCATATAGCCGACTTGTAAGAGAGCATCTTTGAGTTTCACTTCGTACTCTCTATATGGCATGTTCTGCTGTTCATACTCTGCCAAGGCAAAAGCATAGTTCTCACGTTTCAGATAACGAGTGAGTGATACCCCCACTCCGAAGTTATCCTTGGCGAAAAGTTTCTCTCCCTTGATAAGGGGTACACTGCCCACAACTTCAATCCCTTTTTGCTTCGGGATTAGTCGCTGTGCGTGCGATGGCACGGCAAAAGCCATCGCCATCACGACACAGATTGTTAATAACAGAAACTTCTTCATTACCATTTGAGTTTAAGGTTATCAATCTTTTTGGCGAGCAGTAAATCTTCCTGCTCAACGTAAAAAGTCAGCGTGCGTCCCCCGTTTCGCTCATAGAGCGTTACTTCCAATTGCTTATCCTCTGAGAGGGCAAACTGCTCCAACACGAATACGGAATGTTCGCTATCCTTACCTCTTACCTGCATTACTTGATGATAGGCACGCAAGGGCTGAAGCACCTGCTCTTGAATGGCGGTGCGTTTTGCCTCCTTCTTATCCACGACCTTGAACGTGATGAAATCGACCGAGTACGGCATATTCGTGCTGTTTTCCATACGGGTGTGGAAGTAGAGCAAGCCGTTGTGGGCATACAAGCCACGGAGCAGGAACTTCATGCCGAACTGCTGTGTACCGATGTGCTTGATGGTACGTTTGTCGTTCTGATAGATGGTCTGCATCATCAGCTTAACCAATACGGGCGACTCGTTGCCGAGTTCCTTAAAGTAGATGTCGGCACGGTTGCTCGGCAATCGTCCGTCTGTTGGCAACAGAAAGTCCTTCATCTCCACGCTGAGCTTCTCCGGCTCGTTGGCATATTTTACGTTGAAAGCATAGAAGGAGCCGTCCTCACAGATGACACTCATATTGGTCTCCGTCTCAAAGTCCTGCACGGCAGCTTTTACACGCAATACGTTTTCCGCATCTTCCGCCTTGCCCGCAATCAGGTTATTGCTGCCCAAGTCCACGTAACGAATGGGGGCAGGGAAAATAAGATGCACGGTTTTCTGGAAGGCGACTTCCAATCCGTATGGCAGGACGACACGCCCATTGGGTATGGCACGGCTCATGCCTTGAAAGAGTTCGCCCGAAGAGAGCGGACGATTTGGGGTGAGAGAAACATTGCTGTCAGTGTTTTGGGCAAAGGCTGCTCCCGTTGCAGAGGCAAGGAGCATCACAGATAAAATCCATTTTTTCATTGTTGCTATTGATTTAATTGTTTTACGATTTATTTTGTCTGTACCAAGAAAAGTCGGTAACCACCCTTGAGTGTTACATTGATGGTGCTCAGTTTCTTTTGAAGCAACTGACTTGCCCCCTGCATCACACCACGAGCTGCCTCGGAGATAATCTGGTCTTTGGCGGAGGAAGCGAAGGTGAAGGATGTTCCCATCGAGCTACCGATGTTCGCGCCGACCTCTTTGAGAGCGCCCAAGTCCTCCGATCCGGGTATATAGATACCCTCCTGCCCGTCCGTGTCGTATGCTGAGAGCTTGACAGCTATGATATGGCCGTCCACCTCAATGCTCTTAATAAGCAGGTGCATACGGTTGCCCTCTATCTTGGCTTGTGCGATGAGTTTACTCTGGCGAGGAATACGTAAATCCTTGATTCTTGCCGTTTCCATCAATCGCAGAGCCACATAGTCGCCCTCTTTGAGTACTGTCGTTCTGTCCACCACCACTTTGAGTGTGTTGCGTATTGAAGATGATGTAGCAGTCGTGAGCGAATGGAAGCCCAAGTTACGGGGCTTTGTGCCGTACTCTTCCATAAACTCCTTGTCTGTCATTGGTCGTTCGAGGGAGGAAACCACCTGCTTACGCTCTGCCAAGACCTCCATTGAGGGGGCAGAGGAAGCGGGGGACGCTGTTTCTGCCTTTTCCTCCGTTGTTGGACGCTCCTGAGCGGGCGTGAAAGCATTGGGGAGCGTTCCACTTGTAGTTGCCGTAGGCAGATATTTCGCAGCCATTTGGTAACTCTTTTCCATTAGGGCAAGTTGTTTCCGCTCCTCGTCCTCTTCCTTATAACTTTGCTCGGACAGCTCCTTTTTGAGGTTATCAATCTCTTGGCGCATCGCTTCACGCTCCTCCTCATGAGGGTCGGAGGCGTAAAAGGAGTTCAAGAGGCGTGTGTTCTCCTCGTAGCGTTGCATCGAGTTCTCAATCTTGGCTGTTGTGGCAGCCGCTTGTACACGCTCCGCATCAGAAGGCTCGGTGTTCTCCGCGAAGTAGTCAGAGAGCCTGCCCAACTCCTCACGGGCTTGCTCCTCCTGCTGCATCTTGTCCCCCAGTTCATAGGCTTTGAGCTTGTTGCCCGTCAGTTGCTCGGTTGTTGCCTGTGGGATACTGTCGTTCAAGCCCTGCTCGGCAGCGGTCTTATCCTTGCCCGATGGGGCGAAGATAAACCACATAGAAAGGGCAAAGAGCAGTCCCAGTCCTCCGAAGACCAAGCCCTTTTTGAGTTGTTCTTTCTGTTTATTTTCCATTGTTTTTACATACTAATTGATGAATGTTTTCTGTGATACGATGAAGGCTGTCCGTTTGTATGGGGCTGTCCACCACCTCGCTCGTGGGGAAGGGCAGCACTTCCTCCCTTTGGGGAAGAAAGAACTGCGCAATCATCCAGATGGAGCAGACCAAATAGACAAGACTTAACCCGTAGATGATGAACTTGCGCTGCTTGGTCGTGAGCCTGTCGCACCGATGGCGAAGCCATAGGTGCAGCTTCAGATAGTAGCGAGCGAGCAAATAATTTCTTTTCCTTGCCATTGTCTTATCGCTTATAGGTTTGAAGGTCTCTGTTTTCTCGCACGAGAAAGTGCTCTATCAGAAAACCTTGTGGATTGCTATCCGAGCGGACGGAATTTTGCAATCGACAAGTCGTGATGAGGTTTCGTTCCGTGACATTGCTCTGTCTGATGATGAACATCCTTGCATAGGTCGTCACCTCGTAGGGATGACAGTCAAAGTTGCAGTGGATGGAGTCTATCTCCACACGCTGATTGACATTGCCCGAAATGGCTCGATTGTAATAGCCCTTCTCTGCCAAGTCCTTGTAGTAATTAAAAGCCGATTTGTCGCACAAGAGAAAGGCACGCTCCATATTCTTTTCGATGGCATCCTTGTCGGGGGCGATGGTGAAGAAGAGTTCATGAAAGCGACGGACGTGTTCCCTTGCCTCCACGGGACGGTTTCTGCTTGCATCCTGACTGAGGGCAAGCATAAGCGACTTGCCTTGATCCAGCACATAGATTTTCTCTCTTTGCTCTTTGGCAAAGCTGCAGGAGGCATAAACGGCATAGCCACTGACTGCCACGCATACTACGGCAAAGACAATGGCATAGAGCCGTATTTGCTTGAATGAGGTTTCGATATTTCTAAGTGATTTGAATTCCATTTATTTGCTGTTTTGATGATTATTTTCCTTTGATAAGCATTCCCTTGAGTCGTCCTCCTACATTGCCGACCACAGCACCTGCTCCACCTGCGAGAGCTTTGCTGCCTGTGTATGCACCCTGTGCGCCACGCTGTGCCGTTTGATTGACATTGCGACCATAGGAGCCAATACCACCGCCTGCTTCGATAATCCATCCGGCCACCGTTGGCACGCAGAAATAGCCTACGATACCGATGAGGAAGAAGACGATGTAGTACCACGATCCCATGTCGGGGAGGTAGTTAGGATCACTAAGGGCGGCAATATCCTTCTGCACCATCAAGACCTGTATCTTGGTGAGCAGTGCCGTGAGGATACTGCTGACGGGCAACCACAGGTAGACCGAGATATAGCGAGAGAACCAAGCTGTAAGAGATCCCGATAAGCCGTCCCATACGGAAATGCCGAAGACTATCGGACCGAGGATGCTCAGCACAATCAGAATAAAGGTGCGGAGCGTGTCAATGATCAGTCCTGCCGCATGAAAGAGCAACTCCATCAAGTCGTGGATGAGTTTCATAAGCCATTGCTTGGTCTGATAGGCAGCACGCTCGGCGTACATTCCTGCTATTGTCACTGCATCCTCCGGACCAATGATACCCATCTCCTCTATCTTTTGGTCGAACTTCTCGTTGGAAACCAAGTAAGCCGTTTCAGGATTTCTGAGATAGGCTTCCTCCTGTAATTTATTACGCTTGGCAGTGAGTTCCGCCAAGTTGTTTTCCTGCTTGTGTACCATCCGTTCCGTACCCTGCACCACAGGTGAGAGGACGGTATTCATCGTACCCAAGACCACAGAGGGGAAAAACATAATGCAGAAGCCCAGTACGAAAGGACGAAGCAGTGGAAACACATCTATCGCTTCGGCACGGGCGATGGAAGCCCATACCCTAAGAGCGATGTAAAACAACGCTCCGAGTCCCGCTACCCCCTTGGCAATCCCTGTCATCTCCCCACATAGCGGCATCATCTCCTCGTAGGTGGAGCGGAGTAAATCGTGTAAACTGGCAAAATCCATAATGCAACAGATTTACCAATAACGACTTTCCATATTGCCGTAAAGAGCCTTGACCGAGGCAAGGTCGTTCTTCTCTCTGGCTCGGACGTAGCTTACGGAAATGTTCTTTCGGGTGTAGTACGATACTAAGGAGCGGTATTCACGCAGTGTGGTATAGATACGGTCGATCGCCTGCATACGCTCGTGGTCGTTCATGGAGAGAACACCCGATTTGGCAACGGACTTCAACTCCTTCAGACTCTCACCGCTCTCTTGTAACAGCTTGGCATACCCCGAAGCCATCGCCGCAAGTTCTGAAGGGCGGAAGTTCTTATCCGAGAGCATACGCTTGTAGGAGGTTACGTAAATCTCCGAGATGTCACCCACCATCAGGATACACTCTTTGACCTTGTAGGCATCACCAATCAAGTTGTTCACCTTCTTCAAGGCGTCGTAATACTTTTTGGTGTCGTTGTAGAGTTTCTCCACCTCCTTGAATCCGTCCAAGGTATTCTTGACCGTCTTTGAGGCGGTGGCGATTTCCTTGACCGTATTGGCAATGTTGCCCGCAAAATTACCGGGATCTGTCACTACCCATTGGGCATGGGCTTTAGGAACGAAAAGGCTCAATCCGAAGAGAGCCATGACTAAATACTTCTTCATTATTGCTATGTTTTGATTGTTTACATTATTTCTTTCTGTTGTCTCTTTTCTCATTGGCAAGCTGACGGATAGCTGTCTCGATGTCACCTCCGAGCAATTCAGCACGCTGCATGACTTCCAGCTTCTCGGTTTCCTCGGTGGTATAGGTTAGGTATTCCTCCATACTCACCTCTGTGGCATAGACCGCACTCTGCATACCACCCAAGCCTATCCACACTTCTTTATAGAGTCGGTTCGGGTCGTTGTTCTGGTTGATGGAGAGTATTTGGCTTTTTTCTTTTTCAGACAAGCCGAGCATCGCCTGTATGCCGTCGAACTTGGTCATATACTTGCGTTGGTCAAGCAGTATCTTGCAGTCGGAGTTGTTGATGATGCTCTCCTTGACGATGGGTGACTGGATGATGTCGTCCACTTCCTGCGTTACGACAATGGCCTCCCCGAAATACTTTCTCACGGTCTTATACAAATACTTGATGTAGTCTGCCATGTTTGCCGAAGCAATCGCCTTCCACGCTTCCTCAATGAGTATCATCTTGCGGATACCCTTTAATCGGCGCATCTTGTTGATGAAGGCTTCCATGATGATAATCGTTACCACAGGAAAGAGGTCTTTGTTGTCCTTCACTTGGTCAATTTCAAAGACGATGAAGCGTTTAGAGAGCAGGTCGATGTTTTTGTCCGAGTTCAGCAGGAAATCATAACGACCGCCACGATAGTATTGCTTCAATGTAGTTAAGAGGTTGTTGATATTGAAGTCCGAGAGCGTTACCTTGATGTCACGCTTTTCCATATCCTTGCGGTACACGTCCCGCAGATACTCATAGAAGGTATTAAAACAGGGCGTAACACTGTGGTCTGCACATATCAGCTCGATGTACGAGTTCACGGCAGAACCGAGTTCGCCCGCCTCGGTTTTGGTGATATGCTCATCTGCACTCTTCCAGAGCGTAAGCAACAGCGTGCATATACTTTCCCTCTTTTCCACATCGAAGAAATAGTCGTCGGTGTAGAAGGGATTAAAGGAAATCGGGCTTTCATTGGTATAGGTAAAATACACCCCATCTTCGCCCTTGGTCTTGCGGTGGATAAGTTCGCACAGTCCCTGATACGAGTTACCCGTATCGACCAAGAGGACGTGCGCCCCTTGCTCGTAATACTGGCGTACCATGTGGTTGGTAAAGAAGCTCTTGCCACTGCCCGAAGGACCCAAGATGAACTTGTTACGGTTGGTAATCACACCTTTCCTCATCGGCAGGTCAGAAATATCCAAATGGATAGGCTTGCCCGAAAGACGGTCAGCCATCTTGATGCCGAAGGGAGAGAGCGAGTCCTTGTAGTTGGTCTCTGCCGTAAAGAAGCAGAGGGCAGGCTCGATGAAAGTATAGAATGACTCTTCTGCTGGAAAGTCTGCCGCATTGCCGGGAACACCCGCCCAGTAGAGCGTTGCCGCATCAATGGTATTGTGACGTGGGTGGCATTCCATAAGAGCAAGTGCCGAACCCACGTCATTCTTGATCTGGCGAAGTTCTTCCTTATCGCTGCTCCATGCCAGCACGTTGAAGTGGGCACGGATGGAGGTCAGTCCCTGTGAGTGGGCAATATTGAGATACTCCTGTATCCATTCCTCGTTGATTTGGTTGCTACGGCTGTAGCGTGCCAGCGAGTGCATGTTTCTTGCCTGCTTCTCGAAGCGTTCCAAGTTGGCATCGCTATCCTCAATGAAGAGGTATTGATTGTAGATATGATTGCAGGGCAACATCAGCCCCACGGGAGCGGCAAAGGAGAGACGGCAGTCGCTTCTGTCTGTCGATAGTCGCTCATATCGGCTGTCGGTACAGACTGTTGTCGGTAGGTCGTCGGTATCGGAGAGTGTGTGCAGACACAAAAGGTTGTCGCCTACACGCACGAGGTCGGTACCCAAGCGGATGTCTTCCAATGAGGCGTGTCCCTCTTCAGAAAGGGAGAAGTAGCGATCTAACAGACCACTCCTTTCCTTTGTGCCAACCAATTCTTCCTCCGTCATGCGGATAATATGAAGTTGGTCGGTATCGTTGATGATACGCTCAAACTGATCCACGGCTTCCAAGAATTTCATTACTTCGTCCTTGTTGGAGATTTCCTTGGGCAATAGATGCCCACGGCAGAGCGAAGAAAAGTTGCTCTGTTGTGCCAATCTCTGTTTGGTTGTTTTGGTCAGGAAGAGATAAACCGAATGGTGCAGGTAGGGACGTTCGTTGAAGTGCCGTTCTGATGCACGGGCAAGGAAACTCAACTCTCCATTGGAGAGTTTTCCTTGATACTCTTCTTTGATGAACCAATCCTGTTTGTGGACGATGCAGTAATCGGGTAGCACCTTGATAGCCTTGTTCCAAGCGGAGTGCATGGCTTCATACTCTGCGGAAGTGACGGTGAAAAGTTCAGGCAACGCCAGACGGAAAGCCACCGTGATGTCTGCATCCTTGCTTACCATGCACCCCTGCTCGACGGAGAGCAGCGGAAACTTCGATTCCAAGGTCGTTATCTTGCTTACATTTCTCATTTCTTCTTTCTTTTGAGGTTACGGATAAGGTGATAGGTCGTGCGACGATTCACAAGGTAGCGTGGGTGCATACGCACCGCTCCCTTTTTCATCAGTCCATACTGCCCGTATTTGCGGTTCATGGTGAACGTTTGCCACACGATGATGGTGGCACTCACTACGCCTATGACTAGACAGAGCATTTGGCTGACTCCGCAGAGATAGAGCACGACTACGAGGATGAAGACAGCCAGCAAGCCTCCTGCAAAGAGGAAGAGGTACTGTGCCTTCAAGCCCTTGAACTCTACCGTCCGCCCTACACCTTTATTGATTTCCCAGTTTGCCATCTCTTAAAGAAAGAAGGAGCGTAGGATGGTGGCAGCCACGATAAGGAAGATACAGGCACCAAACCAAGAGGCTGCCGTCTTGCTGGTATCGGGGTCGCCCGAACTGAACTTGTTATACACCTTGATACCTCCAATCAGCCCCACCACGGCTCCGATCGCATAAATCAATTTAGTCCCCGGGTCAAAGTAACTTGTGACCATCTTCGTGGCTTCATTGATACCTGCCATACCGTTTCCCTGTGCGTATCCTGCGGTAGTGGCGAGGATAAGAAGCATCATCATTGCAATTTTCTTTCTGTTCATTGTACTATTGCTTTATTGAGTTGTTAATAAATAATTGCGTTTTATCGGAGTCGGCAAGGGTAGCTTCAGGGGTGTATGATTGTTTTACTTATTTGCCAACCACCCTTCCGATTCTCCGCATCCGTTGTCTTAGAGATAGTAGGAAAGCGGTCTTTCCTCCATCTCTTCGTTGTTGTCTTCACCGCTTTCTTCGGAGGAAGCGGGTATCGTACCCTCCGCCTGTTCCGCTTCTTCTGCCTTGCGTATGGCAGCGAGAAGTTTCTGATGATCCGGTTCTTGCTGGAGCATCACCTTTATCATGTACGCCATCAGGTCAGTACCACGTATGGATTGGAGCGTTTCGTGGACTTCGACTTCGTCCTCCTCATCTAAAGCGTCGTCTTTTCGGCTCCATCGGCTGACCCTTGCCAAGTCACGGGAGAGAATGGCGGTAGGTGTTGTCTCGGGTATAGCCTCGTCTGCGATTTGCAGTTCCTCTCGGACAATGGAGTCTTCATCCGTCTCGTCCATCGTGTAGGCAACTTGCATCTCATTCTCACCCTCCTCCATATTGCTTTCCACTTCTTCCGAAACCTCCGTATCTTCGGCTGTTTGTTGCTCTGTTTGAGCGTTTTGCACCGCAAAAGTATTGGGATTTTCAATCGCTTTTTCAGATGAGGAAACAGCGGGAACTCGAGGGATGGAAGAGGAAATGAACGCCTTGCTTCGCCCTACCAAAATATGGGAGTCATCTTCCTTTTTTGGCTCTCTTTGTGGTAATGGAACAGTTGCACCTACCTCTTCCCTTTTCCCTGCTTTCTTACGGAAAGGGAAGCACTGAAAACAGAAGTATACGATGCCCAAGAGCATCCAAACCACACCTAAGAGCAGGAGGATATTCAGTAATATCTTTTCCATCATAAGTTGAGTGTTTGATTGCGTTTATACTGTGCCGCTGTCT
>ERZ772967.2121-NODE-2121-length-12935-cov-2.701553_pt1 | contig 12935 bp, 6 predicted proteins | sample MGYA00511677_ERZ772967 | MGnify/ENA primary metagenome ERZ772967 (study PRJEB29015, sample SAMEA2737931) | human oral metagenome | biome: human oral; feature: human-associated habitat; material: dental | place: China | collected 2146 ...
CGTGACGATCTCCCCGCGGTCGATGATACGCTCGCCCTGCTGCACCATCCCCGTAGAGGCCGAGAGGCTGGACAAGGCATCATCCAGCACCTTCGCCGTGTACTCCTTGTCGTAGCGCACGTTGTCCTCGAGGTAAGAGGCGACGCTGAGCTTCTGCAGCTCCGAGCGCTGCAGCCCCGCCTTCTCCGCATGAGCAAAGATCATATCATACACTTCCTTCAGACTATAGAAGGTCGTGATAGGCGTACGCGAGAGCACATTGTCCGCCCCGAGCAGGTTGATCTCCAGATGCCCCTCGTCCTTGAGCGAAGAGAGTGCCGTAGCCTGCATCATCCCTCGCGTGTAGTACTGACGGAGCTCTTCCTTGAGGAAGTTGTAGTACTCACGTGGCAGCGTCTTGCTGAAGCTCCGCTCGTAGTCGTCGTGCAGCTGGTTGAGCTTGCGAGGCAGGAGCTCCGCATTGTACGTGTACACGGGCAGCGTCTCCTGACGGATGCTGTCCTGCTCCATACGTAGCTGCTCGGCGGACTTGTAGATGGGGAAGTCGTACGGCGCCGTGATGAGGTCGTACGACCAAGGCTTACCTTCGCTGAAGGCATACTGGAAGCTCCTATTACGGGGCGCCAGGAGCATGATGACGAAGGCCAGAAGAGCGAAGGCCAAGAGCACACGGAACGCCTGCCCTTGGACGATCTTTTTAATGGAGAATGAGAACATATCTGCTAAAGGGTTGCTTCAAACAAAGATAACGAAAAGCACCCGAGAGCACTAAGCGACAGCCCGCCGCCCGTCCTCCTGCACCCTACCGAGAGCTGGCTAAGGGTCATAAAAACGGATTGCCCCCAAGGCACCATACGGCACCTCAAGGGCAACTCCTTAGGATAACTCCGTGGACCTTCACAGGGGCACGAAGCACAAGACACTCGCCGTTGGGGGCGAGCCACACACTCTATTTTGATACTATTCTGCTGACCAACGGGGGCTCTACGACAAGGTGCCCCTCTGCTTAGTCCTCGCCATCACAGTTGCGACCGCAGTCGCTTCCCGCTGGGAGGATACTTAATAATGAAGGCGATGGTGGCGGCAGCGTGGTGTCTCATAGCGTGCATGTGAAGATGTAAGCGATCTAATCATAAGCACTACAAATGGATGAAACAACAATGAACACGTAGCAGCCTACCCTCCAAATTGGGTAGCCCGTAGGAGGCACATCACTCCAAGCCCTTCTCAATCATACGAAGAGGCAAAGAGTATCCGTTGCACTCCACAAGCAAAGGTACCAAATAAAGTCACATCATCAAGCACCAGATAAAGTGCAAGCACCCACCGAAAAACCTCCGCACCACTACGCCAACTCCCCTATCCACGTACCAAGTCTTTATATCCCCGTACGTAAATCCTAAAGACTACGTACGTAGATTTAAGGACTACGCACGTGGATCTAACTTTACCTCTACAGGAAGGCAATAAATACCCGTGAGCTAAGCATGACTTCGCCTACTCCTCCACACCTATTATAAGTAGTGGATGGCGCATCACTCTATAAAGTAGCGTCCCCGCTGCTGAGCAGTGAGGACGCAAAAAGCCCCGCCCTGACGAGCTGAGGCTCATCAGGGCGGGAGTATGTATAGGGGGAGGGCTTCGTCCGCCCCCTCGCTACAAGGTCATCCCGATACGCAGGATGAAGCCCGTTGCTCTGTAGGGAATAGGCTCGCGGTCGAGCAGAGGATCGTCGCTGGAGGAATTGCGAACCGGGCTGACCCCGACGCCACAAGTAAAGCGCCAGAGATCAAGCCCTATCACAGCCGAGCCATAGAAGCCAGAGACTCTATTCACCAGAGTAAAGCTATAGCCGGGACGCAGATCCACAAAGGGCTTGATCGGGCTATGGATGGGGAGGTAAGCACGCAGATGCCCATAGATGGGGACCACCAGATCTGCCGACTTAGCCACATCGCACAAGACGCCCGAACCGAGCCCCAGGAAGAGAGCACGGCTGAAGCGAGCTCCGTAGCTCACGAACGCCCCTATATGCTGGCGCTCAGAAGGCCCGAAAAGGTAACCCGCATCAAAATGCCAGTTGAGATAAGGCGTACGAGGCTCTTCATAGAAGGAAGCTCGCCCCGTGGAGTACTCGATACGCTCTAAGTCGGAATAGGGACAGATGAGGAGGGAGCCATCACGGAGGCGAATCTTCACCTGCGTATCGGGGAGCTCCTCGATGATCTGACCATAAAGGATCGAGCCATTCTTGAGGTAAATGGTGTCGTGCGTGCGCTGCGCCTCGGCCAGACAGGCAAACATAAGGCACGCCAAGAGGGAGAGGAAGAGACGTTTCATGGATACAAAGTTAGCCGAGTCTACAAAAAACAAGTCCTCCCCTCACTCTTCAAGAGAGATGAGGGGAGGACTTAAAGTAAAGGAGCAGTCGAGAGGCCTACTTCGTGATCTTCTCGAGCTTACGCAGGAGCGTCTGGTAGTGCATGCGTAGGCTTTCGCTCTTCGTAGAGGCGAGGGCCTTCTTCAGCAGCTCTTCAGCGCGATACTGCAGGGGCAGGTAGAGGTCGCCCGTCATGTTGATCGCAGAGGTGAAGAGGTCAGCAGGCTCACCGTAGCTATTCCCGAAGTTGAGGTAACCGACAGCATCGAGCTTCGCGAGCGGATCACCCGAATGGTCGTGATCCAGCGAGCAGAAGTGCGAGCCACGGAGCTTAGGCAGGAGGGCGATGAACTCCTCATCGCTCATACCCTCGGTACGGACAGGCTCACCAGCCTTGGCAAAGCCCGTAAGCTCAGCGATCGTCAGAGCAGAGCGACCCGTGGTCTTCGCTACAAGATCCTCCGTATAAGAGGTGATGTAGCGGACATAGAGCTCCTGCAGATGCTTCTCAGCGGCGGTGAGACCCTCACGACCAGCCTCGGTCTTCGCAAAGACACGAGCATAGACATCATCGGCATACTCCATAGGAGAGTAAGACGTCGAGTCGAGGTAGTAGCTCATGCAGAGGTTATTGATATTGCGGATCGCCATAGCACGCGTCATAACACCGACGACGACGTAGGGCGAAGAGCCTCCCAGCTCACCCATCGTAGCCTCGAGGGCATCGTTGCGCAGGCTATCGATAGAGAGCGCCTGATCAAGGAGCCACATAGCCGAAGCCTTCTGCTGAGCCTTAGGTACGACCTTGTAGCGAGGGAGGCCAGAGGCTTCGCTCGTCTGATAGAGGTAGATCCCAGGGACGTTGATGAAGACATTCGACACGTAGCGCAGGGCCTGATCGGAGATACCTTCGTAGAGCGTAGCACGGTGCTGAGCTTCCTCGTCGCGTGGGAACCACTCGCCCAGATGAGCGATGATGTACTTGAGGTTCTTCAGCCCGAGGGTGCTGGCAGCTATGGGGTCATTCGACAGGTCTTCCTCGATAGAAGAGGGGTCGTAGCGGTAATCGCCGACCTGCTGCACACCATAGCGGTACTCGGGATCAGCAGCATGCTTCTCGATAAGCTCATTGAGATAGCGAGCTTCCTCGATGGGATTGCCCTTGCTGTCGGGGAAGTAGCGGTAGGTCCAGTCGACGGCATACTTATCGTACGTACCGACGGTGGGAGGGTCAAGGCTCACAGCACGGTCTTCGGGCTGGGCAACATAGTTGAAGCGCGCATAGTCCATGATCGAGGGCGTCGTACCGTGCACGGCGGTGAAGGTGGCCGAGCGCAGCGAGTCGACGCTATAGGCGGCGGAGGCACCCATGTTGTGCATGAAGCCCAGCGTATGCCCGATCTCGTGGGCGATGACGTACTTAAGCGACTTCGACATCAGCGAGTCCGGGAGCTTCATCGCACGTACCGCAGGGTCATTCTGTGCCGTCTGGATGAAGCGCCAGTTATTATTGAGCTTCGAGACATCGCTCCATACGAGTACCGTAGCATTGATGATCTCCCCAGTACGAGGATCTGCCCAAGAGGGACCCATCGCATTCTCCGTGGGGATGGGGACGTAGCGGATACAGTTGTACTTGAGATTATCAGGGTCGAAGTTGGGATCATCCGTAGGGAAGTCACGCACCTGGATAGCATCCTTAAAGCCAATACGCTCAAAGGCAGCATTCCAGCGGAGTGTGCCCTCCTTCATCGCTTCCTTCCATAGCGGGGGGAAGGTATTCTCTACATAAAATACGATAGGCTTCTTAGGCGTGACGAGCTCACCACGCTTGAAGGCTTCGACGTCCGAGGGCTCAATGCGCCAGCGCTTGACGAAGTTCGTCTGCTCGATCTCGTTCGTCTCAGGATTGAGGACGATCTTAGGCGTGAGGAAGAGTCCTACTCGGGTATCCGAGATACGAGGGACCATTTGCTCCTTCGGTAGGCGAAGGATCGTGAAGGTCGCCCCAATGGTCACGGGGTAGTCCTGCAGAGCCGTCCCACGCTGCGAAGAGAGCGTGATGCGGTAGCTACGATCGACCTTGACCGAGACATTATCCTCGAAGGACTTCAGCTCACGGATCAGACTGAGATCACGCTGCTGATTGGCCGTGACCGACATCCCCGAAGCACTGCGAGAGATGAGGCGGAAGTACTTCTGATCCTCCGTGAAGAGGCTCGTAGCATCGATGAGAACGGTGGTCTTGTCCTTGTTCCACGCCTTGATGGGGAACTTATACAGTGGCAAATGCTTGTAGCTAGGACTTAGACGCTCCTTGATCTCCTCGCTCTTCTTATCGGAGAAGAGGTAGGGATTGGAGTTCACCGCCTCGAGCACGATAGCACTATCTCGCTGAGCGAAGCGCATGTGCACGGGGCTACTATTCTTATAGCCCACCATCCCCAGCTGAGGATTGGAGATCGAGGAGAGTGTCGCCGAGATGAGGACTTCGTCCCCAATGGTCTTTACAGGAAGCTCGATATAGAGCTTCTCATCCGTCTTATGGAGTGTCAGGAAGTCGCCCTTAGCGGAGACGATCTTACCTGAGGTCAGGATACGTTCGTAAGGAGTCTTCTCAGGAGCCTTCTCCGTCTTAGCTGGCTTTTTCTTCTTAAGGAAGTCGAAGATGCCGGCTTGTGCTGACGGGACGAGCGCAAAGCAAGCTACCGCCAGGACGAGTGCTGTGATCTTATTTCTTGTCATCTTCTAGATAGGCTATTTCTTTTCATCAAGGAGCTTAGCGACCTTGAAGGCCAGCGTCTGATAGTGGGCACGTAGCACCTTGTCCGTAGTACTAGCTGCACGCTGCTCCAGCAGAGGGCGGAGCTTCACCAAGTAGGTGTACATATAGCGGTCAGAGGTATCTAGGGCTGGGATATTAGCCATAGGATAGATGCTAGCCGAAGGATTGCCACTGCGGAAGGCAGACTTACTGGACTGCAGAGCCTGTGCATAGTCCGTAGCTGGCTGATCCAGTGCCGAGAGCTGACCAAAGCTGTGCTGGAAAGAAGGTGAAGCAAAGCCTATAGGGAAGGAAGGCGTAGCATTACGTGGGTTCTTGGCCCCTGCGATCGACTTATCGATGAAGGCGGTCTGCATCAGACGCTCCATGTGGTTCGGGCTCTTGCCTGCGATCGTCGAGGAGAAGGTCGCCTGATAGAGATCTTCGAAGTATTCCTCGAGCGAGTAGCTCTGCTTATCGATCTGAGCTGCGAGGATGACACGTGAGCGAAGATTGAGGATGTCTCCCACGATGAACTCAAGGATCTGATCGAAGTAGCCGATGTTCATAAAGCCCTTACGCTCTAGGTTACGATTAGCATAGCCCTGGAACTTCTTCGCTTGATCAAGCACCCAGAGGAAGGCTTCACGCTGCTTCGCCTTGGGCACGACACGATAGCTAGGCTGACCCGAGGACAGACGGGGAGTACTGCAGATGATCCCACCGACCAGACTTGCACCATTCTTAAACTGCTGATAGTACTGCTGAGCGACAGCGAGGTAGAGTGCGTTCTTCTTTCGGCTATCGGGATCGTCCTTCACCCATTGCTCTAGGCCATTGCGGATGACGGCTAGGTTCTTGAGGGCTAGGTCACTTGCCTTGATCGGGTCATTCCCTAGATCCGCTTCTCGCACCGTAGGATCGACGGCATAGCGCTGTACGGGAGCATAGCGGAAGCGTGCATCCCCAGCCTTCTTATTGACGAAGTCCGTGAGGAGCTTAGCCTCAGCGATAGGATCACCCTCCGTCTTGGGGAAGTAGCGATAGCCCCAGTCGATGGCAAAGAGGTCGTAGGGACCGAGTTGGTCATTCACCAGGCGAGCGCCCTTATCCGTTGGCTGAGCAAGGAAGTTATAGGACACGCCGTCCAAGATCGAGGAGGCTAGCCCAAGGCTCTGGCTCTTGCTGGAGCGAAGATCCTCGACGCTGTAAGCATAGGACGAAGCATGGTTAGGCAGTAGCCCAAGGACGCTCCCGACTTCCTGTGAGACGAGGAGCGAGAGGGACTGCTCAAACTGCGCCTGCGACAGACGACCCGAGCGAATCGAGGGATCGACTGCTGCCGTAGCGATGAAGCGATCCTTATAGAGCTGACGCTCTACATTATTATAGATGGTGATGTTCGCAGCGAAGATCTCCCCCGTACGAGGATCAGTCCATGAGGAAGAGGTCACCGACTCGGCGGTGTTAGGTACGAAACGAATGCAGGAATACTCGAGATTGTCTGGGTCAAAGTTCTTGTCATTCTTAGGGAAGTCACGTACCTCAAGGACATTCTTGAAACCAGCGCCCTCAAATGCCTTGTTCCAGCGTAGGACTCCCTCACGCACAGGCTTAGCCCAGCCAGCAGGGAGGGTATTGTCGAGGTAGAAGACGATCTTCTTGACGGGCTCGGAAAGCTTGCCAGCAGCGTAAGCGGACTTATCCTTCGGCACGAGGTTCCAGCGATGTGCGAGGTAGACAGGCTCGCTCTGGTCGAGGTAATCAGGGAAGGATACCTTGCGGGAAGTCTCGTAGCCGACACGTGCATCAGCAAAGCGAGGTATCGCAGAGGACTCCTGCGCGGGCATGATCGTATAGGTGACCTCGGCCGTCAGGGGCATGTCCTTGGCGACAGTCATGATCCCCAGTAGCGAAGCCGTCACGGAGAAGTTCATCTCGACACAGACGCTTGCATTGTTATCGAAGCTCTTTAGTCCACGAACGAACGTCAAGCCCGCATTACGCGATGAGGTAATCTTGAAGGGACCCTGCTGCTTGGGCATGATCTCGAAGAGCGAATTGCTCTCCTTGACGAGCTTATTCAGCTTGATCACTACCGCAGAGCTGTCGGGACGGTAGACCTCGGGCTTGAAAGAGTTCAAGACGAGATCACGGTAGTTCAGCTTTAGCGCCTCCGAAAGCTCGGGAGAAGCGCCACGCCGGTAGACCAACGTGTTCGGAGTCTTGAGGACAAGCACACTATCCTGAGGCTCTAGGCGGAAGATCACCGGAGCAGAATTCATCGAACCGACTGCCAGATAGTCAGGATCGGTCGTCGATGTGATGACAGCACCCATCATGAGCTCCTTGCCAAGGTACTTGGTAGGCAGCTCAAGGTAGATATCCTCATCTATCTTATGTAGGGTGACGAACTTCCCCTTGGCAGTCTCTACCTTCTTATCCTTAAAGAATTTGGTGTACTTATCTTCAGGTTTCTTCTTCTCTTCCTTCTTCTCCTCCTTCTTCGTGTCTTGGGGAGCTCGGGAAGCGAGTGGTGCTGCGAGCAGCGTGCCACCTGTGAGTCCTGCTACGAGGGCAAGAGCGAGGTAGCGCATGGGTCTTTTGTGCATGGATTCGCTTATAGTGATTAGGTGATTACTTATAGGACGATGGGAGAGCTATCGGGCGGTGTAAGCGCTCCTCTCTCGGATCTCTACCCCAGGGAGGAGCGCTACTTAGGCGACTAACTAGCTACCGAATGATCGAAGCTGACCCATAGAAATAGTGCAAGACGGGGAAGAGGCTGACGGGAGAGACGAACCTTCGGTAGAAGAAACGTAAACCTTGACCAGAAGAGACATAGACCTTAGCCGGAGCAAAGGCTAACCTTTCTTAGCCCGATCGATCTTGGCCCGCTGTCTCTACCTAGAGGATGCGCCTTATAGCCCCTGGGTCCTGCCCTTGGATTTAGCTAAGTCGGAAGTCGATATTCAGGATCTTGCCTGCGATACCCGTCTTAGCCCAGACCTGCGAACTCGTGCTACCGCTGGTGACATCGTAGTAGTAGATCGAGCTCGTGGTACCATCGGTCGTAGCGATATACAGGTAAGTATTGCTACCATCGACGCGGGTCAGCATCTGTACGACACGCTGTCCCTGAGGGAGCGTGATGAGCGGCGAAGTCGGGAAAGAGGTCGATCCTGCCACGTAGGCATAGATCTGGTGACCAGCAGATAGATAGAGGATGTCACGATGCGAGGCTATGCGTGAGCTAGCATCTATCCCCAGCGTCGAGGGAATATCCTGAAGTCCAGCGAAAGCTATCGGCTCGGCACGTGTACCCGAGGCAAAGGAGAAGCGTGCGAGGAAGAAATTCGCAGCGTTCGTCTTCGACTGCATCAGCAGAGCTACTTGATTACGCTCTCCATAAGAGGCCATCGCCGAGAGCTTGCCATCCTGCCACTTGCGATAGCTAGCATCGCTACCGAGATTAGAGCTGGTGGGCTGGTAGCGGAAGAAGTTATTTGCCTGCATCAAGAACAGCACTCCTCTCGTCTCATCATAGAGGACGGCCGCATCACCGAGAGCCGTCGTAGCGATCACAGACTGCGCTGAGAAGAGCGTCCCAGGGTAGCGCTGATCGACCAAATACTGACCTCTCGGGCGACGAGCATAGAAGTAAGAGGAATACTGATAACTATAGAACTGCCCGTTACGAATGATACCACGGAACGAACCACTATACAGCGAGACAAGGGTCGCCTCACCTTCGGCCGCCTTGAATGGATCTCTCAGCAGCACCTGCATCGTGTTTGCATTCAGCAGGTAGGTATTCCCATCCACGAGCGTCAGGGTGATGTAGCGATCCTGTAGGCTCTGGAAGGAAGCGATCGAACTAGGTGCAGCGAGGAAGCCTGCGAAGGAGCCTGCGACAGGGTTATTCAGCTGTAGTCCCTCCTTATAGGTCTCTGACTCCTTCGAGCTGTCGTAGCCCGCCGCAGGGATATAGCCGATCTCAGGCTTGTCACTCCTATTCAGAAGAGCGTAGAGCCCTACCCCGTAGGCTGTAGGCACGACGACCTTAAAGCGCTTGATGTACGTATTGTCAGCGTTGGAGATATGCAGATTGACGTCATACGTACCATAGATATTGAGTGGCAGACGGAGTTCACGACTCGTCTGGATCTGTGGCAGAAAGCGTGCCCCCTGGGACTCCTTAGTCGTAGGAGGATAGATCTCCCAGCGGTAGGTAAGGGGGAAGGTCTCATGCGCCTGCTTGACATCAGGAGCGTTGAGCACGAACTCTTGCCCGAAGTCGGCCGTATAGGAGTCAGCGATCGTCGCCCCATCGGCTAGCGTGATGGAAGAGAGCGGACGTGTCGACTCGACGCTATGGTCCTTGTAGCAGGAGGAGAAGCCTCCCCCTAGCGCTAGCAAGGCACAGAGGTGGATGATATGTTTCTTTATCATGATGAGCTATACTAGATGAGTGAAACTAGGGAAGGAAGCGACGAATCTGAGCTTCATTCAGCCCCAACTCGGGATGCTCCTTGGCAATCTCAAGTGCAGCCCCTGCAATATAGGCTATATTGGCTGGAGTGTAAGCCTCCATGGCACGTGACCCCTGGAAGGAGGCAGCCTTAGGGAACTTGGCGAGGAGGTACTGGTACTTCACCCGTGAGTAATCCCCCAGGATACCCATACCACCGGTCTCGTTACTAAATCCGATCCACCAAACAGGCTGCTGCAGGTCATCGACGATGCGGATACGGTAGGTCAAGCTAGCCGTAAACCGGGTCTCTAGATCTGCCGAAGGCTCTAGCTGAAGGATGAGCTCCTTACCAGCTTCACCTGCCTGAGCGACACCGCTTCGCTTGAAGACCACGGGGATCGTCGCACGAATAGAGTCTGCGGGGATATAATAGCTAGGTGCTAGCGCCTCGTAGTCCGTACCTGCGATGGCAGGCTGAGGGCGGTCTTTCTCATTAGCGATACTACTGCTATAGTCTATTGGGGTACCTACCTTGACCTTCACCTCTAGGCGAGAGGAAGATGTCGGCCCTGCTAGACGAATGGGGACATCGACACGCACCACAGTAGAGTCTGCCGTCAGTATGCCCGACGAGATCAAGACCCCCGAGGGACGAAGGACTGCACTACCATAAGGATAGTCCGACACGGGGACGTCGGAGGTAGCTCGCTGGAAGTAAACTTGGCGTGGAGCATTATAGAAGCCCTTCTTAGCCATACCATCGACCTCATCGATATGCTGACGACAGGAGCTGAACGGAAGAGCGAGCGCAATGCTACCTGCGAGAAGCAGGAGCTTATGAATAGGATACTTCATTGTCTGCTGTAATCTTAGTAAGTGATACCACTACTGCTTACCGTAGTTTTGCTCAGCCTCGGGACGTGGGAGGACAAAGATCGTCTCTGATGGCTGCATCGTACCTCCCTCGTAATTCGTGAAGGGGATCTGCAGGCGCTTCATAGCGAAGAAGACTTGTCCCTCACCAGGGTACTCCTTGATATACTCTAGGAGTAGCTGCTGCTTCAGATCGCTAAGCGAAGAGATGCTGCTAGCCTCGAGCCCCTGCAGGCCACGGGAGCGACGTACTGCATTGAGAGACTCTAGCGCCTCAGTCGTCTGACCTAGGCGGAAGCGAGCCTCAGCCTGGATATAGTACATCTCTGGCAGACGAAGGATCGTGATCCCTCGCTGAGAGGTCGGCACACGGTCGATCTCTGCAGCCGTAGCGCCAAAGCGAATGAGCTTATTCTGCTCGCCCTGTCCGGAGAGAGCTTGGTTTGAGTAGAAGGCAGGATAGCGTTCGTCTCGGTTACCAGCAGTCGCCGTAGTCGCTTCGTAGATCTTCCCCTCTAGGTCTGCCCGACCATACAGCTCCGAGACAGCAAAGTAAGCCTGAGCATCCCCCAAGAACTTCGGAGCGTAGAGCCCAAAGATCATTTCCCCAGGAGCAGGGAAGCGACGCACGGAAGCAAACTTCGTAGACTCCACAAGAGAGAACTTAGCGATCACCTTCGAAGCATATTCATTCGCCTTCTCACTATTGCCCATCAGGCTATAGACACGTGCATAGAGTGCATAGAGTGCATACTTATTGAAGTGCACGACTCGGTTCTTCGTGATCTCCGTATCGGTGACGTCATCCTGACGGATCGTCTCATCTTCACCCATCAGCGCTTCGGCCTGCTGTAGATCCTGAAGGATTAGGCCAAGGAACTGCTCATTCGTATAGACATCCTTATTCTCGAGGTTGAAGGTCGTCGAGTAAGGAAGCAAGCGCTCGGACTTGTGCGCTGCATAGTCCATAGGCCCGAAGAGGCGATAGACATCGAGGTGCAGGAAGGCACGCAGACCATAAGCCTCCGCTTGGATACGCTGTAGGCGTGGATCCGAGAACTGAGGCGCAGCGACGTGACGAAGGATGTTATTGGCGTAGGAGATCGTCTTGTAGAGCGAAGTCCAAAGATTATCGCCCGACTGACGGATCGAAGGGTAGCTATAGTTAAACGACGAGAACTGGGGATCTTCTCCCTCTGTCCCCATATTCGTTTTACGGAAGAGCTGTCCCAGCTTATCCATATACCCATAGGTCATCGCTGATCCATAGAGACTCGATGTAGCCATCGTCCCATAGACCCCATAGAGCGCATCGATATAGCCCTCATAGGTACTGAACTGGACGTCTTCGGTCAGTGTACCCTTTGGCTGGACATCAAGGAACTTATTGCAAGAGGTAAGGCTCAGCGCAGAAAGGCTGACGGCTCCTACCAAGATATATTGAATGGTCTTATTCATTGAGTTACCTAAGCTTTAGGGTTAGAAACCTATGCGGAGAGACATCTCCACACTACGAGCAAAGGGATAGTCGAGTCCACGCTCACGCTTGACCGTCGACCAGTAGAAGAGGTCATTGGTCAGTAGCTCAAGGCGTGCCTGACGGAAACGGAACTGCTTCAGCCAAGCCTGAGGGATGTCATACCCCAGCGACAGGCTACGGAGGGTGAAGTAGTTGTTCGTCTCGACGAAGCGGCTAGTCTGATAGCTCGTCTCCTCAGTAGCGATGTCACGGAAACGAGTGATATCCCCTGGACGCTTCCAGCGATCTGTGAAGACACGCTCATCGGCATTGAACTCCTTATTAGCCCCTTCGATGCGGGTCACTAACGTCGAGTTGTAAGCCTTAGCCCCGAAGGAATAGCCAAAGGAAGCCGTCAGAGAGAACCCCTTATAGTAGAGGTAAGAGGAGATCGAGCCTGAGCCTAACGGATTCGAATCTCCGACGATCACCTTGTCATTGGCATCGTAGGTGTAGGTGAAGCTCCCATCTCGCTTGATGAAGATCTCACGCCCCGTAGCAGGATCGATACCTGCAGAGCGAACGACCTTGAGTGCCGAGAGCGACTCACCCTCTTCATAGATAGGAGGTAGCTCTAGTCCATTACGGCGCTGAGCATCCGTGAGGTTCGGGCGACTCGTGTCGGTCGTACTAGGCACCGTCCCTCCAGCAGGCGTCTGTGTAGGGCGCTTGGCATTCTCAGCCTCATTGGTGCGTCGGTTACTCTCACGGAGAGCATCGCTGATCTTGAGGATCTTATTCTGATTGTAGGTATAGTTGGCTGAGATGGACCACTGCCAGTCCTTCGTCTGTATAGCCACGACACGTGCCTGAAGCTCGACCCCACGGTTCTCTACCTGACCTAAGTTCTCCTTCGCCTGGGAGATCCCGATGGAGGGAGCCTTCGTCACGTCGAGGAGGAGGTTATCGGTGATCTTCTGGTAGA
>ERZ772967.2122-NODE-2122-length-12930-cov-8.324039_pt1 | contig 12930 bp, 8 predicted proteins | sample MGYA00511677_ERZ772967 | MGnify/ENA primary metagenome ERZ772967 (study PRJEB29015, sample SAMEA2737931) | human oral metagenome | biome: human oral; feature: human-associated habitat; material: dental | place: China | collected 2146 ...
CTCCTGCGCATGCAAGGCGTACAGCTTGTTTTTGTCTTTCGGTTGCTGCATCAGACATAGGCGTTATATGGCTTTGGCAGGAAGCCGGAGAGTATGGAGACGTTGGGGAAATCTCCGTGTGGCATTGGCCGCACTTCCAGTCGCGGCTGACGGTGCGGATCGCGACTTTGACTATTCGTTTTACTGATTAGATTGTTCTGTGGAGGGGAAGCTCTTCTGATGCGCTTGGTTCGGAAGCTTTTACCTACCTGGATATCAAGCGCAGCCTGCCTGACCCCGAAGAGCCATCGTTACCTATGCCAGCTACCCACCCCTGGTCAGCCCGCCTCACCGATCGTATTCCCCCACCAGCCGCTTCACGCCCAGCACGATCACGAAGGCGATGATGCTGCCCCCGATGGCACCAGTCAGGCACGTCGCCACGCCCCCCGGTTCCTGCAAGAGCCAGAACACCAGCGCATGAATCGGGGTGTAGGCAAGCGTCAGGGTACTCAGGCCTTTGGCCCATGAGGAGAGGGTGGTGGTTGAGGGGGTAAGCCACCTTGCCAGGGTCAGCAGGGCCATGATCCTCAGGCCAATCAGCAGGGCTTCCATGTCAGTCTGCTGCCCCCTCGAACCCCTGCTGCCGCCACGCCTCGAAGACGGTCACGGCCACGGCGTTGGACAGGTTCAGGCTGCGGTTGTGGGGGCGCATGGGCAGGCGCAGCAGGTGGTCGGTGCCCAGGCTGTCCTGCACGTCGTCGGGCAGGCCGGAGGTCTCGCGGCCAAAGACCAGGCAGTCGCCGGGCAGGAAGCGATGGTCGTAGGGGCTTTTGTGGCCGCTGGTGCTCAGGCCGTACAGGCGGCCAGAGAAGGGGATGAGCCGTGCGTTGCTGTGGGGCGGCTGGCTGGGCGTGGCCTGCGGGTTGGAGCCGGAAGCTGCGGCCATGGAAGCCTGCATGCTGTCCAGAAAGGCTGCCCAGTTCTTGTGCACGGCCATGGCCGTGAATTCATGATAATCCAGCCCCGCACGGCGCATCTTGGCGTGGTCGATGGGAAAGCCCAGCGGTTCGATGAGGTGCAGGGCGCAGCCGGTATTGGCGCACAGGCGGATGACGTTGCCGGTGTTGGGCGGGATTTCGGGCTGGACAAGGACGACGTGGAACACGGTGGCTGGGTCTGAAGGATGGATGGTGATGGGGGCGGTTCTGGGGCTGGGGTGCCTTTGGTGCCGTGATGGCACTGCGTTTGGTGGAGATTGGTGCCGAAACGGGCCACGAGTTGCCGTACCTGAGGCAATCAGAATTCATGATTCTGAATAATGCCGCTGTTTCGGGGTTCTTCGCCCGGAAGTTTCGGTCGGTTCAGCGCTTCAGGCGCGTCACCGCCCCTCAGGCGGGATGATAGGTCGGATTCGACATGCCTCGCCCGTCATGGGCTGGCGTGTCTCGGGCCTACGGCGTGCGCGCCACCACCAGCGCCAGGACCGAGGCTGCGCCGGCGGCCAGCAGGGTCTGGGCGGCTTCGTTCAGCGTGTTGCCGCTGGTCATCACGTCATCTACCAGGGCCAGGTGCAGGCCGGCCACGCGGTCAGGGGCCGGCACGCAGAAGGCGCCGCGCAGGTTCTTCTGGCGCTGGGCGCGCGGCAGGCTGGACTGGCGGGCGGTGTCGCGCACCCGCAGCAGCCAGTCGGTGCGGATGGGCGGGCAGGCGCCGGGGGCGTGGGCGCACATGCCGCGTGCCAGTTGCAGGCTCTGGTTGAAGCCGCGTTCGGCCAGGCGCGGGCCGGATAGTGGAATGGGTACCAGCGCATCCACTTGTTGCAGGGGGTGGGCCGGATCGGCCAGCAGGTGCTCCATCAGTAGCCCGCCCAGGGGGCGAGCCAGTTGCAGTTGCTGGCCGAATTTCAGGGCGACCAGTGCCCGGTCCAGTGGGGGCAGATAATCGGCCAGGGTATAAGTGGCGGTCAGTGCCAGCGGGTGTTGCTGGCACTGGGGGCATGGCGGAGCGGGGCTGGTTGAATCCGCTGAAAGGGGCCGTGCAGAAAGGGGCAGCGCACAGCGCGGGCACCGCAGGCGCCCACGCCCCGGCAGCGCCTCCCGGCAGTGCGCGCACAGCGGCTGGTCCAGACAGGGCGCTTCGCACAGCAGGCAGGCGCGCGGCAGCAGCCGGGCAGTAAGATGATCCAGCCAGCGGCGGCCGTGCTGCCAGATCACGGCATGGGGTGAAGCGGGCATGTCCATTGATAAGGCAAGGATGGAATGACACCGGGGGCTCTTGGTTCCATCCATCCTATCCGGACGCCCCCCATCCGCCGCGCATCCTCTTCTATACTCGCCGACATGCTTAAGCCAGTCGGTCTGGACCGTGTCGCCTTGCGCCGGTCGTTCAATGAAAAGCGTTCGGGCGCCCAGCGGGCAGATTTTCTGCTGGCCGAGGTGGAGCGTCGGCTGGACGAGCGGCTGGAGCCGATGCGTCTGGACGGCGTGGAGACGGTGCTGGATCTGGGCTGCGGTCTGGGCCGCTCGCTGTCGGTGCTGGCCCGGCGTTTTCCGGAGGCGCAGGTGCTGGCGCTGGACATGGCCGAGCAGCCGCTCATCGAGCAGCATCGGCTGGATGTGCGGGCGCGGCGCGGCCTGCAGGGGCTGCTGGCGCGCATCCGCGTGCGTGAGAAACCCCAGACCCGTCCGCCACACTGGATCGCGGCCGATGCGCATCGGCTGCCGCTGCCGGCCAACAGTGTGCAGGTGGTGTGGTCCAACCTGGTGTTTCACTGGTTCGACGATCCGCTGGCGGTGCTGAAGGAGTGCTATCGGGTGCTGAAGCCGCACGGGCTTCTGGTGTTCTCGGCCTTCGGGGTGGATACCTGCCGCGAGCTGCGTGCGCTGGCGCCGGATTCGTCGGCGCAGAACCTGGAGCAGCACGGGGCGCAAGGGCAGTGGCCGTCGCTGCAGGACATGCACGACTGGGGCGATGCGATGGTGGAGACCGGCTTCGATGCGCCGGTGATGGACACCGAACACATCCAGCTGGCCTATGAATCTGCCGCTTCGTTGCAGACTGATCTGGCCGGGATGGGCTTTCCGGCGCCGCCGGAGGCAGGCGTGCCCGCGCTCACGGTGGAGCTGGTGTTCGGTCATGCCTGGGTGCCGGCACAGAAGGCGCGCGCCGACGGGCTGGCGCCCATCAACATCCTTCGCCGGGGGCAGATGTCGGGGTGAATACGGCCGGGGCCTTGGGCGGCTGGGCTCGGGTCACGCTGCACGGAGCCTCGGCGCCCATCCAGGCTGAGGAGGCGTTGCACCCGGTGGGCAGGCGCGTTGCCTGCAACGCGGTCTTCACAATTTCCGTGGTGACCGCCTTCCTGCGTTAATATTTGTCGCTTGCAGCGTCGAGGTGGCTGACGGTTCGCATCCGGCCCCTGTTCCGCGATGTCGACAGGGCCTGCATCGTGCCGGCATGGGCGCGTGTTCATGCCCGGGCATCCCTCTCCTTCGCAAGCCGCCTGGTCACCCTCCATGGTCATGAAATCACCTGAGTCCTCTCCCGGTCGTCTTCACCTATCCGTCGATCACGCCTCTGGCATGCCGCACCTGTCGCGGCGGCGTGTGCTGTCGTCCGTGCCGGCCGCAGCCCTGTGGCTGGGGGGCGGCGCCCTGATGGGCGGTCTGGCCGCCTGCTCGAAAGAGAAGGGCATGACGTTCAAGTCCACCGATCTGGGCGGCGCCGACTACGGCAACGAGCTGTCGCTGACCGATGTCAGCACCGGCAAGCCCGTGACGCTGGCCAGCTTCAAGGACCACGTGGTGCTGCTGTTCTTCGGCTTCACGCAGTGCCCGGACATCTGCCCCACCACGCTGCTGAAGGCCAAGGAAATCAGGGACGCGCTGGGCCCGGACGGCAAGCGGCTGGACGTGGTGTTCGTCACGCTGGATCCCGAGCGCGACACGGCCGAGGTGCTGCCGGCCTACGTGCACTCGTTTGACCCGTCCTTCATCGCCCTGCGCGGCGACATGGCGGCCACCAAGAAGGTGGCGCGCGAATTCCGCGTCTTCTTCCAGAAGGTGCCCAATCAGGACGGTTCCAGCTACACGCTCGATCATACGGCCGCGTCCTATGTCATCGACAAGACCGGCAAGCTGCGCCTGCTGGTGCGCTACACTGACCCCGTCGATAACGTGGTCAGCGACCTGAAGCAGTTGCTGGCGGCCTGATGCCGGCGTCCTCTCGACCGTTTCGTTTCCACCTGAAGCCCGTGCCACACGCATCGCACGGGTCCGGAGGCTCTTTCGCATGAACGCACTGGGTTGGCTCGTCCTTGGTCTGCTGATCGGCTGGGCCATCGAATTCGCCATCGACTTCCTGTACTGGCGCAAGAAGGCGCAAGAAGAGGCCGAGGCTCTGGCCCAGCAGGAAAGCGTGCTGCTGGCCCAGCAGACCGAGCTGGGTCATCGCCAGGCCACGCTGCGCCTGCGCGAAAAGGAAATGGCCGATCTGCAGGCCTCGCTGGCCAGCCGTGATGCCGAGCTGCTGCAGCAGGCCCGCCGCGTGGAAGAGCGCTCCGACGATCTGTCCCGTGTGGAGCAGGCCATCGAGAAGCGCCGCGCCGATCTGGACCGCATGGGCCTGACGCTGAACGAGCGCGAAAAGGAAATTGCGGCCCGTGGCGAGCAGCTGCGTTCCAAGGAAGTGAATTACAACCGCCGCCTGGACACGCTGGAAAGCACCGAGGCCGAGCTGGCGCGCCGCGTGGCGGTGGTCAGCAACCGCGAGGAAGCCATGCAGAGCTGGGAAGGGCGCATCCTGTCCCGCGAGCATGACGTGGCCGACCGCGAGGCTTCCGTCAATTACCACGCCAACCGCATTGCCAATGACGCGGCCGGCTACGAGGCCGTCAAGAACCTGCTGAAGCAGCACTATCGCACCGCCGAAGGGCGCGACCGCCTGCAGGCGCTGGTGGGTATCGACGACCGCACCGTCGAGCTGCTCAACCAGGCCGGCATCCGCACCTTCGAGCGCCTGGCCGAGACCTCCATGGGCGAACTCACCCGCCTGATGGAAGCTGCCGGTCCGCGCTTTGCACTGGCCAACCCGCTCAGCTGGGCCGAACAGGCGGGCCTGTTCCTGGCCGAGGACTGGGTGGCGCTGGACAACCTGCAGGCCGAGCTGAAGGGCGAGAAGCGCGAGAACGTGGCCGCGGGGCTGCTGGCTGCCATGCGCCGCCGGCCGGGTGCTCAGGCTACCGACACGGAGGAAGCGGCCCAGCAGGCGGCTGAGACGCCTGCCGCCGAAGCACCGGTGGCCGAAACGGCCGCTGCTGGCGCCGCTGCGGTGGCTGGTGCAGCCGTGGCGGCCATGGGCGCCACCGCGCAGAACACATCGGCCGATGAGGCTGCCGAGACCGCCGCGACGGAAGCTGCTGCAGCCACGGCGCAGCCGGATGACGATGCAGCTGCCGGCGAGGCGCAGACCGCGCATGATGCGCAGGCTACCGACGACGAGGGCGCCGAGACTGCCGAGTCCACGCTGGACCAGGAAGCCATGGTCTGGGGATCGGACGCCGGTGATGAATACGAGGCTGAAGCCGACGAGGGCCTGGCTTCCGTCTTCGTCAACCCGCGCCGCGAGCGGACGGTCGAGCACGTCGTGGCCGAAGTGGTCGACGTGGAGCAGCACGAGCAGGGCTGGCGCTCTGGAGACGATGTCTCCGACGCCCACGTGCTGTCCGAGCATGCGTCCGGCTCCTCCGGACACACGGCTGCAGCCGACCCTGCCGGCACTTCGCCGGAAAGCCACCCCTACGGCCAGGCCCACAGGCCCTGACCGTTTCGATCTGTCCGCCCTCGACTCGCCCCTGACGCAGGAACGCCATGCCATCACCTTCGCCACTGCATCCGCCCGAGTCCGTGCGCCGCTTCACCTCGCTGAAAGTGGGCGTCCTGTTGCTGTTCGTCCTGCTGCTGACGCTGTTCGGCGTGCAGGAGGGTGAGGGCGATGCCCAGCACGAGGCGCAGCAGCAGCTTGCCTCCGCCTCCGGCAACACGCATACGGAATCCATCGAGCTGCCGCTGGGCAGGCAGGCTGCCCAGACAGCCGGATCGGCGCAGGGCCAGGAAGGACAGGGCGCAGCCCGGCAGGCCAATGCCCAGGGTGCCGGCCAGCCGGATGACCGCCGGGCGGCCCCGGCCCCTGTCTCGAAGGACAGCGCTTCGCAGGACAAGGCTGCCGCATCGTCGGCCGGCGCTGCCGGCCCGAACGGGGCACCGGCCGATGCCATGGCCGACAGCCAGGCAGGCCCGGCCGTTCCCGCCGGGGAATCGGTGATGGCCCCCGAGGACGATGATCTGCCGCCCAAGCCCGCCACGGGCGACGCGATGATCGAGCTGCCCGGCCCGCCGAGTTTCTCGCTGACGCATGATCCGGCAGGTGGCATCCGCCTGGCGGGCGAGGTGCCCGATGACGACACCCGCAACCAGTGGATGAATGCCATCCGCCTGGGCGCCCGGGGCGAGCCTGTCGAGGGCAGTCTGCGCCTGCGCCACATCGATGGTCATGCCGCTGCCCGCTGGGAGCCGCAGCTGACGGCTCTGGTGGCCCTGGTCCGTGAACGCAACATCAGCGAACTGCGTGTGCGCAGTGACGTGGTGGAAGTGTTTGGCGGCGCCCAGACGCCTGCTCAGGGCCGCGAGACGCTGGAGCTGATCCGCGCCCAGGTTCCCAACGGTTACCGCGTGCTGGCCCGTGATGAGGCAGGCGCTGCCGGTGCATCCCGTCTGGCTGCCGCAGGTGCAGCAGCCCAGGCCGCCCAGCGTCTGGCCGATGCCAACCGCCCGGCAGGACGGGACGCCCGTGCCCAGGCCGAGGCGCAGAAGGTTGCCGATGCGCGCAATGCCGCTGCCAAGGCACGTGATGCCCGCAACAGCCGCGACAGTCGCAACGCACGCGATACGCGTCAGGCCGCTGCCGACAGCCGCAACCTGCGCACCGCTGCAGCCGGAAGCTGCCCGCGGTCGCTGAAGCAACTGTCCGCGCCGATCTTCTTCAAGTCGGGCAGCTCAAGCCTGTCGCCGGCCGAGACACGCCGCCTGCAGCAGCTGGGCGCCTGCCTGGGCCGCACGGCCTGGGTGCGTGTCACCGGCTACGCCGATCCGCGCTATTCCGCCGCCTACAACAAGACCCTGTCCGAGCGCCGCGCGCGCGCCGTGGCGGGCGCCATCAGCGAAGGGGGCTTCTCCTCGGCCCGCATCACGGTGGTGGGGGCCGGCAAGACCTCCGCCCGCACCAAGGTCCGCGCCGACAAGGCCACGCTGCAGCGCGCCCGCCGGGTGGACATTCTGGTGGGTTGAGGACGGCGGGGCGGGCACAGCGAGTGCTGCCTGCCCTGCACCCGAGAATGCCGCCACGGATATCGACCGCCTCGAATCAGGGGGTGGTGCCGGAAACGGTAGAAGTGTCTCAGACGAGAACGCGACCCAAGCGTCAGAAGCTGGCCTGAACCGGCGCACGACACGCTGAACGCAAAAAGCCCCCCGCCCGTTGCTACCGGGCGGGGGGCTTTTTTCAGGGCTTTTCAGGGCCTTCAGAGCGCGGGGTGCGTCGTTTCCCACGGCTGCTGGGTGCCCAGCAGCGTGTTCACCGTGGCCGTGCTGCTCAGTGCGGTGGCTCCCGAATCCACGGCCGTCGCCACGTCCGTACCGGCTGGTGCTGCGGGGGCCGTCCCCGTGCCTGCCGCGCTGCCGGCTGCCGACGTGGCGGCATTTGAGCTGGCGCTGGATGCCTCACCCGGCAGCGACAGCGTCTCGCCCTGGTCCAGCAGCTCGTTCAGAGACAGACGGCTGCCCTGATGGCTGGGCAGCGCCTTGGCCGTGGTCAGCGACTTGCCCAGCGTATCCCCTGCGGTGATGCCGAGGGCGGACGGCTGCACCGCCGGCGGGGTGGCAGGCTGGGCAGCCGCATCCGGAGCGGGCGCCGCTGCAGGTGTAGTGGGCGTGGCAGGTTGCGCCGCGGCACCGCCTGCTGCGTCGGCATCTGCGTCTGGGGTGGTGGGCGTGACTGCTGCTGTTGTGACAGCGGCGGGCACCGGCGTTGCCGGCTTCAGGGCGGGGCCCTGAACCTCGATCTGTTCGGCCCAGCCTTGCGGCGCATTGCCGGCGGCATCGGACACCGTCACGGTGACCGAATAGGGCTGTTTGCCGCCCGGGGTGACGGTTGGGGCCGGCAGCGTGGCCGAGAAGTGCCCAGCGGCGTCGACGTTGGCTGGCAGTGTGGTTGCGCCCAGCTGGACCTGAACCTTCGATCCCGGTGCCGCATCGCCTGTGACGGTGACGCCATCGGTGGCTTCCGCCCCTGTGATGACCTTGCTGGCGTGGCCGTCGAACTGCAGGTTGGCCGGTTTGCTCGGAAGCTTCTGAGCCAGCGTGACCGTGTGGGTGCCCACGGATGTCGAGGTGCTGCCAGGCTGGGAGGCGGTTGCCTCAATGGTATGTTGGCCATCCTGCAGACCTGTGAAGTTCAGGCTCGCTTTCCAGAGGCCATCGGCACCGGACCGGACGGAGGTTGCAACCTTCGTGCCCGGCACCTGTACGCGGATGTTGGAATTGGGCTCGGCCGTGCCCGACACTTCCACGCCATCAGCTTCCACGGCGTTGATCACGTCGTCATTTGCGACCTTGCCGTTCACGGTGGTCTGGCGGGTGACGGCCGGTGCGCCCTGGATTGTCACGTCCAGCGTGGACTCGGCCGTGTTGCCGGCCTTGTCGGTGGAAGTCACGACCAGCGCGGCTTTGGCCGTGCCATTGGCGGGCGCGGGGGGAATGTCGGCGGCAGGAACCGTGACCCTCCAGAATGAGCCCACCGTGTGGCTGATGGGGACGGGCTTGCCGTTCCAGGTGGCCGACAGCGTGGTGTTAGCCTCCCCCGACGAGCCACGGAAGGTCAAGTCGCCCTTCGCAGCTTCAGGTGCGATGGTCTGAGTCTTTGCGAAACCGGAGAAATGCAAACTGGGCGGTGTCTTGTCGACCGTGAACTCGTGGTTGGCGGGAGCCGACGTCGTGCCCCCCGGAGCAGTGGCGGTTGCCGACATGTTGTACTTGCCATCGGGCAGCCCAGTCATGTCGAGGCCCTCAATGACCCACTTGCCCTGGCCATCGGCCGTCACGGGCTGAGGGGGTCGACTGCCGATGGTTACATGGAGCGTAGCGTTGGGCGCCGCCGTACCCGAGATGTTCACGCTACCCGCCTCGTCCTTGTTGACGATGTCGTCCTTGGCGACGGGGTCGAATGTCGGGGCCAAGGATGGCAAGGCGCTGTTCTGCACCGTGATGCTCTGCTTGGCGGTGGTGCTGTTGTTGCCCGCCTTGTCATGGGCCTGCACGGTCACATCGACATTGATGCTGGTCTGGCCGGCCGGTACCGAGGGCACCGACTCGAAGTCCACGCTCCATTTGCCGTTGGTGACGGTGCCCGGTTTCGACACACCGTTCCAGGTCACGGTTACCGTATCGGCATTCTGGGCGCCGGTCGGCGTATTGCCCGTGAAGGTGATCTTGCCGGTCTTGGCCTCGTCGGCGCTGATGGTGGTGTCGCCACCGTTGGTCTTGATGTTGGTGGGCTGACCCGGGGCGGTCTTGTCGAGGGTGACCTTGTGCACGCCGGCGACCGAGTTTTCGCGCCCTGGCTGCGAGGCGACTGCCGTCACGTCGTAGCTGCCGTCGGGCACGCTGGCCAGGTTTGTCAGCTGGGCGGTCCAGCGGCCGTCTCCGCCGGCCTGGGCGGTCGTCCCGACAGTACCCAGCTTGACATGGACGATCGAGCCCGCGTCGGCAATGCCGGATACCGATACGGCCCCCTGAGCCTCGGCAGCGTTGATGATGTCATCGCCGGCAATTGGGCCAATGATGGGCTTGCCCAGCGGAATCAGCGGCCCCTGCAGCGTCACGTTCTGGGTGGCAACGGCACTGTCGTTGCCGGCCTTGTCCTGCAGCACCACGTTGAAGGCCGTGTTGGTGCTGTTACCCTGGCCGGGCATGGGCAGATCGCCTTCCTTGAATTCCACCTTCCAGCCGCCGTTGGCGCCCACCGTGGCGGTCTGCGTCTTGCCGCCGGCAATGGAGACCGTTACCTTGGCGCCGGCTTCGCCCGTGCCGCTCAGGCTCACGCCGTTCTTGGCTTCGGTGCTGGTGATGACGGTATTCTTGTCCTTGCCTCCCAGCTCCAGGTCGGTGGCGGCTTTGGGCGGCGTCTTGTCCAGCGTGAACTCGGCCTTGCTGGTGGCGGTGTTGCCCTGGGCGTTGGTGGTGGTGACCGACAGCGCATGCTTGCCGTCGGCAAGCCCTGTCGGCAGCGGCACGCCCGCTTCCCACTTGCCGTTGGCATCAGCCTGGACCTCGGCCAGCGGGTTTTTCTCGTCGGTCAGCCACAGCGCAACCTTGCTGTTGGGCGCGGCCGTACCCATCACCTTCACCGGGGCAGCCGCTTCCTTGGCGTTGACGTAGCCGTCTTCGCTGATGGTGCCGATGATGGCGGCGGTGCCGGTGGTGTTCATGATGACCTTGCTGGTCACTTCCGGCGCGCGGTTGCCGGCGGCATCAATGGCGGTCGCACTCAGCGTGTAGGAGCCATCGGCAGTGGGCAGGTCATCGGCTTGAAGCGTGGTGCTCCAGTTGCCGTTGGCGTCCACGGCCACCAGGCGGGTCAGCGTGCCCAGCTTGAGTTCCACCGAACCGTTGGCCTCGGCTGTGCCACTGATGGCAACACCTGCGGCCCTTTCCGGGGCAGTGATGATGTTGTCACCGGCCACGGACGCCACTTCGGCGCTGGCCGGCGGCGTGTCGTCAAAGTGCAGCGTGGTCAGCGGCAGGGTGCTCTGCACGCCCTTGTTGGAGCCCACCACTTCCAGGCTGTTGGTGTCCGACAGGCCGGTGGCGGGCAGCGCGCCGCTGCTGGGCGTGGCGGTCTTCAGGTCCACCGCCCAGTTGCCGTTCTCGTCGGCCTTGGTGGTGTAGGTGACGTTGGCGTGCTGGTCGCCATCGGTGTCAATGCGCACCTGCACTTCGGAGCCGGGTTCGGCCGTGCCGTTCAGCACGGGGAAGCGCGTGTTGAAGTAGGTGGCGGATTTGAGCGTGAGCGAGATGTTGCCCTGGGGCGCCTGACCATCGCCGCCCCCGCCGCCTCCACCACCGGCTGCGGCCAGGCCCAGCACGGCTGCGCCGCCCAGGCCGTACAGCAGCGGCTTGGTGGGCACGTCACCCAGCACGGGCAGGATGGGGGCCTCGAACTTGGGGTCATACAGCACGAAGGTGCCGTCGTTCAGCGCGCCCAGCGGCTTGGTGTTCACGTCGGCCAGCAGCACGGCGCCCCCGGCGCCTTCCGCCGCGTCCGGAATGCTCACGGTCTCGTCGCCACCGGCCGTCACGGCACACTGGTCCGAGGCGCTGCAGATGCGGTAGTAGCCTTCCAGAATCACCGAGGCGGTGCCGGCATCGCCGTCCAGCGGCACGTTCTCGATCACCAGATCGCTGTCCACCTGCAGGACCCGCAGCTGTTCGGCGTCCAGGTTGGAGTCCTGTAGCCGGAACTGTCGCCCGGGCAGCACCCGAACCCGGTTCTCGCCGGGCCTGAGCCGCAGCTGTTCCACACCGCCGTCCTGCGTCCGATAGATCTCGAATCGTGCTGCCATGATGCTTGTTCCGTAGGGATGTATCCTTATCTTGCAAGCCTATCAAAACGGTTTACATCCGCCCACATGTCCTACGCGCCGACAGGGATAGATTGCGAGTTCAAGTGTCAGGCAAAGCGGCAGTCGTTGTTTTTTACATACGATATCACCTGTCGGGTGAGCCATCGGGCCGAGCGGGCAGGCCAGTCATCCTCGGCGGGACACCAGACAGCGGGATGGCAGACAGAAAAAAGCCCGCCATGAGGCGGGCCTGATGAGACGGCGGGGGAACGGCCCGGGCCGTTCCCGTTGGCGTCATACCGTGGGGTGATGCTCCCAGGGCTGATTGGTGCCCACCAGCGAATCCACGGTGGCCGTGGTGCTGACCGGTGCCGGCGGCGGTGCCGTCGGCGTGGGGGCGGCCGCGGGCGCGGGCGCGCTGGAGAGCGACTCCTCGGCGCTGCTGCTGGTCAGATCGTCCAGGGTCAGGCTCTTCTGCGACGAGCTCGACGTGTCCGTGGAATCATCCGTGTCGGTCAGCGACTTGGTGGCCAGTGAGCGCGGCGAGGTGCTGCTGCCGGCGGCAGCGCCTGCGGCCGGGGGCGCTGCGGGAGCAGCTGCCGGGTTGGCCGTGGTCGTCGTCGTCGTGGTGGTCGTGGCCGACGAGTTGGCCGAGTCGGCGGCTGCATCGGCAGCCGGAGTAGCGGCGCCTGCAGGCGTGCCAGTTGGGGTCACGGTGTCACCGGCTGCGCCCGGCGCCGCAGGTGTGGCCGAGGGCGATGCAGCCGGCGGGGTGGCGGCTGGCGGCGCTGCGGGATCCGTCGTGTCGGCACCCGTACCAGTGCCGGCGCCGGCGCCGGTGCCTGTTCCGGAGCCTCCCGTACCGGCGCCCGTACCCGCACCCGCGCCAGTACCACCGGCACCTGTACCCGTGCCAGTACCACCCGTGCCTGTGTCCGTGCCCGTATCCGGCGTGCCGGGGTTCGTCGGTGTCGTGGGCGTGGTGGGATTCGTCGGCGTTGTTGGCGTCGTCGGCGTGCTGGGGGCCGGTGCGGGTGTGGTCGGCGCGGGCGTGGTCGGCGCGGGCGTGGTCGGCGCAGGCGTGGCCGGCGCAGGCGTGGTCGGTGTGGTCGGGGCGGGGGCCGTGGCGTCCGTGCCGGTGTCCGGTGTGGTCGGCGTCGTAGGTGCCGGCGTGGTCGGGGCAGGTGTCGGCGTTGTCGGTGCCGGCGCCGGCGTGGTTGGCGTGGTCGGCGACGGCGCGATGGTCGGCGCCGGGGCGCCCTGCACCGTCACGG
>ERZ772967.2128-NODE-2128-length-12914-cov-3.233766_pt1 | contig 12914 bp, 10 predicted proteins | sample MGYA00511677_ERZ772967 | MGnify/ENA primary metagenome ERZ772967 (study PRJEB29015, sample SAMEA2737931) | human oral metagenome | biome: human oral; feature: human-associated habitat; material: dental | place: China | collected 2146 ...
AGCTTGATGCCGTCGATGCCTTCCAGCAATTCACGATATCGTTCTACAACTTTTTTGCGTTTCTGTATTTCATCATCTACATGGCGTAGATTGCAAAGCCCCATGGCAGCTGCAAATTCATTCATTTTGGCATTTGCTCCGATGTTTTCCACTGATTCTGGCCCGCGGATGCCAAAATTTTTTAAATCGTATAAGAGTCTGCCGAGTTGTTCTTCATGATAGCAGACAGCGCCGCCCTCGATACTGTTGAAAACTTTTGTTGCGTGAAAGCTTAAGCAGGAAGCATCTCCATAGGCAGCTACACTTTTACCTTTATAACGTTCCCCGAATGTATGAGCTGCATCATAGATAACTTTCAAGCCATATTTGAATGCTAAGCGCGCAATTTCTTCGACATTGCATATATTGCCATAGACATGGACTGGCATGATGGCGCTGGTTTTGTCTGTGATCAGCTCCTCGATCCTTGATGCGTCCATGGTATAGTCATCTTTATTGATATCGCAAAACACGGGCTGCAGTCCGTTGCGGACGATGGCATGCGTGGTGGAAGCGAAAGTGAATGGTGTTGTGATGACTTCGCCTGAGAGATTCATGGCCTGTAAAGTTAATTCCAAGGCCATATGTCCATTAACGAGAAGTTCTAGATGTTCCACCTGCATATAATTCTGCAAAGATTGTTGCAGACGCTGATGTTTTTCTCCCATATTGGTAAGCCAATGTGTTTGCCAAATGTCCTTGATTTCATTTATATATTCCTCGAATGGCGGTAGGGAAGATTTTGTGACCATGATTTTTTTCATGTCGAATCACCTCTATATTGATGGATTTTGCTTTGGATATATGACATGTCTTCGATGGAGTAGCGCTGGTCACAGGGCAGTGGAACGATATCCTGTGCTAAATGATATTCTAAAGAATCATGAGAGACATGCTGGAATACATCATTCCATAGACATGGGGCGTAAATTTTATTCTTTTGAAGATATTTGCGTAAACGTTTGCCCTCGAACGGGAGATAAAACGGATACATAAACATGCCTTCGACAATCGTTATGGGGAGTTGGTTCATGAAATTTAACTTATTGTGCAGAAAGGCAGCGTTCTGTGTTCTGCGCTTTTTGGCTGCTTCATAATCTATGGCGCAGAGCAGATTTTGAGTCAGTTTTGACATGGCACGTACAGGGCGCGATGTGAAGCGGGCTTCTTCCTTTTGAAATGTTTCGTAGTACGGCCCGGCCTCACAATCGCAGCGGCCAAGGACGTGGAGCATATGAGCAGCGGATGAATCCTTTTCTAAGGGAAGGGAGAGAATAGCATTCGTTGACAAGTAAGCGCCGTCTGCTACACCAAAATATTTCCGGCAACTGTAAATGGTGTCGATATTTGGAAGCGGCTTTTGAAAAAAGGCTTGTACGTTATCTACAATAATATGCCGAAATGTTTTTTCGTAGCGGAGAATAATTTCGTCGGATAACTGTCCATAATAGTTTACCAGATAAACGGCATCCTCTTCGTGGAGGTCGGAGGAGACTTGTGGTGTAAATGTGTTGGTTAGAGAATAATATGAAATGTTGACGCCAGCTTTTTCCGCGCCTTCACGGACGCTATCGCAGAGAAAATGGGGAATGAACAGTCGCTTGTACTTTCGCAGTTTCAAAAGATAGACGAGAGCGTTGCGTGCGCAGTTTAATGCGACTAGATTCTCGTGATACTCCTTTCCTGAAAATGTTTCTAAACCGAAATAGCCGCCGATTTCGTAAGTCATAGAAATAGCCTCATACAAGTTGATAAGACAACAAAAAACGATGAACTTCTGACAGAGGATTTTCCATCAGGACATCAATAATAGATAAGCCTGAAAGGAAACTCGTCGTACGTTGAGGATAGATGATGTTGTCGCTCTGTAAGAAATAGAGCTGGATTCCCTGATTTGCAAAATCTTCCTTCGAATAAAGATCCTGTCCCCCAATCGCATTATAATATTCACTTGCACCCAATCGTTTGCAGATATCCAGGACGCGCGCTTTTCCGTGCAGAGATATGGGGACTTGCCAACTAGATGAGCGAATGAGTTTTGTTTCGATAGATAGATGTCTTGCTATGGCTTCTAAGGAATAGAAGAGAAAGGAGCCGAGATGTTTTTCTGTACATGTGATGATATCTTCAACTAGCGGGAAGGTTTCTTTATAATGTGGAGAGCGATGATAGGCCATGGAGAGCGTTTGCAGGAGTTTTTTTCGCCAGCGTAAATCGGGATTCACGCCTATATCGCAAATACGGCGAAAAGAAGAAGCTCCTTCCATTTGGACATTGATGAATTGTGCTTGGCCATTTATTTGGATGCGGTTGCGATGAATCCAGCCGCCTTTGATGAAGGTTACATCATCGTAAACGACATAGGTGTCCACTGCATTCAACAGCTGCCAATATCCTATATACGGAAAGAAATATGGCTGCATGATTCCTAGCTTCATTGTATGCGCAGCTCCTTGAAACGGTTGAGCTCCATTTCCGCCTTGTAATCCTCGAAAAGCTTTTTGACATCGTAGATGGGGCGATAGCCAAGCTCCCGCCGTGCTTTATCTATATTCATGCAAAAACCTCCGCTATTGGGTTTTTCCGGATAATAGATGATTTCTGAAGGGTGGTCTTTGGGAGAGAAAACATCGATGATGGTTTCAAGTTTTTCCTTTAGCGAAACGGGATTCCCAGTCCCTACATTATAAATGCCGCCATTGATATTCGCCGTAATGGCGCGTGCAAACATCTGACTGCAGTCGTATACATGAACCATATCCGTTGCATACTGTGGATCGCCCCATAATTCAAGAGGTTTTCCAACTTGCGCATTTTCGATAAATTGATAAATTGGGCGTAACGTACGCTTGCCGTTCGGGTAGTAATATGGATATGCACTATAGGCATAAATTGTAGGAAATCGAAAAACAAAGTTTTTAATGCCATATTCTTCATGGTAGTGGGATAATAGTTCTCGTGCCGTGTTCTTGGAGATTACATAAACGGCGTGATCGCCTTGATAACTGAACTTGGGTGGCAAGTAATCAGTGAGTCCGGTGGGAGTCTGTTCATGCAGGGAAATGTCGAAAACTGTTGTTGAAAATAAAATTCGGTTTGCGTGCACTTTGCGGCAGTATTCCAAAACATGGTAGGCGCCCATGATATTGGTTTGCAAATATTTATCTGCAGCATATTCTTTCATATAAGATGGTATTGTTGCAGCGAGAAGGATTACAGCATATACATCTTTCGTTGGGAGATTTTTGAAAGCCTCCGGCTGAGTGATGTCCACGGGGATATATTCTACTCCCATGCTCTGAAAAACATGCGTAGAGCGTTTGCCTGAAGCGATGATTTCATAATCGTCATTTGCAAAATACTCCACCAAGTATTTTGTCATATACGAACCGACATTTCCTGTTGCACCAAACAGAACGATCTTTTTCATAAATTCATCCCGCCGTTGTTTCATTTGCCCCATAAAAGTATCGTTTGCATTCGACAATAAAATAATCGACAGCCGCTTCATTTTCTTTCTTGAAGTTATTGATTTTCTCCATTAGTTTCTCACGCGTTGCTAAGGCGTAGGAAATCTCTTCGGGAGAATCACCATAGGCAATGCCGTAGAGGTTATCATCTTTTCCAGTATAATCGGCGCGAGTTTTCCCAGCTTCTGGTACGACGATCGGGATGCAGCCGCAAATAGAAGCTATGCTTGCATAAAATGTTTGCGTATCATAAAAGTAACAATATTTTTTCTCGTTGAAGGCTTTTACGATGTCTGCCTCAGCGAGAGTATCTAGGATAGGGCCATTGAATTTTTCGGGAAGATCAGGGCGGTTGTTTCCTTTGCGTAACATATAGCAGCATCCGCTGCGCTCGCCAAAATTCGTTTGTCGATACAGGTCGTAATCGAAGTTGCGCAGACGCAGTAGACGACAGGTAGGATTCAGCTTTGCGTCGTTGAAAATTTCTCGATACGAAAAATAAAGGGCATCTTTTTCGTAAGCGGCATCGTTATGGCGTTTGAAGAATAAGAACCATCGAACAATTTTCTTTGCATGTAAAAAATTTATACCAATACCCTCAGAATAAACTACGATTGTATCGTTATCGAGAATGGGAAAGAGTGTCCTTTTACAGTCTTTTATTGGGAAGTAAGTATAGCCGTTATAACGCCCTTTTTTTAGAAATTTTGCGTTTGGAAATAATTTCACCTTAGCAATTTTCGTAAAGTCATGTCGTAAGAATTTAATTTGCTGAAGGAATAATCGGAAATGAGATGTCGTGGAAGTGGTTCCTTCATAGATATAGAAGATTCTTGCATCATAGCCACGTTCGGTCAATAGCTTGCATAGCAGGTGTTGTACAATGGAACCACCGTTATTTTGGCGCGGGGCAACGATTAGAAATTTCATAAGAAACGTGTCCTTTCGTTTGTTGTGAATGGCCATGACAGTGAGTGAATCGCAGTCATGGCCTGAACCATTCGCAATATATTTAGGCGTAGCAAGTTGGGTAGAGTCGTATAAGCGTGTGTTTGGAATCTTGCTGGTGGATGCGATTATAAGATGTTCAATTGAACCGTGTCCGTGCGAGCTTGAAAAAGTGTAGAATGCATTGTCTACACTTTTTAATTAACATTAGTTTATCTATGAACCAAAGCAAGAAGGCAATAGCCAGGCTTCTGAAAATTTCATGAAGCGTTGTTTCAGTGATTGATGCTGGAGGACATTTGATTGTAGATATTATATTACCCAACGAATGTGGTGTAGAAAGTATAGCTAAAAGAGAGAAACCGAAAAGAAAGAACGATATACAACAGAGTTTTATGTCATCATTGACAATAATTTTAATTATATACGCCATAAATGATGGTAAAATGATGATAAAAAAGCCTATGATACATACGTTAGAATAACTTATCCAATACAGAAATCCCAGAAGTAGAAGTAGAACGATGCCTGTAACATATTTTTCCGAGTTGTTTTTGTTAAGCCTATAACAAAAAACATCAAAGCAATCCAACAAGTTATAGCAAGAATAAGGGAATAATCCATGTCAATAACCTCCCTCGCATAATGCGTTTTGCAAGCAAGACAACATAGCCCCTTGTTTACGAAAAAACATTCTAAAAACAGAACATCCTGATGTTACAATACTCTTGGTTGCGTCTTAGTCATCCAGTAGCTCCACAAGGCGACTGTTCAAATAGCTATGTTTTCATAATAGTATAGAAACAAGAAAAAATCAATGTTTGAAGTAGAAATGTTAAAATAATCATATTGCGGGATTTAGGATGTCGTATTCTTCCGTGGAAAATGGCTTTTGTACTGGAATGTCTTGTGATATACTTTGAAGGACGACAGTTTTATCTGCATTCATCATATAAGGGGGATTTAGTATTGCGGTTTGAACTTTTATAAATTGCAAGTGCATGATGATGAGTGTGAGACCCTAGCGGTGGGGGAGGCCACGCGGTATTTGGTGTTTTGGATATGGTAAGCTTCTTGTAGAGGGACTTGGGAGGAGTTCGGCACGGAGGTGCCAGAGCGTGGCCACATGGAAATGTGGCTGAGCTGTTTTCATGAATGCCATTATCGCAAAGAGGGAGGAGTCGTACTATGATTGAACAATTGGAGATTGAGAATTTCAAATCCATTCGACGGGCTTGCTTAGAATTTGGGAAAATTAATATTTTTTTGGGGGCTAATGGAGCAGGGAAAACGAATATCTTAGAGGCGATCGGTGTCATATCGGCTGCTGTTTTTGGTGTGGTTGATGATGAAGCCTTGTTGCGCAGAGGCATTCGCCCTGGCGTTCCCCGCTTATATAAAACCTCGAATCGCAAGTATGCAATTTCGCCTCATATTGCTTTTTGTGTAAAAGAAGGAACCTGCCAGTATAAAGTATCTCTTTTGAATCCCTTGGACAATCCAAGACCGTGCTGGCATTTTAAGACAGAACGATTAGAGTCGGAAGAATTGGCGGCTTCTTATACGAGAGGGGTAAAATTAAATCCGAATCCTGCTCAAGGAGGGATTCCTGGGATACTGTCTACGCTAGATCCCAAAGCGGCTGTCATACGATTTTTAATGGATTTGCGAGAGTATGCATTATACAATCCGAATACTTTGACGTTAAGAGGGATAAATACTGACGTACAAATGCGTCTGCCTGTAGGTTTGTCCGGGGGGGGATTGTCGGAAGGATTGCAAGATATTCTCGATCGGATTCCTAAGGATGATGTATTAGCTGATACGTTGGACGAAGTTGTATCCTTGTTTGATTGGGTTCAAGATGTATCTACATCTACGCAGGTCGGTAGAATTGCTGCGGCTACACTTCCGCGCACGAAACGAACGGTGACGTTCACGGATGCTTTCATGAAAGAGAAATATAATCGTCTGACTGCATCTGATGCGAGTGAGGGCATATTGTATGCCTTATTTTTGTTCGTTTTGTGCATGTCGGAATCTGGGCCGCGTATATTTTCTATTGATAATGTGGATCAGGCATTGAACCCGCGCTTGATTAAAAGGTTGATAAAGATGCTGGTTGCGTGGTTTGATGAACTTGTTCCCGAAAAACAGTTGTTTTGCACGGCACATAATCCCGTAATTTTGGATAGCTTGGATATTTCAAGTGATATTGTACGTCTTTTCGCTGTGGATAGAGATTCTGACGGACTAACCTCGGTTCGTCGTATTTCTGTTACGCCAAAGCTGATAGAAGAATCGAAAAAGCATCATATGCCACTTAGTCAATTATGGATAAATGGATATTTGGGAGGCGTTCCGAATGTCTGAGTACCATATTGCCATTGTGGCAGAAGGTCCTACTGATATTGTTGTAATACAGAATCTCGTGAAGAAATCATTCCAAGATAAACGTTTTGTTTTTCATAGACTTTCGCCAACAGATGAGGAACTTTCCAGTGGGAGGAAGGCAGAGGGATTTGGTTGGGGGAGTGTGTATAAAGTTTGTCATGATTTGATAACGAAGATGAAGCTCTTGGAGGAAGCGAACGCATTGATCGATCTGTTAATCATTCATGTTGATGGCGATGTTGCTTTTAAACGATATGGTGAAGCGCATATCCAAACAATCTTGACGGATTTGCCTTGTGGAAATAAAGAATGGTCGGTGATGGAAAACTGTGATGCATTACAAACTGTGGTTGCTGGTTGGTTATGTGGCATTTCTATTCCGAGGGTCTTGTGTATTCCATATATTTGTACGGAAACGTGGGTTGCTGCTTTGATTTTTCCTGAGTTTAATCAAGGAGATTTTGAGAAGATGGAAGAGATCGCACTTTATCGTAAAATGATAGAGAAGACTCGTTCCAAAAAAGAAAAATTGAGGCGGTTGATACAAGAAAGAAATGGAAGGTTTAAGAAGAATACCGGAGTTTACGCCTCTTTGCTCGCGCAGATTACATTGGAATCATGGCAGGGGGTATGTGAGAAGCTAGAGCAGGCAGAGCGATTTGACCGAGACTTAAAAGCGGGTATACGTGAGTGATCTGCACGCATGAACGTTCGATTCGTTGGTATTGCACGTTGTTCTTATATGAAAGTTGCTAATTGGTCTGATCTTTCAGGCTATCGCATTTTTCGTTGGAAATGACTTTTGTGCTGGCAGGTCCTATGTCATACTTTGAAGGACGACAGTTTTCGTCTGCATTCATCCTATAAGGAGGGACAACATTGCGGCTTGAATGCTTTTTCGCGAATCTGCAGAAGGATTTGAAGGTTTTTCTTTTCCTCTCTTCGTTATATGTTTCTATCGTGCATATTTCATGGCATATATGTCGGAAGCGATAGCGCCGAGCACTTCAATGGAGGAAGTGTTTCTTGCGCTTTGGCTGGGGTTTCGCATTAGCTTGAAATCAGCAGGGGCGATGGCGCTTCTTGGTTTTGCGTTATGCTCTTTGCCGGAACTTGTTTTGCCGAGGTTGCGGCTTGATCGTTTGCGGATTTGGCTCGGAACGGCGGGGAGTGCTCTTCTTGCCGTGCTCTTTCAGGCGCGGTTTCCGTATTATGAGGTATTTCATGCGACGTTCGGTCGGGAGGTGGTGCAGGGACTGCACGACGATACGCAGGCAATTTTTTCTATGTTGGTTGAATCGTATGCATTGCCGGTGCGCTTTTTTGCAGCGCTTGTTTTGACTGCAGCTTCCTATTTTCTGCTTCGTCGCCTATTGCGTACGGAAACGATGCCGTTGCCGAAGCGTTTGAATCGGTGGGCGGCAGGCGTGGGAATTTTCCTGTTTATTCCGATTTTTTTTGTTTTCATTCGCTTCGGAGGCAGTTTTAATTACGAGCATTCAATCAACTGGGAGAATGCTTCAGTTACAAAAGACCCTTTTCTTAATGAGTGCATTCTGGATGATATTCAGGCGATGTATCGTGTGCGGGATTTTTACCTTAATATGCAAAAGAAAGGCGGTCTCGGCCTTATTGATGTATCGCGTGCCGAAGAATACAGTAGTTTCCTAGGAAGGGACATAAATAAGGGGGAGGGGATTGAGGCAAGTCTCACGCGCACGACGAAAGGGGCGCGTCTGCCCAAGCCGAAACATATCTTCATCATCCTCGGTGAAACGTATGCGCAGTGGCCGATGCTTCCTGAGTATGCCGATTTTCATGGAGCCGATGGCATCAAGAGTTTGATTGCTGAGGATCAAGCCTTTTATACGCAGTCTTTTATGCCGAATGGTACGTTTACTTTGGTGGCGATCACAGGGCTTGTAACGGGCCTCAGCGATGTCGGCATAGATTTGAATTATCAACCGAAGAGCTATCGGGAGGTGTATCTCACTTCGATGGCGCCGCAGTTTCAGCGCTTGGGCTATCGTGTGGAGTTTTGGTATGGAGGCTATCCTGAATGGGATTCCATCAAGAAGCTGTCGCTCGCCCAAGGGTTCGATGCATTTTACGGTGCGCCGGACTACAATGCGCCGCGGCAAAATATCTGGGGAACGACGGACGGGCATCTCTTCGATGCGCTTTACGAGCATTTGGCAGAGGAAGAGCCTACGGTTCATCTCATCATGACGATCTCCAATCATCCGCCTTACGATATTGATCTTGCCGCAGAGGGCATTGATACGGCGGAATTGGAAGGTGTGTTGCAAGGACGCACGGAGCATCCGAAGCAGCTCGCTTTGGAAGTGGGGCACTACCGCTATATGGACAAGGTGGTGACGGATTTCGTGCGCAGGACGATGGCGGCGTACCCGGACAGCATTTTCGTGCTCACGGGTGATCATTCGATTCGTATGGATCCGACGACGCAGCCGACGCTTTTTGAGCACGAAAGCGTGCCATTCGTTTTGTATGGCAACGGCGTGACGAAGGATATTCTGCCCAAGGATGCTGTGGGTGGGCATACGGCGATTGTACCGACGCTGATAGAGCTGATCGCACCTGAGGGCTTTTCGTACACGTCGATTGCACGCAGCATGACGGAAGGAACGAAGTATGCGTTCAACTCGGATTGTTGGATTAGTCGTGAAGCTATAGGCAATATCGATGACGACCGCATGGAGATTTTGCCGGGAATTGCATCGCCGCAGGAAGATCTTGCAGCAGAGCGAGAGGCAGCGCTCTATGAGGTTGCTGCGATGAGGACGCTTTCGCGAATCTTGCTTAGGGAGAAAGAGGCAGAAAACGAGGATACTTGAGACTTTTTCCTGTGGGTTGTTGTAGACGGTTTGAAATGAAAGGGGGATGGCAGTATTGCGCGTAGCAATTCTGGAAACAGTGAAGGCCAGTGCGGGATTTGAATTGGAATTTGACCGTATCATTATCGAGGCTTTGCAGGAAGCTGGGCATGAACCAGTGATGATGATGCCAGAAGGAACCATTTTGGATCAGGATTTCCATGTGCCCGTTTATGCACTTTCTGGTGGGAGTATTATCAGTTATGATGGTGTACGAGGCTTGAAGAAGCTATGGTACTCTTTGCAAAGGGAGCATAGGCGTGTCCGTTGGTTTGATTCTGCCGTGGATGTGGCAAGTGCAGAACGAATCGATGCCATCTTGTTGACTACGGCTACATATCGTTATTTACGCTCATTGAAGAAGAGTCGGCTTTTCTTCAGCAAGATTCCAGTTTATTTCATTTTTTTAGGTGTGAATCCGCAGGAGAAGCCGAAGTTCTTGGCACGTGCAAAACAGTGCCTAGAAGCAGAGAATATTCATCTGTGCATAACGACATTGCGCGATGATTTTGGAAAGGAGCTTCCCCTCAATGTGCGTCTCATCAAACCGCCTGTTATGATTCCGAATGCTTGTATCTGCCAAGCGGAGCATACGCCCTTGCGCATCGGTTTTTTTGGACACTATCGGAAGGGTGAGAAGAGTATAGAGTGTTTGCTTGAGGCGATTCAAACAGTAGAGTTTGAGCGTCCTGTTCGTTTTGTTTTCCAACTGGTTCCTACGATGGAGCGCGATGGACAAGAGGTCAAGACGATTATTAGGAAGTATGAGAAAGATGAGCGAATCACATTTCACACAGAGAAATTGTTGCAAGATGACTGGTATAATGCTATTCAATCGGTGGATGCCGTTATTCTTCCGTATACGGCAAAGCGTTACCTGTATAACTGGAGTGCGATTTACTTCACAGCGATCGGTGCGCATAAGCCGGTGCTTGTTACTCGCATTTTGAATCCTGAAGTCATGGCAGAGTATCCACTGGGAGAGTTTCTTGATATGGATGACGCGGATAAGGTCAAAGGTCAGATGGTGGATTTTGTGAATTTTTATGCTGAAAAAAAGAAAGAGTATCAAGAAGCTTTGTCTCGGGCAAATGAGACATACAGTAAGAAGCGGTTTATTGAAGAACTTTTGAAATGACGGCTACCTGTGAATTGAGAGGGCGTGTGGTTTTGGCGGTTTATGATTGCTTTACGTTCTACAATGAGTATGCACTTCTTGAGTGGCGTTTTAAGATGCTTTATAGTCTGGTCGATGTTTTTGTCATCGTGGAAGGAAATCGTACGTTCCAGAATAAGCCGAAGGGATTTAATTTTCCGAAATATGGGAGATTGTTTGCGCCATATGAAAAAAAGATCCGTTATGTGGCGATAGAAGAAGAGATGCCATATAACAGTGATTGGTCCATTGAGATTTTTCAACGAAATTATATCAAAAAAGCTCTTGCTGGTTGCAAAGAAGATGATGTCATTATCTTGTCTGATGCGGATGAGATCGTCGATCCGCAGCTTCTCCGATGCCTGAATGACGGCGGAGGCAAGGTTCATCTTTTTTCGACTTTTGAGCGTGTGGAAGAACGGGAGGGAGTTCGTGGCTTGTCTCGTAATCTCCGTTGCTTCCTGAGAGCATTGCCGCATATGGACAAGAGGGCGTCTCTGCGCGAGTTCTTGCGTTGTGGCCCTGTGGTCTGTGAACAGGAGATGTATAATTTCTTTGTCAACTATCAAAAGGATTCAAACTGGTGCGGCTCGATTTTTGTGCAATATGGACAAATTGAAACGATGCAGAGCCTTCGGGCACGGCGAAATAAATATCCCATGGTGCGCGGCGGTTGGCATTTTTCTTCTTTGGGTGGCTGGAAGAATGTCCTCAATAAAATTTATTCCACTTCGGACGGGAAGTGCGATCCAATTTATGGCTTAGATGAGACAGAACAGAAGCGTGTCATTGAAGAAGGTTTGGGGAAAGGGTATCTCTGGTGGCGTGACGAATATCTGAAAAAGCGCGAGATTGCAGACCTGCAAATACCGTTTGTCGAATGGTTTGTCAAGAAATATCCTGATATGTATCATGCCTGAGCTTTATGAAAGACTACGCATAGAGTTTGAGAAGTGTCCATCGTTTTATTTATGAGGAGAACAAGCTGTGCAGAGTTTTTGGAGCTTAGGGAAGAAAATATACAATATGTCAAATCCGCGCGAAGCGCGTCGCTGTGTGGTGTTTTGTGCTCGTGCGATGGCGAATCGCTCGCGGATGCGGCAGATTGATGATTTTTTCCATCAGGATGCAGTCTTGCAGCAGGTGGCAGATGTTTGTCCTTTCGTTTATGAGCAACCGACGCGGGCATTTTTTTATAACAAGTCCACGTTTGAGGAACGCGCTGCGCTTGTTGAGGCGCATATCGGGTTCTTGCGGAATGTGTTGGTGGAGGATGTTTTGCTCGATCTTTATCGGCATAAATCGGTGTCGCTCTGGCATGGTGCGGCGTGCATGGAGAAAGAGCTTGCAGCGTTTCTTCTTTTCGAGCCGGGACAGCGCAAGGAGGGGCTTCTTTCCGTTATGCTGCGGCTTGGTGAGAGTGCGCTCTATCAGATCATCTTCTGGCTGAATAAAGCGGAAGATGGCGAGATGGCGATGTGGATCGGTGCGATGCAGGGGCCGAATATGGAAAATGCCAAGGATGTTGTCAAGCAGGTGACGAAGGCGTGTCATGCCTACCGCACGAAGAATCTTATCCTCTATATGGCGCAGGCCGTTGCAAGAGCTTTGGGGCTTAAGCATATTTATGCCGTATCGAACGAGGGTTATTACGCGAACAACCATATCCGTCGCGACCGCAAGCTCAAGACGGATTTCGGCGCTTTCTGGGAAGAAGCGGGCGGACATGTGACGGAGGATGCACGTTTTTATGAGCTGCCGCTCGTCGAGACGCGAAAGACGATGGAGGAAGTGCCGACGAGGAAGCGCGCCGTCTATCGCAGGCGTTTTGCCTTCTTAGATGATGTGGATGCACAGATTGCGGAGAATATGGGGAAAATATTGCGGTTGAGGTGAGAGGCGTGTACGGTCTGCCGTCGGAACATTGGAAAGCGATTTGTCGCATCTTCTACGCGCAAAAGACGCGGCTTCGCTGGGTGAAGCTCTTCGGTTCGCGAGCGCGGGGGGGGG
>ERZ772967.2129-NODE-2129-length-12913-cov-14.343833_pt1 | contig 12913 bp, 14 predicted proteins | sample MGYA00511677_ERZ772967 | MGnify/ENA primary metagenome ERZ772967 (study PRJEB29015, sample SAMEA2737931) | human oral metagenome | biome: human oral; feature: human-associated habitat; material: dental | place: China | collected 2146 ...
TTTTTTCATAGTGAGGAGGTGTAGGAAAAATTTATTTTTCTTGCACCTTTTTGTTGCTTCGCTTTGTGCCGAGTATACGAAAAAGGGAAAAACAAAAGAGACTGCTCTTTTGTACGTGCGAGCAGCCTCTTTTTGCTTTTGGGCGAATGTGAACTTTTTTATCCGTTTATCTCGTCGAGAATCTCCTGAATAAGCGGTTGGCAGCCTCCGCAGCCTGTGCCTGCCGTTGTCTCTTCGCCTACTTCTTCTACCGTTTTTAGTCCTTTTGCCTTGATGGCATCTTCAATTTCACCGCGGGTAATACCCATACAGTTACAAATTTGCTCGTTTCTATCCATTTTTAGTTACTTTTTTGTTGGTTAATTAAAAATACTTTTTTTGTTGTATCGAAGTTTCTTTATGTTTCTACGAAATCCGATAGACAAAGGTATGAAAAAATATAATATAACTCACGCCTGCAACGATTAATTTTATTAATAATGATATTGACAGCCTACTTCCGAGCGATTGGTTGCAGGTGGTAGGGTAAAAAACAGAGTAAATATCTCGTAATATTTACTCTGTAGGGTAATTGTGGCTGGTATGTGGCAATATAAGAGATACTATTGTATCTTTTTGAAAGCTACGTTGTGTATCTTATTGTTGCCCACTTGTTTGTAGTCTTTTACATTATTGACGTCTGCCACGAAAGCCACTACATACATTTTCTTGATGTCGGTCGGGATAGGCTTGTTTTGTACTCCTGTTATGCTTTCGGGTATCTTGTAGGTATAGGATTTTGAGTATTTGCCTTGTACTACGCCAAGCCCATCGCCCCAAACCGAACTTGCAAGAGCAGCTCTGACCACATTGCGGTGAGGATACTTGTCGCCGCCCGATGCCTGATAAGCAATTATACTATCCTGTACAAGGTAGACGTTGAGTTTGGCATTGGGGAGCTTTGTGAGCAATTCGCCCGAGACATCTACTTTAAGCTCTCTCGACCCCTCGGTGTAGGATACATTCATATCGAGGGTAACGTATGTTAGTTCAGCCAACTGTTTGTTAAGCATAGCCTTAGTAACTTTTGCCGGATGGATTACGACCTCTTCCTCATTTAAGATAGCTCTATTGACCATACAGGCTGGAGCGCCAGTTTGTGGGCTTCCATAGAAAAATTTCAGAGGTCTGCTGGCGGCTATTGTGAATTTGTCTTCTGTGAAGCCTACGTGATGATACACTATGAAAGCTTTTGACTGCTCTTCGAGTTCTTTCATAGTTTTGTGAATGGCAGCCGACCCGCTGGGACAGTTACCACATTGGTCTCCCGTAAACTCCTCTATAAGAATGGCATTGCGGGATATAGGCTCTCTTTTACTTACTTTTATTTTACAAGAGTCAGTTTGTCCTCCGTCGTTTGTGGTTACCATTATGGTAGCTTCGCCTTCTGCGATGCCTGTTACCTTGCCTCCTTCGACGGTAGCGACACCGAAGTCGTCTGTCGTCCATATGACTGCTTTGTCGGTAGCATCGGCGGGAGCGATGGTTGCCGTAAGGATAAACTCTTCTCCTATCACAATAGTCTTAGTCGTTTCACTGAGAGTAACTCCTGTTACTTTTTTAACTGTATTTGCAGGTTTACAAGATGAAAAAGTGATAAATGCGGTTGCTGCTATTAGCAACCCGAAGCTAAAAACATTTCTCATAATTTTTTTATCGTATTGTTGATAATTATATTAAATTTCCTTTAAAACTATTCGGTTATATGGTTGGTATACGGCAAAGGTAGTGAAAATTTAGTAACACTCCAACAAACATTTTTAAATAGGTTCAAGATTAGTTAAGTTTGTTTTTTCTCAAATTTTTGAGCAAAGTTAGGTATAAATTTCGTTTTCTGCAATCATATATCTAAGCTGTTTGGGAGTTTGGGGTACACGGACAGGTATGGAATGACGCCACATAGTGAGGTGAGAGGAATGAGGTTATGCATATTTGGTTATTACGAAATGAAAAACTACTTTTGTAGTGTTAAAGTGCATCATTCTAACTGTGAAACAACAAAGAGCGGGTACTATCGATTTTCTGACCAAAGAAGAGGGCGGACGGCGACAGCCTCCTACGGACGGAGTATATTATGCCACCACTCACATCGAGCAGTTGCCTCAGCCCGACTGGAGCATTGTGATTACTTTTGACGAGCCTCTTAAAGAGGACGAATACAGTGCTTTGTGCAAGGTAAGTTTTCTTTTCGAGCACGCCCCTCACTATATTTTAGACGAGTTGCAGGAAATGAAGGTATATGAAGGGGGTAAAATTGTGGGGAAAATAGTGTTTGGATAGTGAAAGATATGAGTGTTATAATTGCCGATGAAAATGAAAGATAAGATGATTCTGCTTTTGGTGTGCCTTATACCCTCTATTGTATTGGCACAGACCAATACTACTGTTGCCATAAAAGATATGGTGATAAAAGAACCATACATATATGCTATTGAAAGAGAGGGTAGGCTAAGAGTTTGGCAGATAGATACTCAAAAAGAAGCCTCCATAACGTATGATACTAATTGTGTGTTTACTGCTATTGCTTTGGATAGAAACAAAAATGTAGTTGTAGGTACTAAAGATGGGAAGCTCTTTTCCATTTCGGGAAACGGCTTACAACTCTTTAAACAACTGAGGAAACCCTATGTTATAGAACATATTGTTTTCAACTCACAGAATCACCCTTATTTGGTAGTGCCTAATGCGCTGTATTGCCCCATTACTGATTCTTATTGGACAGATTTTTATCACGATTATAGTCCGATGATAGTACAAAAGCGGTATCTTTTCTTCTTCAAAAAGCAAATCAAAACTTACTTTTTATCTCCTTCACGTATATTTGTGGATAATAATGATGTGATTTGGATGACTTCTTACTATGGTGAGTTTGGAGGGAGTCTGCAACTTTTTGACAGTAAGGAAAGGAAAATCATCAATACACCTATTAATGAACTCAAATTAGGGCTTTTCTTTCCACAGAGCATTTTTAGCGATGGCAAAACCGATGCTATCTATATTGCTTCGGGTATACAACATTTCGTACCCTCAGGTGATATTTTTAAGATACAGGACTATACTGCCGAAAAGATACTTGACAATGAGGATAGACCTCCCGATGAACGCCTTTTCATAGGAGCTTCTACCATTGACCCCACTACCCAAACGCTCTATATCGCTACTCAAAAAGGGATTTACAAAACCCCATTGCCCGAAAACGGACGTATTACAACGATGGAAATATTGTTCAATCCCCAACTCTATTGGGAAAGAGAGCCTTTGGCAATAGGAGCTAAAATGGCCATTGAGAAGCTATGGTTTACCGATGGCAAGTTGTTTTTCCTAACCTACCAAAACGGCATAGGGGTTTATCAAGAGGGAGTTGTAGACTATTTGAATATACAATGATGTAATGAAAGAACTATATAGTTGCGCTATATAGTTGATATTACTGAGCTTGCACTGAGAATATCCCCCAAGTATTAGCCAAAAAATAAATGCTTTCATAATAGTTCAATTTTAAATGCTATTTGTATCTCTTGTCTCTATTGGTATTACTAAAATCTCCCGTCGGGAAATTATATTACATTAGTGCTTTGCTCCTCCACAGGTGGGAATAATAGTTGCAACTTCCTGAAATAAATCATTGCGCGATAATATCGAGGGATGTTGCCAAAATTCAATTCATATTCCTCGCCGTTTTCGTCTTCGTTGATGAGTAGCACGCAATTTCTTTCTGCGTCCCACTGATAATGAAAGTACAGATAAGCAACAGAGCCGTCCTCATTGTATTTGCTGTGCTCACCGAGGCTAATTCTCGCAGAAGTTGTCTCTTCGTTACTTACTTTTAGTATGAAATCATCTTTTTGAAGCGTTATGTAGCCATCAGCATTCTTTCCTTTTTGTGTGTAGAAATATTGAAGTCTTTCATTGGCTAAAAGCGACTTGAAGTTTGCTTCGTTCACTTTTGAAAGATAGTAGATGCGACTGTTGATGAGCTCTTCATAACGCCCGCAGAAATAAGCAAACTCTTTTTCTAAGAACGTAAAAGGTGCGGGATGTGATGTTGCAGTCATATCAATCACTCCCTCATCAGTAAAAGTATTGATTGAGGTGTGCAACTCGCCTTTATATACTTGGGCAAGCACACCATATTCTTCATCGTTTTGAATAAAAACAGAATGAGCATCGTAATCAGGGTCGTAAAGGACGCGGTAAAATACATCATTGTCGTCCCACATTTCAAAACGCGGGTGATTGTTTTTGTCAGGTTTACATACAAGCGAGAAGAGGGGCGGATAGGTAAAACAAAGTAAATTCTCTATCGAAATATCGGTATTAGGGAACAGATGTACTTGTTTTTTACTAATTTCATCGCGACGTTTTTGTGTTTCTTCAGGGCTTACGAATATAGTTTCACCTTTGGCTAAAGCAGGGAATAACTTATCATCGTTTATCCAGCATTTCCAGCTCCAAGGGATATAATCTATCTTTAAAATATCGTCTAATACAAAAGAAAATTCGGGTTTTAAGTACAAAACGAGCTTTTCCCCTAACAAAAGCCCTTCGTAATCATCATCGGTGAGGTATTCGGTAATATCGGCATTGCGTCTTTCTTCAAAACGCTTGTTATCGTGGTTATAATCAGTTTCCAAGAACACGTAAATGCTGATATGTCCCGTCACGGTAAGGCTTCCGTGATTGTAATCGCCCCAAAAGAATCCCGAAACGCGCAAATCGCCATTTACACAAATCTCTTGTCCGCCAACTACTATATTTTCCGCAGTGAGATTGCCCAAAACCACTAATCCGCAAGAGCCGCAGGTTTCGCCATTGTAGATATTGGTAGCCTGCATATTGCCTTTTACGAGGATAAAAAGGGGTAGCGAATCGTCATCATCGGGGTCATAGCATTTAAATAGCTCATCGACAGCGTCTAAATCCAAAGGTTCGTCCAAAATCCAGTCGCCGTCAATCACGATAACACGATTTCGCCAACGAGTATCATAATGCTCTTTGTAGAGAGACGACTCAGGTAGCTCATCGACAATTTCGTCATAAGATGTAATACGATAGGGGAGGGTAGAGAGGATCATAACAAATTATTTTTTATAAGTATCTACGCTGATAAGTGGATTTTCTCCGTTTTTTACCAACTGAAAGAAACGATTGACAGAGAAATAAGAGAAAAGCTCATTTTCTTCCCAAACTTCTGGTCTGAGGAGTTTCCAGCTCTCTTCCAAATAGCCTGTTTCAGGGTCGTAAAGATAGCAATCCTCTTGTTCAGTTTCGTTTTCGGCTTCTACGAATATAAACTCAGTAACCTTACTTTCGTCGGGCATATAGTGTCCACCTTCTACGAAATACGGCGCATTGGTATTGCCTAATACATCAAGCATACCGTCATTATACTCGCCATACAGACCAAAGGTAGTATAAAGGTCTTTCATTATGAAGATAGCACCGTTATAGGTAAAGAGATAATCGCAAATCACGTTGCCCGATACCCTTAGATGCAAGTAATTATCGTCTAAAATATCACCTGCAACGGTAAGATTACCATCGATAAAGATACCATAAGCATCGCCTTCCCAGTGTAAGCCTTCCATAAGGTCTTCTGTCCATTGGCGGGTGATGTTGCCTTTTACCAGCACATCGCCTTTGAGGAGCAATAGTTTGTCGTCGTCATTCAGATAGATAGGAATTTTAAATTTTTCTTTCGCTTGCTTTACACAGTGATAAATTCCTTTTCGGGGATTATGGTTTCGCTCACCTGCGGACGCTGAGCCATACGTGCGGGCATCGCATTGTTGATACGCTGCGCCTTTTCTAATAGGGTTATTACTGACATATCAAATTGTTTTTTATGTATTTCATACATAATGTGGCAAAAGTAGTAAAAATTTTTTGTTACCTCACCATTAGGTGAAAAATATTGATTGAGAATGTAATGCTTTTATTATTAAAGCGTTGTGTGCAGTGCGGTAATATTTCTGGGGTCGATATACGGCAGTGGGAACTTAATATAAATCTGTTGTTTAACTATAAAATATTTTTTTATAAAAAACACATCTGTATTTGGTCTAAAAGTACTACCTTTGTGCGATAATTTTTACAATATTTTGCAATATAATTATATGACTGAAAAAGAATGGAAAACAGTAACCGACCCCAACGCCCTCGTATAGGCAAATTCGATACTCCCCGCAGATATACGGGAGATAACTTCAATAAGAGAAAAGACAATTTTTCGGATAGCAAAAATATTGTAGGAGACACCAATAGGAGATTCGAACGCAGAAGTCCGCGACCTACCACAGGCGAACGGCAGTCGTTTGGCGGCAACAGCCGCTCTTTCGACGGCAACAACCGTGGAGCAGACCGCCGTGTCAATAAACGCACGGGCGAGTACGCCGACAAGCAGTGGCAACCGACAGGCAGCGGGAAAAAACCATACAGAAGTGGCGAAGGCAGACAGTATGGCGAACGAGGCAACTCTTGGAGACCGCAGACCAACCGCCAGAATACGGAAAAAAAGCAGAAATATCACAAAAACTCTGTCGATATGAGTCTGCCGATGAGACTCAATAAGTTCATCGCCAACTCCAATATCTGCTCGCGTCGCGAGGCAGACGAATTTATACAGGCAGGAGTGGTAAGCGTTAACGGACAGGTCGTTACAGAGCTGGGTACAAAAATTGTCCCCGCTACCGACAAAGTACACTTCCACGACCAACTCGTAAGTATGGAGAAGAAAATCTATATACTTATGAACAAACCCAAAAATATAATCACCACTTTGGACGACCCCAAGGAACGCCGTACAGTGCTCGATTTGATAAAAAATGCCTGCTCCGAACGCGTCTATCCCGTAGGGCGTCTCGATAGAAACACGACAGGCGTGTTGCTCATCACCAACGACGGCGATTTGACATCGAAGCTCATACACCCCAAGTACGAGAAAAAGAAAATCTATCACGTCAGACTCGACAGAGAGTTCGAATCACAGGATATGGAGGCGATGCGTAGTGGTATAGTGCTCGAAGACGGCGATATAAAGGCTGACGATATTTCGTATGTAAAAGAAGACAACAAAAAAGAGGTGGGCATAGAGATACATTCGGGCAAAAACCGTATCGTAAGGCGTATGTTCGAGCACCTCGGCTATAAAATCGTTGCTTTGGACAGGGTATATTTTGCAGGTCTCACCAAGAAGAATCTGCCCAGAGGCAAGTGGCGGTATCTGTCGGAGAGCGAGGTTAATTTCCTTAAGATGAATTCGCAGTAATGCTGTGGTTGTCTGTGATTTGCAGACAATCGTACTGATTATGCTATGAAACGTTTCGATAACATATTGGTTTACGCTAAATATTTCATATTGAGTAAGTACGGTATAATATCCGTAGTGTTGCTGTTTTTGATTTGGATGTTGTTTTTCGACGACAACAACTTCGTGAGAATGTGGAGATTGATGTCGGAAAATTCGCGACTGCGACGTGAGAATACGGAATACGAAAAAATGATCAAAGAGAACGAGACTAATATAAGTACTTTGACGATAGACGTAGAGGCTCTCGAGAAATATGCCCGCGAAAAGTACGGAATGAAGTCGCCCGACGAAGATATTTTCTTGTTCAAAGAATAAAAAAAGTGAAAATTTCGTACAAAGAGATTTTTTTACTATATTTGCCAAAAATATACATTACATTATTTTTAATTTTTAAACTAAATAAATACATCGAGTTATGAAGAAGTCATTATTATTGATTGCTGCAATCGTAATCTCCGTTTTTGCAGCTAATGCCCAACAAAAATCGTATGAAAATGTAACAAAACTGGATAAGGAGATGTCGGGCAACTGTGTGTCGATAGACGTTGTCGCAAGTCTCAAAGATGCACAGAATGTTATGGGAAAATTGTTGAAAAGCAATAGATTGGACGGGAAATCGTCGGGTAAAAAACTAACTTACGAAAAAATCGTTTTCCCCGAAATATCTACGGACTACATCAATATGTTCGTAACATTCGAACCTAAGTCGAAGAGCAAAACCAACCCTGTTACCAAAGTTAATGTATTTGTACAGAAGGGTATCTCTACTACGTTCGAAAGTTCGAATACTGACGGTAATCTGATATTGAATCTGAGAAACTTCTTGGATACCAAATATTCGCAAGCTATTCACGATAACGACGTGGCGCTGAAAATAGCAAGCCAGACAAAAGATATTAAAAAGACTCAGAACGAGATAAACAAGTTGGAATCTCAGATGAAAAAACGTACCAAAGATATCTCTACCTACGAGAAAAATATAGAGAAGGCAAAGAACGATATCGAAAAACTGAAAAAAGATATCGAAAATCAGAAACAGCTTATCGAGAAACAAAATGCAGCTCTGAAAGAAATTAAGTAAATTTGTTACTGAAATTATTTTAAAAAAAAAATCCTTTACACGCCCCGAAAGCCGTAAAGGATTTCTTTATTTTTTATAAAGTCAATCAAATCCGTTTGTGTCCTGCTGAAAGCTTAATCGAACATCTTCTTGAATTTGTTGAAAAAGCCCTCTGTGCCGTTATCTTTCGGTTGGAAGTTCTGAGAGCTATGAAACTGCTCGAAAGTTTTCCGCTCGTCGTTTGACAGATTTTCCGGTATATAGACACCGATATTCACCAGCAAATCGCCTGTTCCGTAAGAGTCTAAGCGAGGTAGTCCTTTGTTTCGCAGTCGTAGCATCTTGTTGGGCTGAGTGCCTTTTTCGATTTTCACCTTCACCTTGCTATTGACTGTGGGTATCTCTACCGTACCGCCCAGTACGGCGGTGGGCAGATCGAGCAATAGGTTGTATATCAGGTCGCTACCGTCTCTTATGAGTTCGGGGTGTTCTTCCTCTTCTATCAGAACGAGCAGGTCGCCCGGGATACCGCCGTTAGGAGCGGCGTTACCTTTGCCTCTGACGGTGAATTGCATATTGTTTTCGATACCGGCAGGGATATTGATAGGTATAATCTCTTCTGCACGCACCAGTCCTTCGCCGCCGCAGTGTTCGCACTTGTCGGTGATTGTCTTACCCGACCCGTTGCAGGTAGGGCAGTACGATTGCGTTTGCATTGTACCCAGGAATGTCCTCTGCGTATGGGTAACTACACCGCTTCCGTTACACGTGTGGCAGGTCTTGATACTGTTTGAGTCTTTGGCTCCGCTGCCGCCACAGTGTGAGCAAGTTACGAGCTTATTGACTTTGATTTTTTTCTCTACTCCCGAGGCGACATCTTTTAGCGTTACGTGTACTTTTACTCTTAGGTTGGAGCCTCTCGGTACGTTTCTTCGCGACGAGGAACTGTCGTAGAAACCGCCGCCGAAACTACTGGCGAAATCTCTGAAAGCACTGCCAAAATGTCCGCCAAAAATATCGCCGAAGTTGGCAAAAATATCGTCCATCGACATACCTCCGCCACTAAATCCGCCTGCATTACCCATACCCGAATGTCCGAAACGGTCGTATCGCTGGCGTTTCTGTGTATCCGACAGTACGTCGTAAGCCTCGGCAGCCTCTTTGAATTTCTCCTCTGCCTCCTTGTCGCCTTTGTTTTTGTCGGGGTGATATTTTATGGCTTTTTTGCGATAAGCCTTCTTAATCTCTTCTATCGTAGCACTTTTCGATACTTCCAGAACTTCGTAGTAATCTCTTTTGGTTGCCATTTTTTGTCAGTATTATTCGCCTACAACTACTTTTGAATGTCTTATTACCTTATCGTTTAGAATATAACCCTTTTGAGTACAATCTATTATCTTGCCTTTCTCCTCTTGTGTGGGAGCGGGCACTGTGGTTATAGCCTCGTGGTATTCGGTGTCGAACTCCTTGCCCTCGGTATCGATAGCTTTTACTCCGTGTAACTTCAACATCGACATAAGTTGTTGGTATATAAGCTCTACACCCTCTTTTATTGCCGATACGTCTGTTGTAGTCGCCATATTTTTCAGGGCTCGCTCAAAGTTGTCCACGATGGGCAGAGTATCCTCTATTACATACTCTCCGGCTGTCTTTATGAGTTCGATTTTCTCTTTCGCTGTGCGTTTGCGATAGTTGTCGAACTCTGCCGTTAGACGTATGTATTTGTCGTTGAGGGCGTTGTATCGTTCTTCTAAACTCTCGTTGTCGTTTGTCGTTGGTTCGGCAACATTTTCTACCGTTTTGTCTGTATTTTCTTCTCCGACATTATCCTGTTTTTTGTCGAAATCCTCTATCTCGTCTTTATGCTTGTTGTTCATACCGTTTAGTATTTATTTTACTTTTATAATTATGTAAACGATAACATACTTGTACAAAAATCTTGCCAGCGAACCGTTACTGTAAATATGCTGCAACTTTGTCAGTTTTTATGAATGATATTACAAATATTTAGGTGAAATATTTGCTTTATTTGTCGGGTGGTGTCGTAAAAGAAGAAAAAGTAAGTGTCGAGCTGTTTGATTCGTGAAACGAGGGAGAGGAGAGAAATCATAAACAAAAAAAGATGCTACACAACGCTGTAGCATCTCTTTATGTAATAGTTTGCTGTTAATTACATTTTTCTGAAAGGCGGTTTTACCACTTCGGCTTTCACCTCTTTGTTACGTATGAGGACTGCTATCTCTGTGCCTACCTTGTTAAATTCGGGTTTCACGTAACCGAGTCCTACGCCTACTTTTGCCGTCGGCGACATACAGCCCGATGTTACCACACCGATAATATTGCCTTTGCCGTCTGTGAGTTCATAGCCTTGGCGAGGGATAGCCTTCTCTTTCATTTCGAAGCCTATGAGTTTGCGGCTGACGCCGTTTTTGCGTTGCGATACATATAAGTCACCGTCAATCAGGTTTTTGCCTTCGGCAGGTTTGGTAATCCACCCTAAGCCTGCTTCGATAGGCGACGTGGTGTCGTCTATTTCGTGTCCGTATAGGCAGAATCCCATCTCTAAACGTAGTGTGTCGCGTGCACCGAGACCTATGGGTTTGATATCGAATTCTTTACCGGCTTCGAAAATAGCGTCCCATATCTTCTGTCCGTGCTGCGGGTAGAAGTATAGCTCGAAGCCGCCTGCACCGGTGTAGCCCGTATTGGATATTATCACATCTTTTACTCCTGCAAATTCGCCTACCTCAAAAGCATAATAAGGTATGTCTGATAGTTTTATGGGAGTGAGTTTTTGTAGTACTTCTGTAGCTTTGGGTCCCTGTATTGCGAGCTGTGCGATATTGTCCGATGCGTTTTCGATTTCTACGCCTTCGATTTTGTTGGCATTTACCCAAGCCCAGTCTTTGTCGATATTGGCGGCATTCACTACGAGCATATATTTGTTGTCTTCGTAGTGGTATACGATAAGGTCGTCGACGATACCGCCTTTACCGTTCGGTAAGCAGTTGTACTGTGCTCTGCCTACGGCAAGACTTGCTATGTCGTTGCTGCATATTCGCTGCATAAATTGAGTGGCATTTGTGCCTTTTACCCAAAATTCGCCCATATGCGAAACGTCGAAGACACCGACGCTGTGGCATACGGCTAAATGTTCGGTATTGATACCTGTCGGGTACTCGATAGGCATATTGTACCCTGCAAACTCGTGCATTTTTGCTCCAAGAGCAATGTGTTTGTCTGTGAATGGTGTGGTTTTCATTATTATTTACTTTGTTTATTTTTTATAATTGTCTGTTTGCTACTATTTTGATGATATTTTTTACGACTTCGGTAGCCTTCTCCATAGATTGGATTGGTACAAACTCGTACTTGCCGTGGAAGTTGTGTCCGCCGGCAAAGATGTTCGGGCATGGCAGTCCCTTGAACGACAGTTGTGCTCCGTCTGTCCCGCCACGTATGGGCTTCACCTTAGGTTCTACGCCTGCCTGGCGGATAGCCTCCGATGCAATATCTACGATATATTTGACAGGTTCTACCTTCTCTTTCATATTGTAATATTGGTCTTTGACCTCGAGGGTAGCCGTATTGTCGCCAAATTCACTATTGATTTTGTCTACAAGCATTTGCAGGTGAGCCTTGCGTTCTTCGAACTTTTTGCGGTCGTGGTCGCGGATGATATACGAAACGGTAGTCTTTTCTACATCTCCCCCAATACCCGTGAGGTGATAAAAACCCTTGTATCCATCGGTGTATTCGGGCGATTCGTTGGCAGGTACGGTTGCCATAAACTTTGTGGCTATCTTCATAGAGTTTACCATCTTGTTTTTGGCATAGCCGGGGTGAACATTGGTGCCGTAGAAGGTTACCTTGGCTCCTGCGGCATTGAAGTTTTCGTATTCCAACTCGCCTATCTCGCCTCCGTCCATCGTGTAGGCAAATTGGCAGCCGAACTTCTCTACGTCGAAGTGATGTGCCCCCAGACCTATCTCTTCGTCGGGGTTGAAGGCAATGCGTACTTTGCCGTGCTTGACGTCGGGGTTTTTGATAAAATAATCCATAGCCGTCATTATCTCGGCTATGCCCGCCTTGTCGTCGGCTCCGAGCAGAGTAAGCCCGTTGGTTACCACAAGCGACTGACCGCGATACATCGTAAGTTCGGGGAATTGTTTGGGCGAGAGTACGATGTTCTCTTTTTCGTTGAGGATAATGTCGTTGCCGTCGTAGTTCTCCACGATACGCGGTTTTACATTTTTGCCGCTCATATCGGGCGATGTATCGAGGTGAGAGATGAAGCCGACAGTCGGAACATCTTTGTCGATATTAGAGGGTAGGGTAGCCATCAGATAGCCTTTTTTGTCGAGGGAAACGTCTTGCATTCCCATATCTTTAAGCTCTTCTGCCAAAATCTTGGCAAACTCCATTTGTTGTGGCGTACTCGGTACTAAGCCTGTGTTTTCGTCCGATGTGGTATGTATGGAGACATACTTCAAAAATCTTTCGAG
>ERZ772967.2132-NODE-2132-length-12906-cov-2.925920_pt1 | contig 12906 bp, 16 predicted proteins | sample MGYA00511677_ERZ772967 | MGnify/ENA primary metagenome ERZ772967 (study PRJEB29015, sample SAMEA2737931) | human oral metagenome | biome: human oral; feature: human-associated habitat; material: dental | place: China | collected 2146 ...
GCTCGTCTCGCCGGCGCTGGCGGAGCGGGCCTGTGCGCCGGTCCTGCCCAGTCTCGACGGCGTCCTGCCCGGTTACGGGCGCCAGAGCCCCAACCCCTTCGGCCTGGGGGTGGAGGTGCGTGGAGCCAAGTCCCCGCACTGGACCGGTACGGACAACAGCCCGCAGACCTTCGGGCACTTCGGTCAGTCCGGCTCCTTCATCTGGGTGGATCCGGTCGCCGGGCGCCAGGCCGTCTTCCTGGGAGCCGCGTCCTTCGGGGCGGTGCACCGCAGAGCGTGGCCCGCGCTGGGCGACCAGATCCTGGCCTTGTAGGGATACAGGGGGATCGGTCGGGCAGCCCGCTAGGGCTTGTCGGGAAAGTCTGTCGGTTCCAGGGGACCGGGGTTCATGGATGCACCCGGAGACTCGTGGACCGTACCCACGACATCCGCAGTCGAGCTCTCAGGCGTGTCCGCGACGAACCAGGTGCTCGACCGCAGCCTTGGGATCACCTGTCTCTACTTTCGCAACACGGCCTGGCAGCAGTGTACGAATGCCTCTCCTCCTTCAGGAGGAGAACACCCGTCATCCGTCTCCTCCGAAAGGTCGAATCTCATCCACCTGGAGGTTGCACACCGACGGCTCCTCGATTCCGTCCGGTGACTGAGGAAACCTACATCGCATCGTCGTTAGCGTTGTAGGGGTCCGGGCACCGCGGGAGCAGGGCCCGGGCCGGGTTCACCGGCCGGCGTGAGCCGGGCAGGGGCCCATCACCGCCCGCGAACCACTCTCGGCTATGGCGGGCAATGGAGACCGACGACGACCAGATGACGACCACTGACACCGTAAAGAGAGCCACCCCCTGATGAGACCCGCATCCCTGACCGCCCGGAAGGCAGGCGCGGCCCTGACAGCACTGATGCTGTCAACCACCCTGACGGCCTGCCAACCAGACGGCTCCACCGACGCCGCCCCATCCACCACCGCAACCGCATCCACCGACCAGACCAGCATCCCGGCCGGTAGCCCCACCGACGGCGGTGCTACCGGAACCGCGGCAACCACCGCTGCACCTACGTCCACCGACCAGACCAGCACCCCCACCGACGGCTCCACCTCCAACCCCACTGGGGGTTCCCAGGGCGATGCTCCCCGAGGGCTGGAGAGCTTCTACAACCAGGACATCGACTGGAAGGACTGCTCGAACGAGACCACGACCTTCCAGTGCGGGACGGTCACCGTCCCGGTGGACTACGACCACCCGGATACCTACCCTACCAAGCAGGATTACACCGATGCCTTTAGCCGCTTCCTTGAGCAGAGCGAATATACCATCATGTGGCAGCGCGATGCTGATGCAGGCGTTGTGCCACCACGGCGACGGGCGCGCGTCTTGGAAGATGAGGATGTGCAGCAATTTACCCTCGCAGGGGCACACAACCGAGCAAACGCAACACTGGTGGCAACGGCATGTAAACAGCTCAGGCTTGGCTCGCCTGAGCACATTCGAGCGGCTATCAATACCTTCCCGGGGGTGCAGCGGCGCTTTGAGCGGCTTGGGCCTGGGCTGTATAGTGATTATGGCCACCACCCGGTAGAAATCGCCGCAACATTGCAAATGGCACGAGAATTGTCCGACCACGTTGTGCTGGTATATCAGCCACATCAAAATGTCCGCCAGCATGAGATCCGTCAGCAATACACCGACTGTATGGAGCGCGCCGAGCACATCTACTGGCTGCCAACCTACCTCAGCCGCGAAGACCCAACTCTATCCATCCTCACCCCACAGCAACTTACTGAGCAACTAACGAACCGTAGCAGTGTCCACTATGCCGAGCTAGATGACACCTTGTGGCACGCCATCCAAACTGCCCGCGCTGAGGGCAAGCTTGTGCTCTGCATGGGAGCAGGCACGATTGATGGCTGGGTGCGGCAGCAGCTCGCGCAAGAGGGGTAAATAAACACCTCAAAAGTATTGACGAGTTCTCACACCGCCACTGCTATCCACGAGTGGTGGTTGTGGTGAGTTGTAGTGGCCTCAGCCAGGGTGCGACTCACCGGTCGTCCCCACTGCCCTGCAGCTGGCCGCGCTGCTGGCGGCTGGCGAGCTTGGCGTTGTTGCGCTGAGCGACTTCCTCAAGACTCGAGCCAAGCAGATGCGCCACCGCCGTCACATACCACAAGATATCGCCCAGCTCTTTGATAATCGCTTGCTTGTCTACTTCTGTTATCTCACCCTTCTGGTCGCGTAGGAGCTTCTTGAACTTCTCAAGCACTTCGCCCGATTCACCGCCTAGTCCCAGCACCATACCCATCAGCTGGGCATTAGCATCGCCGTAGGCATAGTCGCTGCTCAGGGTGGTGATTGCTTGCTGTGCGTAGTCGTCGATCTTCATATATCCTCCTTGTTATTGATCTAAAACGTCGTCAAATTCCTCAAAAAAATACGGATCGCGAAAGAACACCCGCGCGACAATCTGCTCCACTGCTGGCGCAAGCACGTACTGCGCCAGCTTGTGTGGGCGTGCCCAGACGAGCCATTCGTGCGGAGTGATATCATCAGTCGCCCCATAAAACACATGAGCAAGTATGGTTGAGAGAATCGCTTTGTCTGCCCAAACACGAATATAGCACTCGCCCGCATGCTGCAGTACTAGGTCCACAGCACCAAGCTTTTCCGCCGCTTCACGCTGAGCTGCCGCCTGGATAGATCTGTCATCGATGTGGAGTTTGCCATAAGGGAGCGTCCAGGTATCGATGTAGGGCTGCTTGGTGCGCTGCTGCAGCAAGACGTCTCCATTGCTATTTTGTACTACGAGCATAGTCACAATCTTGGGCTGAGTACGAACCAGCATAGTGTCTGTGCTCACCCGATCGACATACGCCAAACCACGCGGCGCCAGGCTATAGCCACCCGGCACTTTTTGGACAAGTTGGTGCTGGAGCAGCACCTTGAGATGATAGCTAAAGAGATTGGTATCCACCCGCGGTGGGCGCAGATCACGAAAGCGAGCCACTTTGCGATAGCACAACACACTGAGAATCCGCCTTTGGATATGGTGGTTAATCGTATTTTGCTCAAACATATTTGACTCAAATTATCCTATCTATCCATATTTACTATAGCACGCTATGGTAGTGATATGAATAACCTGCCATACAATAGTCACCACAATAATAACCAATATAATCACACGTCAACGACTTCGCTGCCAGAACACAATTATCCACCACACATATCACGTGAACGAGATATCACACCATCACCTATCCAAAGCCAACTATGCCATATTGCACTGCAGAGTATGGAGATAAGCTGCGATTTGGCCGATGTAGTGCGCGTGCCACGCCAACCCAGTGGCGAGCGCGAGAATGACGCAGAGCATAGCTGGTCGCTTGCCGCCCTTGCGCCAGAATTACGCGCCTGTCTCTATCCGCAGTTGGATAATGATACGGTGCAGCAATTTGCAACTGTCCACGAGCTGCTCGAGATTGCCACTGGCGATGTCGCAACGTTCGACCTTACCCCTGTGCAACTTTCCATCAAGCAACAAAACGAGCAGCAAGCAGCCCACACATTATTACAGCGTCTTCCGCCCGTTATGCGTCAGGGGCTAGAGCACTACGAAGCACAAAACACACCCGAAGCACGCTTTGTACGAGCAGTCGATAAGATTCTTCCAGTAGCGATGGATATTGTTGGGCAAGGGGTGCGGGTAGTCGAAGAGGACTATGGCATTAAAAATCTTGCTGAATTGCAAGCAGCACACGACAAGCTCATCGAGAGTTTCACTCAGCGATTTGGCACAGAATTTCCTGAGCTTGCTGAGCTGTATGCAAGTCTCGCTTATCATTTTGAGACATGCTATGCACAAGAAAAATCTGCCGACATGATGAGTTCTCACGTCCCTGAGCGTCCCAATCAACTCAAAGAAGTTGAGCGTAAATTTTTAGTCAATTTTGATAAGATACCAGCAGATATTGACTCATATGATCATATCGACATCAGTCAGGGCTATCTCGCGCACAGCAGCGATGGATCGGAGACACGCGTCCGGCGTTTTGGTGATGGGCAACGTTTTGAGCTCACAGTAAAATCGGGTGGTACTGTCGTGCGAGATGAGCAAAATATCATTATTAATGAAGCAACCTTTGCTTCGCTATGGCCACTCACCAAGGGCAAGCGCATCGAGAAAACACGCTACTATGTACCCTACACCGACCCTGATAGTAACGAGCATACAATCGAGCTTGATATCTACCACGGCAACCTTGAGGGGAAGCTCATCACTGCTGAAGTTGAGTTTCGTGGCCGCGAGACCGAGGCGACACTACGTGCTGAAACATTCTGCCCTCCCGAGTGGTGCAGCACAGATATTAGTTATGATCAACGCTACAAAAATAACGCACTAGCGAGCCAGCAACACGGCATACTAGAGCTCAGTCAGGTGAGTATGTAATCTTGCCACGGAATGGTACTATTGGCTATTACCGGTCGTCGCTCGCACGCAGCCAATCGCTTTCCCCTCACTCATCCAGCGCTGTTCGTAGGCAGTGAGCGTCTTGTATTCATCAGGTAGTGACGACTCGTGGAGATCGAAGGATAATTCGCGAATCGACCACTCTTGAGTAACGAGCTGCTCCAGGCTCCAGCAAAAGAAATCACGATCGTCATGCTTGAGTAAAAGCGAGCCACCAGGCCGCAACAGCTGCTCGTACTGGCGCAAGAATGTTGGGTGAGTAAGACGCCGGCCAGCGCTGCGCCGCTTGGGGAATGGATCAGGAAAAGTCACCCACAACTGCTTGAGCGAGTGGGCGGCAAAGAGCTCGCCAATCTGATCGGCCCGAGCCCGTACAAACAACACATTGGTGATGCCACGCTCGAGCGCCGCGTACGCTCCTTTTTGCAAGCGATCACCCTTAACATCCAGTGCCACAAATACCTCATCCGGGTGCTGTGCCGCTAGTTCCACACTAAACATCCCGGTGCCAGCACCGACCTCGAGCACCGTCGCACTCTGCCGCACCTCTGGTGCTGCCTGACACCATTCGTCGTACTCGTAGCAGTTAGCAGCGTTATGGAACTTAGCAAAGCGATATTTCTTGCGTTTGCGAGTGATGATAAATTGCTGAGGGTCAAGATACGTCATGAGTCTATTATACCTGAATCACATGGCCTCTTTCGCGGGTGACCCCACGCTCCACGCTATTCGGGTGAGATGTGAGAATTCACTATTTGTCTAGCATATTTTTCACTCGAGTAGTGAGAACCGCTCTAAAAAATGTTGTAATACTTACATTACTAGGTAAGCTTCTAACTTTTTCTCAGGTTATTATGCCCTACCTGAGCCGCTCCACTACCCCATCAGATAGCACCCGCACCAAGCGCGATGGCGGCGTATCAACCGGCACAGTGCCACCATCATAATAGCAATCGACGCCGTCACCAAAGTACGCACGAGCTTCGGCAATAGTGCGGGCGGGCGGCTGCCCCTCGAAGTTGGCGCTGGGAGCAATCAACGGGCCAGTTTGGCGCAGGACAGCTTGAAGCCACGGCAGCTGCGGCTGGCGATAGGCCAGCATATCATTGGCACGGCGGAGCCACCACGGAGCATGGGGCGAATCGAGCAAGATACTCGTGGGCTGAGAAGTATCAAGCGACGGCAAAGCGGGCACATCGACATAAATCTGGCTGGCATCGGCCACAAGAATAATCGATGATTTATTGCTATCACGCCGCTTAAGTCGATACACCCGCGCTACTGCCGCTTCGTCATCTGCCCGGGCAACAATGCCATACAGCGTATCAGTCCGGAGTACTGCCACGCCACCACGCTGCAAGGTAAGCACAAGCTGGTTTAATTCATCACTCACATCTGTTATACTACCATATTATGAAGCCAATTACCTCACCCGAGCTCACTGCACTAGAGATTATTATCATTATTGTCGTGGCGATTGCACTGTATTGGGTGGGACCACGCGTGGTGATGTGGCTGACACGGCATGCCTTCGTTACCACATATCAGCGCACGCTGCCCAAGAAGGATCTCGAGAAGCGGCATAAGACGCTGGGCGGGCTCTTCGCCAATGTGTGGCGTATTATTGTGGTGGTGATTGCGGGCTATGCTATCTTTACTCATTTTTTCAATAATGCAGCTCTTGCGCCGCTGTTTGCGAGTGCAGGAATCATTGGTGTGGCCTTTGGGTTTGGCGCGCAGTCACTCGTCAAAGACTTTCTCTCGGGAGTGTTTATTATTAGTGAGAACCAGTATCGAGTGGGAGACATCATTGAGATCGATGGCTTTGGCGGAACAGTCGAGCGGATCGGCGTTCGCTCCACGGTGATCCGCGACGTCGAGGGCAACGTCCACTTCTTCCCCAACGGCGTGGTGCAGCATGTTATCAACAAAACGATGGGCTATAGCAAGGTGTACTTCACCATTACTGTTGCGCCTGATACCAACATTAGTACTGCGAGCGATATCATCAATCGGATTGGCGAGGAAATCTCCAGCGAGGAAAAATGGCAGCACAAGGTAATCGAACCACCACACTTCGACATCCTTGGTGACTTCAATGCGTCGTCGATTAGCCTCGTCGTCTCCGGCAAAACTCAACCATCCGACCAGTGGGCCCTCACGGCCGAGATGCGGCGACGGATCCTGCGTGAGTTCGAGAAGGAGCACATCGAGCTCGGCGCAGCCTCGCCAGGCAAGCACAAATAACCTCTATTGCGTATGCATTGCTCCCGCCACAACAAAAATTCATTCTGCGTAGCGGATCTCCTGCTGGGCTATTATGCTTTAATGAAGCTCTGATCTCAAGGTATATGACCTCTGTTAAGACACATCGCGTATTTACCAATATAGTATAATACGCTCATGAATCAGCAATTTCCCTCTTATCCTTATGAATCACAGCCGGCAGCTCCACCTCAGGCTCAGCCTGTGCCGCCAGCTCCATATTATCCACAGCAGCCAGTGCAAGCACAGCCGCAGCAGCCACCGACATGGCCAGCCCAACAGCCCGAGCCTGCACCAACTCAGATACCACAACCGGCAACCCCAACACCCCCAAGTAACCCTGCGCAACCAGCCGAGCAATCACCCATTCAGCAGTCCGCACCCCTTGTTGTCCAGCCAGCAGCCCAGCCGGCGCCAGCAGCAATGGATGCCAACTATAGCAGTGTTTTTGACGGCACACCACTCGTTATGGCAACGCTCGTCTCGCACTATCACAACCGCACCGTCTTTAGCCAAGTGCCCTGCATCCTCGAATGGACGACGGCCAATCGTATCCGCGCCATCGACTTCGACCCCAAAACAAACCAAATGGTCGGTGTGGTGCTCGATATCGATCCACAGCAGATCACCAAAGCAGCTGTCGAGGCAAGTTTTATCATCATATGGGTCAATGGCCAGCGCATCCAGTTCGACTTTGCTGGGGTGAGCGCCCAGCTGCTAACCGGCCTTGGTGCTGCAGTGTCGCCTGGCATTGGTGGTGTTCTCTATGGCCACAATGTCGAGCGTGCGCTCGACAACGACTACGACTGGTGGTGGGCTGCCATTCAAGCCTACGCACCCTATGCTAAAATTATTGACGGCTTCGAGCGCGACGCGATGATTATCAACAATGGCGTCAACATTGGCCTCATCATGGCTTTTGTGACACCAATCATAGTAGTACTTATCGCCTTTATTATGGCATTATTATCATAAAACCAGATGACTCCAGCAAGCTGATTGACGTATTTTCTAATAAACAACAGCGCCCAAGACACCATATAATAGATACAGCAAATGCAGACATACTCCTGCATTGTTACTTCTATAGGAAGTCTACAACCAAAAATATATACCGTAAAACATATTCGTACTTGCCGATCTCAAGTTATATAGTATAATACTTCCATGAATCAGCAGCCCACGACACCTGTATACCCGCAAACCACCTTATACTACCCACCAACACCAGCTATGCAACCCGCACCACCAATTGGTCGGACTCCTGTTGCAGCAAACCCTCTCCCTCAGCCCATTATGCAGCCAATGCAGTTACCTACTGCCCAATCATTGCAACCTACTATTGAGGCTAGTTATAGCAGCGTCTTTGATGGCACACCACTCATTGCAGCAACATTTGTCTGGTATAGCACTGGTTATTTCAATGAGACACCCTGTGTTCTCGAATGGACGAGCACCAACCGTATCCGTGCTATTGATGTAGATGCTTCGATGGGTCAATCAATCGGTGTTATCTTTGACATCGACCCACAGCAGATTACCAAAGCAAGAACTGAGTCAAGCTTCATTATTATCTGGATTAATGGTCAACGCAACCAATTTAACTTTGCCGGAGCGAACACGCGATTACTCAACGCCTTGAGCGCCGGTGTGTCACCTAGTATGGGAATCCTTTATTATTCCCATACCGTTCAAGATGCGCTCAATAATCACTACAACTGGTGGTGGTGGAATATTCAGACATACGCACCATCTGCCAAATTCGTTGATGGTGATGACCAAGGATTCAAGATTGGCATTGCTATCAGTCTTGCAATACCTTTCATGGCTTTTGTTCTTGCAGTTATTGTAGTTGTTATACAGATGGCATCGCATCACCCCTAGAGAACTCCCGGGTTTTGCTCTGAGCTTGAAGGTGCTAACGCAAAATCTGCGTAAGATAGTGGCCAACCGGAGCGACACAAGAATTTAATTCAATCTAGGCAAACTATTTGACCAATCTCCTCTGATGCGTCATAATGGGGAGCTATGAAGCGCACTTTTCTTGCTGTTGTTATGATTGCTACTGCTGCACTTGGCTCTCCGGCCTATGCCGAGCCTGCTGCACCGCTCAGCAACGATCAACTCACTCAAATAAAACAAAACTGCGTCCGTGTCAAGTCTACCCTGCGGCGCATCCACGCCAACGATGGGCTTGTCCGGGTCAACCAAGGGCAGCAGTACGAGGTGATTGCCACCCGTCTGATGGCACCACTCAACAGCCGCATCGCTCTCAACCGACTCGATGGTGTGGAGCTTGCCAAGACAACGGTAGAATATAATACCCAGCTTACCGCTTTCCGCAGCGAATACCGCCAGTATGAGGAGAAACTATCTGAGCTGCTGCGTACTGATTGCACCGATCAGCCCGTCGAGTTTTACTACCTCATCAAGCCAGCGCGTGAGCGTCGCAAGCCAGTGGCCAATGTCGCCTCGCGGCCCAACCAGCTACTGAGCCAGTACGGTTCGCAGTTTGACGTATTTTATAGTAAGCAATTCCCTGCCAAGAAGGAGGCGCCGAGTGCCCAGCAGCCAACCCAACCAGCCCAATAAACTCGACTTCGAGCACCAGCTGATCACTATGCGCGAGCACCGTTTTTTGGTGATGATCTGCGGCGTGATCGCCATTGCGGGCATCATGGTGTGGGTTGCTATGGATACGTACAACACCAGCGGTGCAGCACAGGTCGACCTCAGCCGGCCAGGTTTCCAGGAGGTGCGCAAGCAAGCTGCTCGCGATGCTGAGCCCGAGACATACAAAACCGAAGGTAGTATCACGAAGCAATCGCTCGACGAGTTTAAAAAAATGTACCAGCAGCGCCGCAGCAAGATCGCCGATGGCACCTTCGACCCAAATGTCCTGAGTGACGAATCACTCCAGCTCTTCTCTACCAATAGCGACACCGAGAACCAGCAACAAACGCAAACACCAGCCGAGCAGCAATAGCACCTCACGCTGACGGCACGCAAAACTCGCTTGGATAATAAGCGAGTTTTTGTTTTCCGCCAATCAATTTCTACCCCTGTAAAAAACTAAATATTCTAGACAATTACTCAGTATTGTTCTGCTAATCTAAGAATCCAGCAAGAGATGGAGCGAGGAAGTGAGATTTTAATCAGTCGATAACAAGAACCACTTAGCACAAGTCTCCATGGTTTGACATTTTTACCCCTTTCGTGATATAAGATAGTTACTATGATTCATACAAAACTTGAAGCTGCGCCAGATAGCTCAGCCCAAACACCAGAAGGTTTACCACGCCGTAAGGTATTGATGATGACTGGCCTGGGAGTGGTTTAGTGCACTACTCAGCGGCGACACCTCTCAGCCTTCTGCAGAGCAGTGCCAAGACCACGAGAAAGATTCATTCAAGCCGGTTGTTGTCCGGCTTGGTGTTGTGGCACTTAATGCCGCTGGCTTCGAGCCTGGCAAGAGTAACGAAGAGATATTCGAAGAAGTGCATGTCCATACCAGCCGCATTACCCACACAACTCGTGGTGCGTATGAGTTCCACATTACCGAGTTTACAAGCAACGTTGTGCCAGATAGCACCCGCACCAAAGACGATGGCACAGTTGAGTACTATTACTCCAACGACCAGATCAAAAAGATCGCCGAAGAATACCGCGATCAGCTCGATGTGCAGGATGGCGAGCATTCACTCATGCTGATGGCCGTTAATACCGCAGGTGTGGAGAATGATGTACTCGGCCTCGCCTTCCAAAGCACCGACAAAGACAAAGCCAAGGGCGGCAACGGCCCAATGGTGCTTGTGCTAAGCAACAAGACCGGTGGCAACGTATACAGTCATGAAATTGGGCACGTACTCTCGGAAGATGAACAAAATAGTGATCCCAGTAAGGAAAAGCAGTTTGGCAAAGGTATGGGGCACGAGATGGTGATGGACTGCCTCATTACTGATGCCGAGGGCAATATAACGCAGTATTGTGCTGTCGATACTATCCAGCAGCTGCTTGCTATGGGCTGCGGCCTCAGCAAGCGTGATAAGTCGGACGCCGTGAATGAATACGCCTCCCCCGTCACTGTTATGGGTAATTCTATGGTCTACACAGATTCAGACACAAAAGTCAGCCAAGTGACGAATGAAGTCACCGCAACAGAGGAGCACAAACCAATCTACTCGCCCGCCGAGCTTACCTTTCTCGATTCGCGTCACCAAGTCGAGTACACCACATCGACCGATGGACGCTACCCACTCTCGTATGACTTTACTAGGCGTTTTGCCCTGGCCTACTCGCTACCCGCTGACCACGCACTCAAGACAATCCTCCCCAAGGCCGATACACTGATCTTTGCGCCGATCATCGAGTATATCGATAAAGACACGCCATTTGACTCGACCAATCCAGATGTAGTCCAGCGCCGCATTGGTGTCTTTGCCACATGGGACAATGGCCGCGGTACAGCACTGCTAGATGTAAGCTTGTTTAACGAAATTGACTACGATGGCGAGGAAGAGAATGTCATTTATGCCGACGAACAACTCGGCTTTGTTGCTGTCTCGGGCTACGACAAGACCGATGGTGAGTATGTGCGGATCGTTAGCCTCAGCTCGCAAGAAGGTATCACTCTGCTAGATGAGGCGCGGACGCGCACTGCCGAGCGCAATCAGCTTCTCCTCACGCCCAAGCAGGCAAACTAGTGGCAAGATAAGGGGTTATAGTCCATCCATTACCCTATACCCATTTATTCTCTTGCATTATTATGATGAATATCCTGCTCAGATATTCATTACTCCTCTCAGTGGTGAGATACCCATTGCCTCCATCTTGTGATCTTCATTTCACCGCCACGAGCCACTCGTTCTTGCATCTTGTTTGATGGCGGATAATCATCAATTGCGCTCATAATTTTCACGCTCATCCCGAGAGACTCATTCCCAGCAATTACTAATTTATAAGTACAAAAAATCTGAGAGTATAAGCGTGATGGCAACACCAAAACACTTCACCTACCCACAGTGCAATCTTTTGCGTTTGCACCACACTATGCTATACTAACCAAGTTATGAATATGAAACCTGTCCTCAAACGTTATATTTCTGAATTTGTTTATGGTGCAGTCGATGGTACCGTTACGACCTTTGCTGTGGTAGCAGCCAGTGCTGGTGCTGGCATCTCGAGCGCGATCATCTTGGTGCTAGGCGCAGCTAACCTCATTGCCGATGGTTTCTCGATGGGCGCAAGTGCTTACCTCGCGGCTAGTGCCGAGCACGACGAGTCGGCGCGCAATACAAGCAAACGCGCCTCACCAAAAATCATCGGCCTCATGACCTTCGCTGCCTTTGTCGTTGTTGGTAGTGTGCCTGTTATCCCCTATCTTGCCCATGTCCTGGCACGTGGCTCGAGCGCGGCTCACCCTCTGCTGTTTTATATCAGCTCGGGAGCGACGGCGCTCACCTTTGTGGCAATTGGCTATATCAAGGGTAAAGTTGGTGGCGAGAATCCACTCGTTGCCGCCCTGCAAACTCTCGCGCTCGGTGCTATCGCCGCTGCCCTGGCCTATGGCGCTGGGACAGTGCTCGCTGGGTGGCTTGGCGTGCAGCTGTAGGAGTGGTCAAGAGTCTTATTGCCTTAAATCTTCGTTATGTGGCTATTGTCTCACCATGACTTCCGTACATTCCATAAAAAATAAATATACCTATTAGATATTCATTGTCTGCATAGGAAGCTCGGTGCAGGTCATAGGTCAGAAAGGCTGCTATTGTCACGCACTATCTAGCGCTAATGTTCTCCACGTATCTTATGACTCACTCTTTGGTAGCTGATCGATCAGCTCCAGTAGCTTCTCCCAATCAGCTCGCCGGGTATGGTCAATATCGACGTCGACCGCATGGTCGCGAATCGCCCAGAGGAGCGGCTCTGCCTCTGGCGTGATCCATGGCTGCATCTCGAGCGGATAGGCTAGCTGGTCAGACATAAGCACTCCATCGCCGTAGTCATTTACCAGCATGTCGATCGTATACTCGCGGCGAAGCATCCGCGCCCACGTGTGACATAGCGCGATAGCCTCTGCTCGCGTGAGTACCAACTCACTCATACCAGCCCATCCTTCCGTAGTCCATCCAGCGCGGCAGCAAAACGCGGGTCACTGTGCAGCTCCTGGGTAACGGCGCT
>ERZ772967.2133-NODE-2133-length-12902-cov-31.143302_pt1 | contig 12902 bp, 12 predicted proteins | sample MGYA00511677_ERZ772967 | MGnify/ENA primary metagenome ERZ772967 (study PRJEB29015, sample SAMEA2737931) | human oral metagenome | biome: human oral; feature: human-associated habitat; material: dental | place: China | collected 2146 ...
CATGGATCCCGATCGCGAAGGAGATCGCCCGGCGTCTACTAGAACTAGCCCTGAATCTCGCCATCGAGAAACTCATGGGAGGCGAGTGATATGGCCAAGGGCAAAGCCGCCACCCTCAAAGGCATCTTCGGGCACATGCTCGACGAGGTCCTGAAAGTCGCCAAGAAGAGCGGCCGCAAACTCGATGCGGACAAGTTGATCAAGGGGCACGGGAAGAACGTCGCCAAGGCCGATCATATTTCCGTGTTCAAAGCCGGCAAGACCAAGAACCTCACCGGCAAGACCGACGAGTACGTCCGGCAGCTGCAACGCCAGATCAACGGCATCAACAACATGACCGCCGACGAACTCCTCCACAACCTGAACACGGTGAAACGCAAAGGGCTCGCCCAGAAGGAAGCCCGCGAACAGTACAAGGATCACCTGCTAGACAAATATACAAACGAGTATCGTCTGCAGGGAAAGACCGGGAGGGAAGCAAAGAAACTCGCCGAGGAGAGGGCCAGCAAGGAGATGTCGACCTTGGCAGCGCTGCATGAGCCTGATATCGTGGCCGGAGGTAAAGACGTGATCGGAGTCAACCCGGATGGACTTCCCAGCATGGGGGATAAATGGGTGAACTCATCGATCGGATCGCAGTGGAAACAGAAAGGCCTGGCAGATAACCTCAAGCGGTATGCCGAGCAGTTGCGGGCCGCCGGTAAGGGCGACCAGCTTCTGAACGTCGACTTCATCCTGGAGTAAAATCATGATCACCGAAGAGCAATGGACATACGTACAGCGAAAACTGGGAACACCCACCGCCACCAAACCCGTGCCCCCGGAACGGTACGACCAATTCGCTGGGATCTTCCCGCCGCTGCTGTTCCGGTTCTGGCAGACGTACGGCTTCGCCGGCTTCGACCACGGCCGCTACTGGCTATGCGACCCCGTCGAATGGCAACCCGCCGTCGACGCCTGGACGACAGATCTCAACCTGGTCATGGGCTCCGACACCTGGCACGCCATCACCCGCACCGCCTTCGGCAAATTCAACCTCTGGGGCGAACGCACCGGCTGCAGCCTCAGCATCCTCCCCGTACACGGACAGATCTACCCCACCGCCGCCTCCATCGACATGATGGGCACGGAACACGCCCGCAACATTCAGATCGAGACAGCCATCACCGGCTCCATCACCAAAACCGACCTGCTCGGATCCGACGAGAAGCCGCTCTTCAAGCGGGCTCTCAAAGCCCACGGCCCCGTCGGACCCGACACCATGTATACCTTCGTCCCCGCCTACCACCTCGGCGGACCACTCACCGTTGACCACATCGAGATCGCCGACGCCGTCACCCACGTCGTCCTCCTCTCCGAGATCTCCCCCCACACCGTCATGGGCGACATCACCATGAGCTTCCCAGACTGATCAGCCGGGCCGCGCTCTCAGACAGACGGATTGCTGCATACGGGAAAACACCCAGATGAATTCGCTACAGGCCGCTGGCACGGACAACCAGCTTCTGAACGTCGGCTTCATCCTGGAGTAAATCATGATCACCGAAGAGCAATGGACATACGTACAACGGAAGCTGGGAACACCCACCGCCACCAAACCGGTTCCGCCGGAACGCTACGACCAGTTCGCCGGGATCTTCGCTGAGCACCCGTCTGGGCCACGAGGGCGGCGGAGCACCCGGCCTGGACGACGAGCGACGAGAAACGCCCAACCCGGCCATGATCGAAAGGGCCTTCTCGTCGTGAGGAGGAAGACCGGGGCCTTAGCGACGCCGCCAGCCCGAGCGCAGGCTCGGGCGATCAAACACTGCCATCCAGCACGGCCGCGGTCTGGCGGGCCATCTCCAGTTCCTCGTTGGTCGGCACCACCACGATGGTGACTGGGGAGCCGGGCTGGCTGATCACCCGCGGCTGCTTGGACCGGACCCCGTTCAGGTTGTCGTCGAGTAGGAAACCGAGCGGGGCCAGCCGGTCGCAGACGGATTCCCGCACGGCGGCGTCGTTCTCGCCGACCCCGGCGGTGAAGACGAGCGCGTCGACCCCGCCCAGGATCGCCAGGTACTGCCCGATATAGCCGACCAGCCGGTGCACGTAGACCCCGTACGCCAGGGTCGCATCCGGGTCCCCAGCCTCCATCTTGGCGGCGATGTCGCGCATGTCGGAGGTCCCACCAGTCATCCCGGCCATCCCGGACCGTTTATTGAGCAGAGTGTCGATCTCGTCGATCGACATGCCGCGTTCGCGCGCAAGAAAAGCGTGCAGGCCCGGATCGACATCGCCGGAGCGGGTCCCCATTACCAGTCCCTGTAGCGGTGTCAGGCCCATAGAGGTGTCGACCGCTACCCCGCCCCTGATCGCCGAGATCGATGCCCCATTGCCCAGGTGGCAGATGATCTGGTTGAGATCGTCGAGGTCACGGCCCAGCACCTCAGCGGTTTTCTTCGACACGTACGCGTGGGAGGTGCCGTGGAATCCGTACTTGCGGATGTGGTGGGTACGGGCCAGTTCGGCGTCGATGGCGTACGTGTACGCCTCGGTCGGCAATGTCGAGAAAAAGGCGGTGTCAAAAACCGCCACATGCGGCACGTTCGGCAGCACTCGCTGCGCGGCCTCAATGCCAGCGATCCCGGGCGGGTTATGCAGCGGCGCCAGCGGCGCCAGCTCCCGTAGCCCGGCGAGTACTTCGTCGTCGATCCGGACCGTCTCGCGGAACTGTTCCCCACCGTGTACGGCTCGGTGCCCGACCGCGACTACCTCGTCCAGTGACGGGCCGTGGCTACTGAACAGGCTCACCACCAGACGCAGGGCCTCGTCGTGGTTGGGGATCGGCTGCTCTAGGCGGTGCGGCTCACCGGCGACGGTGTGTGTGACCAGCCCGTCGGGCAGGCCGATCTTCTCTACCAGGCCGGTCGCGAGGACCGTCTCGGCGTCGACGTCGATCACCTGGTACTTGATCGAAGAGGAGCCACAGTTCAGCAGCAGGATAGGTCGGGTCATGGTTATTTCCTTGCGGTTCAGTGCTGGGCGAGCGGGGACGCAGTGCCGGATGGTTCCACCTGCGCCTGGATCGCGGTGATCGCGACGGTGTTGACGATGTCGTCCACGGTCGCGCCGCGGGACAGGTCATTGACCGGCTTATTCAGGCCCTGCAATACCGGCCCGATCGCGACCGCGTCGGCCGTACGCTGCACCGCCTTGTAGGTGTTATTGCCGGTATTGAGGTCAGGGAAGATAAAGACCGTCGCCCGGCCAGCTACCTCGGAATTGGGGAGCTTGGTCTTGGCCACGCTCGGGTCCATCGCGGCGTCGAACTGGATCGGGCCCTCCACCAGCAGCTCGGGGGCCCGGCCGCGGACGATCTCGGTCGCCTGCCGAACCTTGTCGACATCAGCCCCAGAACCCGAATCCCCGGTCGAGTAGGACAGCATCGCCACTCGCGGTTCGATCCCGAAGGCGACCGCGGTCTCGGCCGACGACATCGCAATATCAGCCAACTGCTCCGCAGTCGGATCAGGATTGACAGCGCAGTCACCAAAGACTAGAACTCGGTCAGGAAGACACATCAGGAATGAGCTCGACACCACCGAGACACCGGGCTTGGTCTTGATGAACTCCAGCGATGGGCGGATCGTGTTGGCGGTCGTATTGACCGCCCCCGACACCATCCCATCGGCCATCCCGAAGTGCACCATCATCGTGCCGATATACGACAGGTCCGCCATCTTGGCGCGAGCCTGCTCGACGGTGACCCCCTTCTTGGCCCGCAGCCGGGCGTACTCGACCGCGAATCGGTCCAGCAGCTGCGAATCAGTCGGGTCGACGCACTGCGCATCGGACAGGTCCAGCCCCAACTGCTCAGCCCGCTGGGTCAGGTCGGCCTGGTTCGCCAGCAGGGTCAGATTGGCCACATTGCGCCGCAGCAGGGTCGCCGCGGCGGTCAGGATCCGATCGTCGGTGGCCTCGGGCAAGACGATCGTACGTCGATCGGAACGGGCCTTGTCCATCAGCTCGTGCTCGAACCGCAGCGGGGTCCGGACCTGGACCCGGCTGGTCCGCATCGCCTCGATCAGCGCCGAGGCGTCAATGTTGTCGCCGAACAGGCTGCGGGCGACCTCGATCTTGCGGGCCGAATCGGTCATCGCACCCTCCAGGCGGAACAGCCGCTCGGCAGTGGTGTACGAGCCGAGGTCGGTGGTCCCGATCGGCAGGTCACTGTCGAGGCTGTCAATCAGCCGCATGATCGGCGCCGGGAGTTCGTAGCCGCCGACCAGCATCACCCCGGCTAGTGACGGGAAAGCGCCCGAGCGGTGGGCCAGCAGCAGGCCGGGCAGCAGGTCGATCCGGTCCGAGGCCATAATCACGGTGGCATCCGGGTAGAGCCGTTCGAGCACATTCGGAAGCGTCATCCCGGTCACCATCACGCCCTGGGATTCGTGATCGAGCAGGGCATCGGCGCCGCGTAGCAGGGTCGCCCCGGCAGCCTCAAACTGGGCCCGTACGGTCGGGGCGACCAGCAGCCGGTGTTCCGGGATCGCCGCCACCAACGGGAAACCGTTGCCGGCCAGGGCATCGCGGTAGGCGGGTAGCTGGTCAGGCGCGACCCGTGACGCGATGACCCCGATCGTTTGGACGTGGTGCTCGCTGATCGTGTCGATGGCATTCTTCGCGGCCCGCAGCACCCCCTCGGGGGTCTTGTCGCTGCCGCGTACCACCAACAGCGTCGGCGCGTCGAGGTGGGCCGCGACCATCGCGTTATACGAAAGCTCAGTCGAGCCGAGAACGTCGGCGTAGTCGGAGCCCAGAATCACCATCGCCGGGTAGCGTTCGGCGACCGCGGCGTAGCGGGTAATGATCTGACCCATGGCCTCGTCGAGGTCGCGGTGCAAGGTGGCGTAGGTCACCCCGAAGGCGTCGTCGTAGTCGCCGTTGACCGCTGGCTGTGAGACCAAGGTCTTCAAAATGCCGTCGCGCCCGTCGGAGCGGATGATGGGGCGGAAAACCCCCACCGAACCCACCTCCCGGGCCAGGGCATCGATCACACCGAGGGCGACGGCGGACTTGCCGACCATGCCTTCGGGAGCCATGACATAGACGCTGGTCACCATGAAGCCCACCCTAGTGCGGGACGAAGGCTGGGCTTGGTTACCCTCCCCTTCGCCCCTCATACGCCGAACCTGCCGGCTCTGCGGTCGGGGCGGCAATCTCAGCACCGTCACCGATAGAGTGGCAGCCCACGGCGATGGGCATGAGCCCTGAGGAGGCGGGACATGGCGCGGGCGGACCTGCTCTTGGACCTTGTCGAGGCGGAGCGTCGCGGGGATCGTGACCGTTTCCGGGTACTGGTCGAGTCGGTCATCGCAGAGGAACGGGCCAATCAGCACCATCTCGTCGCTGATCGTCTCTCGGAGCTCATCACGACGACCGGCCAGAATCACATACGAGACGACCACGCGGCAGCGATCCGTGATCTCCTGCAGGAGATCGTCCCAAGTCGTCGTCTGAGCGAGATCGAGTTGGCCCCGGTACCGCGCCGGGTCGTATTGGAACTGGTGGAGGAACAGAAACGCGCCGACCTGCTTCGCAGCTACGGGATTGAGCCTCGTCACCGGTTGCTGCTGTCCGGGCCACCGGGAAACGGCAAGACCAGTGTCGCCGAGGCCATCGCGGCTGAACTCATGCTCCCGTTCTATGTCATCCGATACGAGGGTGTCGTGTCGAGTTTTCTCGGAGAAACCGCCGCTCGGCTGGACAATGCCTTCGACTTCGCCCGGACCCGCCGCTGCGTGTTGTTCTTCGATGAGCTCGACACCATCGCCAAGGAGCGGGCCGATGAACATGAGACTGGAGAGATCAAACGGGTCGTCTCAACCCTGCTGCTCCAAATCGACCGTCTCCCGGCCCATGTGATCTTTGTCGGCGCCACAAATCATCATGAGCTGCTGGACCGCGCCGCGTCGCGTCGGTTCCAGATCCAAGCCGAGCTGGATACACCAAGCCGGGCGCAGGCCACACGATTCTTGGAACGGCTTGCCGCTCGCCTGGGCGGCGACCTTGGATTCACCCCCCGAACATTAGCAGAGAAACTCGCCGGAGCGAGCTACGCAGAACTGGAGGAGTTCGCCCTGGATGTCCGCCGGCGGGCTATTCTGGAGATCCCAGAGAACAATCTGCGCCGGATAGTCAAGGAGCGACTTGAGAACAGGCACGGTCAGCAGAGGTGAGCGCAGCACAAAGACCTCTCCTGGCGTTCGGCCCACCCGTCATCGGGAATCGGCCTCGGCAGAATAGTCGAAATATGCCACGTCTTCACAGGCCAGGTTCTGTCCGCCAAGGAGAGCGGCTTTCCCCTCAGTTCCAAGAAATCAAGGCCGCCTTTGATGCCAAGCGTATGCGCCTCGCCGAGAAAACCCCTGATGAGGTAGACCCCGAATTGGTCGTCGTGTTCGACATAGCAGGCACTGTCAAGGATTTCCAGAACGCCATCGACAAGATCCCCGGATTTGAATTCCTTTCTCAGTCTCTGGGAGACGAGAGCGATCCTGATGATGACTTCCATATGGTCAAAGCTGACGTGGGTCGCACACAATAGAAAGTGCATCACTCGCTGTACCTGGTGATGTCGAACTCCAAAGCCATCGACGACCTCATCAATCTTTTTGAAAGCCGAGATGAAACCTCCACATTCAAGTATGGACTCGGCAAGTTCAAGGATGCATTCCAGCAGCTGACTGCGATCAGGAGATGGGGACCAGAGGACCGTATTCGCGAGACAGGCCTGCGTGAACGCTGGCAGGAAAAACTCGAGGTGGTCGGCAAGTCGCTCAGTAAAGTGAAGGTCGAGGTTGAGCTCTGGTATCGACGAGATCTAAAGAAGCGAGAGACGGCCGAATCATACGTTGAGCAGATCATCAATGAGAATGGTGGACAAGTAGTGAATCGTTCTCACATCGGGGACATCTCCTATCACGCTCTGCTCGCTGAACTGCCAATCCAGCAGGTTCACGCGGTACTCAGGGATGGAGCCTCAGCGATCCATCTCCTGACGACCGACGAGGTCATGTTCGTCAGCCCATTCGCCCCTATGACGGTGGCCCCAGCGTGCACGGATCCTGTTTCGGAGGTACAGTTGTCCGCAGGAGAACCAGTGGGGGGACTGCCTCGGATCGCGCTCCTGGATGGGCTGCCCTTCCAGGGACATGCTGCGCTGACTGGTCGACTCTCGATCGATGATCCTGACGGCATCGATAACAATTACCCGGTTCACTCTCGCAACCATGGCACCGCTATGGCCTCACTCATCATCCACGGTGATCTGTCATCGCCAGGCAAGCCATTGGATCGTCCGCTGTATGTGCGACCCATCATGCGACCTCATGAATATTCCTCAGATAAAGAGCTGGTCGACCCAGAGCGTCTGTTCCCCGATTTGCTCCATCGCGCGATTCGTCGTATTCACGAGAGAGACGATGGCAGGTTGGCCACCGCCCCCAGCGTCCGAATAATCAATCTTTCGATCGGTGATTCGGTGCGAGCTCTCACGCGCCGGATGAGCCCTGTCGGTCGACTGCTCGATTGGCTGGCGAATACCTACAACCTCCTCTTCATCGTCAGCGCTGGGAACCACACCGATCCGATGACGATCCCAGCAGCCTCAGCAGCCGATGCACAGACAGCGAGAAGAGCAGCGAGTCGAGCCGCCCACGGGAATAGCCTGCTCCGGGGGATCCTACCGCCTGGCGATGCTTTCAACGCTCTGACCGTCGGCGCCACACATGATGACGGACTGGGCGATATCGAGATACCCGATACGGTATGGGACATCACCAGTCCAGGGACACCGGCGTACTACGGGGCAACCGGTCCGGGTGTTGCCCGATCGATCAAACCTGACCTTCACCACAGCGGAGGGCGGGCTCTCTACGTCCGACCTGTGGCTGACCCCGGCAAGGACACCGTAGATCTTCAGATCTCTAGTGCGGGTCAGACCGGCCCTGGCCTTCAGGTCGCAGCGCCCAGCGCGAACGGCGCGATGAATCGTACTGTTTTCATCTTCGGAACCAGCGCTGCCACAGCTCTGGTCACGCGTGAGGCAAGCCACATTTTCGACATACTCGAAGGAGGCGCTGCGAGCGCCGATGAATCACCCCTGCCAGATCCGCAGTATCATCCGCTTCTGGTACGGGCCCTCCTCGTTCACGCGAGCAGCTGGGGCGGATGGGAATCCCAGTTCCGGGAGGATCTCGAAATCCATGGTCAGGATGCTCGCCGCCGACTCTCTGCATTACTCGGATACGGGAAGCTTGATCTTACTCGACTGGGCGTGGCCGCCACGAATCGCGCTGTGCTTATCGCTGGCAACCATATCGGCGCAGACCAGCGCCACACGTATGAACTGCCGCTCCCACCATCGCTTCGATCACGAGCAGAATGGCACCGTTTCACCATCACCCTCGCCTACGCAGTCCCCACGGTGGGGCAGTTAGCGCGTTATCGCAGGGCCAAGGTCTACTTCGCAACGCCTGATACGAAACTGGCGGCCGGCGACCGGGTCGAGGCAGACTACAACGCCGTCAGACGCGGAAGTCTGCAGCACGAGATCGTCCAAGGTACACGCGCGATGACCTTCGGCGACGGCGGCACCTTCCCGATCCATGTCGAGTGCATGGACGACGCCCAGCATCTTCCCAAGAAGAACAGCATTCGCTACGCCCTCGTCGTGTCCGTCGAGACAGCAGAGGGGGTTTCGGTCACCATCCATGATGAGGTCCGGGCCGGGCTCCGTCAGCAGGCGCGCACGCGCGCCTCGGAGCGTGCGCGGAGCTGACAGGTTCCAGCACCGGCGTACGCGATTTCCTGTGCGAGATAGAGACCCAGGCATAGATGCTGAGGTTGTGGCGTCTACGACAGGTTGAGACGCCACCCTGGACCACAGGTGTCGAGCAGGTGCGAGATCCGGCCTGGCCGATACCTACCAGGTCCAGGCACAGACCAACCTCGGCGCGCACCAGCGACCCCGCCCTCGCCGATGATACCTCGCGACTGACGTCAACCGTTCCGCACACGCAGTCAAGGCCAGACTCCCCGATTCCTGGGGCCAGGCCCACCTCGAGCGGCGATTTCCTACGTGAGAGGTTTATCATGTAGCGACCGTGAGGCGTCAGGATTAGTGAAAACTCCCTCTCCGAGGGGGAGAACATGACTCGGACAGTACGTTTCATCGCTGACATCAGGGACGCGCTCGCGGGCCCGGCAGCGCGCACGACCGTCGTTCCCGGCCTCATCACCGCGACGATCGCCATCGTTGCTCCCATGACCACCACGCAACTGCCGGTGAGCGTTCAGGTGGCGGTAAACCGGTAAGGCTGTCCCGGGCTACCCCAAGGATCTGGGCCAGGCCAGAGCTCCAGACGACCCCAAGCGTCTGGAACCCGGAAGGCGACCCCAAGCGCCAACCATCACCATCGCGGTGACCCGTCAGGCCGGCCGTGGCGACCCAAGCGCCACGGCCGGCCGTACCCTGCTGGGATAGATTCCCTACCGTGAGCATCCAGATTCGGCCGGTGTCCCCCGACGAGCACCTCGCCTTCATCCGAGAGCGAGGATCTGCCAGCTTCCTGCAAACCCCTGCCTGGGCACGAGTCAAGCCCGAATGGCGTTCGCAGAGCATCGGCTGGTACCGGGGCTCGGAGCTGGCCGGGGTGGGACTGGTGTTGTACCGGTCGCTACCCAAGATCCGACGCTGCCTGGCGTACCTGCCAGAAGGCCCGGTGCTGGACTGGACCAACCCGGCCATCACCGACCACCTCGAGGCCCTGATCCGCTATGCCCGGGGCCAGGGGGCATTCGCAGTCCGAATCGGGCCGACCCCGGTCTGGCGGCGGTGGCGAGCTGCCACCATCAAGGCCGCGATCGCCGACGACCGCATCGTCCGGCTCTCGGACGTCGAACCGGACGGGCTAGACCCGGCGGTCACCCGGCTGCGGGGCCTGCTGCAACACACCGGATGGCGCCGGCCCCGTTTTGGCTCCGGTTTCGCCCCCGGCCAACCAGATTTCAACTTCTGGCTACCGCTGGCCGGCAAGACCGAGGCCGAGCTGCTGTCCGGGATGAACCAGCTCTGGCGGCGTAACATCAAGAAAGCCGAGAAGGAAGGGGTCGCCGTCAGCCAGGGTGGACGCGAGGACCTGCCGGCCTTCCACGAGTTATACCGGGAGACAGCCCAACGCGACCACTTCACCGGCCGCCCGCTGGCGTACTTCGAGACCATGTGGGACGCCTTGCGGGCCGAGGACCCAGACCGGATCCGGCTCTATCTGGCCCGCCACGGGCAGGACCTGGTGGCGGCCACCACCTGGGTTCGGGTCGGAACCCACGCCTGGTATTCGTACGGCGCCTCGTCGAGCGCCAAACGTGAGGTACGCGGCTCAAACGCGATCCAGTGGCGGATGATCCGCGACGCCGTCGCAGCCGGCGCCACCCTGTACGACCTGCGCGGGATCACCGAGGGGCTGACCGCTGACGATCCCGAGCTGGGGCTGATCCAATTCAAAGTCGGCACCGGCGGCGAGGCGGTGCAATACCTGGGCGAATGGGACTACCCGATCAACCTTCCCCTGTACACGGCTTTCCTGGCCTACCTGAACCGCGACTCGTACGCCAGCGCGGTTCGCCGCGGTCTGGACCGGCTACGCGAGGTGGTCCCCGAACTGCGTCACGGGGTGCGGCGATGACGGTACGGCTACGGGTCGCGGCCGCGGACTGGCGGGCCCATTTGCGTCGGGTCGCGGCCGAGCGCCCGGGCCTGGTGCCAGTCGCCAAAGGCAACGGGTACGGCTTCGGGTTGGACCGGTTAGCCGCCGAAAGTCAGGCCCTGGGGGCGGACACGCTCGCGGTCGGGACCGGGCCAGAGGTGGCCGCGGTGGCAGCCTTCACCGGGCAGGTGGTGGTGCTCCAGCCGTGGCGGGCCTTCGAGCCGGGCGCCGAACGGCTGCTCGGCGACCCGCGCCTGGTGCACACCGTGTCCCGGGTCGAGGATCTGCGTCACCTGGTACGGTCCGGGCGCCGGCCCCGGGTACTGCTGGAAATAATGACCTCGATGCGGCGGCACGGGATCGCGGTATCGGAGCTGGGCGAGGTCCGCGCGTTGCTAGCCGGTGACAACGTCGAGCTGGTGGGGTGGACCATCCACCTGCCGATGCCGGCCGCGACCGGCGGCAACCTCGAGCAGGCGCAGCGCCTGGCCAAGGCCGGCCTGGCGGTACGGCAGGTGCCGGTCTGGTTCTCCCACGTGACCGGCCCGGAATACGCGCAGCTGCGGGCAACGGTCCCGGCCGGGTCCCGGCTGCGGATCGGAACCGCCTTGTGGCTGGGCGGTTCAGCTCTGCTGCAGGCAACGGCCACGGTCTTGGATCGGCATCCGGTACGCCGCGGGGAGAAGATCGGCTACTGGCAGCGCACCGTACCGATGGACGGGCATGTGGTGATCGTATCCGGTGGTACGGCGCACGGCATCGCGCTGGAGGCGCCGACCGCGGCCGCTACCGCCCGGCAGCGGATGATCTCGGCGGTCACCGGCTCGATGGAGGCGGTCGGCCTGGCCCGGTCACCATTCACCATCGACGGCCGAAAACGCTGGTTCATCGAACCCCCGCATATGCAGTCGTCCATGGTCTTCCTGCCGGGCAACCACCAGCCGCCCGAGGTAGGCGAGGAGATCCCGGTCGAACTGCGGCTGACCACCGCCCACGTCGATGAGGTGATCCTCACCGGCGCCTGATCGCCGTGGTGGATCGCCCGAGCCTTCGCACGGGCTGGCCGCGTCGCTGAGTCCCCCGCCTTCCTCCTCATACCGAGAAGGCTCCTCTACTCGTGGGCAGGCTGGTCGTTTCTCGGTGCTCGTCGTCCAGGCCAGGTGCTCCGCGGCCGGGCTGTGGATGGTCAAGCCCTGATCTGGTCTGCGAGGCCCGTCACATCGAACAAGTTATCCACAACTTTCACAGAAGGCCTTGCGGGCAGCGCCGTACAGTGCCAGGCTGGCTGTCAGTTCCAGTCACCCCTGAGGAGGAACAGATGCGCAGATACCGCCTGGTCATGGCGGCCGTGGTGGTGTTGACCGCGGGGTGTTCGAGTGGTCCGGAGCCGACCCCGCAGCTGATGTGTACCCCAGGTCCGGTGGAGCTGGGACAGACCGCTCCGCCGCCGCATGAGTGTGATCGGGTGGCTTGGGAGAAGGATCAGGAACGCCTGAAGCTGGAGAAAGAAGCCCTCGACCTTTACGAGAATCTCAGTCTCAAGTATTTCCATGAGATGGTGAAGGGTGGTTCAGAGACTCTGCCCCCGCGCCTCGAGGAATACGTTGCCGAGCCTGCGAGGGGAAGCTTTGAGCGGCTCCTCGCCACTTATAAGGAGGATGGGATGACGGCGCGGGGGGAGTACCCGACGCTGACGATGCGGGTGATCCCGAATCCTCATAGGGATGGGTCTGAGGTCGCACTAAAGACCTGCACAGATCTCCGCAAATCTGCTCTGTATTACCCAGACGGGACCAAATTCAGGGATGGCTTGATCAACGTCAATACCGAGCTGTTCAAGCGGTATCCCGATGGCAAGCTACGACTGTTCCGCGGCGGCGGAGAGGAGAAGGATTCATGTCCGTTCTGAGGAAGTGTCTGGCGCCGGTAGTGGCAGCCTGGGTGGTGTTCGCAGCCCTGGTCGTGGGGCCACCAGCTGGGCAGGTCTACCCCGGGTACCATGCCGGCCTCTGTTAGTCGTTTTGCGCATGAGATCAGAAACAAGGGAATCCTGAAAGGAGGATGAGATGAACAGAACGTGGCTCATTACTATCACCGCTCTGGCGGTGTTGGTGGCGGGGTGTTCGAGTGGTCCGGAGCCGACCCCGCAGC
>ERZ772967.2138-NODE-2138-length-12876-cov-4.413930_pt1 | contig 12876 bp, 8 predicted proteins | sample MGYA00511677_ERZ772967 | MGnify/ENA primary metagenome ERZ772967 (study PRJEB29015, sample SAMEA2737931) | human oral metagenome | biome: human oral; feature: human-associated habitat; material: dental | place: China | collected 2146 ...
ACCAGCGCCAGCGGATAACCCGCCGCGTAGAGCCCCTCAACCAGCGCCGCGCGGGGGCGGGGCGCGCACCCGTGCCCCTGCCGGCGCTTGTGGCCTCGCTGCACCGCGACGCCTGCTCGGCGCTCGTGGCGTCGGGCCGCCTGCGGGCCGGGCGGGTCGCGATCCCCGTCTCCCCGGCCGCGCTGGCTGCCGGTGCGCGCCGCGGGAGCCCGTTCGGGTACTCCGTATAGCTGGGTAATCCGTACAGCGCGGCGCCGGAACCGCCGTGCGCCGCCGGGGCGCCTGCTGGTGAGGGCTACAACGCGTCGGTCTGCCCGCGCCGGAAGCGGCTCAGTCCTCGACGGGTCCGCCGTAGAGTTCGTCGATGACGGGGGCCAGGCGGCGCACGGCCACGGCGCGCTTGACCTTCAACGACGGGGTGAGCAGGCCGTTCGCCTCGGTGAAGTCCGAGGTGAGCACCTTGAACTTGCGGATCGACTCGGCCCGTGAGACGTGCTCGTTCGCCCCGTCCACCGCCTTCTGCAAGGAGGCCAGGACCTCGACGTTCGTGGCCGCCTCGGCGACGCTCATGACCGGCAGGCCGTGGGACTCCAGCCACACGGGCAGCATCTCCGCGTCCAGGGTGATGAGCGCTGCCACGAAGGGCCGCTGGTCGCCGACCACCAGGACCTGGGAGATCAGCGGGTGGGAGCGCATCGGGTTCTCCAGGGCGGCCGGGGCCACGTTCTTGCCGCCTGCGGTCACGATTATCTCCTTCGCGCGGCCCGTGATCCTCACGTACCCGTCGCGGTCCAGGGAGCCCAGGTCGCCGGTCTTGAACCAGCCGTCCTCGGTGAAGCAGGCGGCGGTGGCCTCGGGGTCGTTGTTGTAGCCGTGGAAGACCGACGGGCCCTTGAGCAGGATCTCGCCCTCGTCGGAGACCCTGAAGGACATGGGGGGCAGCGCCGGGCCGACGGTGCCGATCTTCGACAGGCGCGGGGTGTTGACCGAGACGGGGCCCACGGTCTCCGTCAGGCCGTAGCCCTCCAGGACGGGGATGCCCAGGCCCCGGTAGAAGTGGCCGAGCCAGGTCGCCAGGGGCGCCCCGCCCGACACGATGTAGCGGGCGTTCCCGCCGACCAGTTTGAGGATGGTCTGGAACACCAGCTTGTCCGCCAGGGCGCGCTGGGCGCGCAGCGAGCGCGACGGGCCCTCCGGGGTGTCCAGCGCCTTGGAGTACTCGATGGCCACGTGGGCGGCCCACCGGAAGATCCGCCTCTTCGCGCCCTTGGAGGCCTTCGCGTCGGCCGAGTTGTAGATCTTCTCCAGGACGCGCGGCACGACCAGTAGGTAGGAGGGCCGGAAGGAGGCCAGGTCGGGCAGCAGGTTCTTGATGTTCGACACGTGCGCCATGACGCCGTTGCCGCTGATCTGGAAGACCTGCAGGAAGCGCGCGAACACGTGGGCGAGCGGCAGGAAAAGCAGCAGCCGGGAGTCCTCTCCCGCCGCGATCTCGGGCATCCACGCGTGCGAGTTGAGGCACAGGTTCGTGAAGTTCTCGTGGGTGAGCACCGTGCCCTTGGGGGTGCCCGTCGTCCCGGACGTGTACACGATCGTGGAGATGTCGTCCTTCGTCAGGGCCCCGGTGCGCGCGGCGACGGTGGCGCGGGGCACTCCGGCTCCGTCGGCGACCAGGGTCTCGATGGCTTCGGAGTCCAAGGAGAGGACGACGACGTGGTGGCGCCCGGTCCGCTCGGCGGCCGTGCGCACGATCTCCGCCAGGGACACGGTCTCGGTGACGACCAGGTCGACGTCGGCGTCGGAGAGCACGTGGGCGACCTGCTCGATGGAGCTCGTCTCGTAGATGGGCACGGGCACCAGGCCCGCGCTCCAGCACGCGAAGTCGAGCAGCGTCCACTCATAGCGGGTGCGGCTCATGATCGCGACCCTCTGGCCGGGCTCCAGCCCGCGCGCGATGAGCCCGGCGGCCACCTGCTGGACCTCCTCGTGGAAGTCCCGGGCGCTCACCGGCCGCCACGCATCGCCCATGCCCAGTTTGCGCAGGATGAGTGGGCGGCGGGGGCTGCGGCCCACGCGGTCCTGCAGCAGGCGGGGGATCGTGCAGGTCTCGTCGATGCGCACCAGGGTGGGGGCGTGCCACTCCAGGGCCTGGGTGGCGCCCCCGCTGGTGGGCGCGGGCACGGGCACGGCCTCGAGCTCCTGGGCGCCGTCGTCCGACGAGGCGGGGGCCGGGCTGTCACTCATATCTGCTCCTTCGTCTGTGGCACGCATGGGCCCTATCCTACGGCACCGTAGGGTGGGGGAGGGGCGGGATCGGGACCGGTTGGTGGCGATCGGATCGCCGGACGGACACGCGCTAGACTAGGGAACCGATTGCGGGAAGAGGCCCTCAGCCGCGCGAACACCGCGGAGGAACTGTTCTCGAAGGAGGGGAGCGAAATGGTCAGCCTCAGTGATATCGCCGCCGCCACCGGGTACTCGAAGGCGACGGTGTCACGGGTGCTCAACGGGGATCCCACGTTCTCAGTCCGGGAGGACACGCGCCGCCGGATCATCGAGGTCGGCAACGAGATGGGGTACGCGCTCAAGGGCAGGCGCGTGGGAATCCCCCAGAACGTGGCGATCCTCGACAACGTCGATCCTGAGCGGGGGCTCCACGACGCCTACTTCTTCGACGTCCGCGAGGCGCTGAAGGTCAAAGCCTCCGAGCACATGATGTCGCTCGCGTCCTTCCCGGATTGTGATTCGCTCATCGGCGCGGCTGATCGCTTCTCCGGTTTCATCTCGGTCGGCCCCTCCCCTTTGAAAGGGGCCGACCTCGAGAAGCTCCACGCCGCGCTGCCCCACGGTGTTTTCATTGATATCAATCCGGCGCCGACCCTGTTCCACTCCGTGCGCCCCGACCTCCAGCAGACGGTCCTCGACGCGATCGACGCGCTGAGGGAACAGGGGCGTCAGCGGATCTCCTTCGTCGGAGGCGATGGCCATATCATGGGCATGCATTTCCACGAGGAGGACATCAGGACCTTCGCGTTCGTCAACTGGACGGAGCGCCTGGGGCTGTCCGCCGACGCCAGGGTCTTCGCGGAGGGCTCCTTCACGGTGGAGAACGGCCGCCGCCAGATGGAGCGGATGCTGGCGGACTCCACCGGCCCGGCGCCGGACGCGGTAGTCGTCGCCGCGGATCCGCTGGCCGTTGGGGTGCTCCAATGCCTCGTGGCGGCTGGACTGCGTGTGCCCGATGACGTCGCGGTGGTCTCGATCAACAACCTCGAAGTGTGCGAGTACACGGCTCCGCCGCTGTCCTCCTACGCGATCAACCGCGAGGAACTCGCCGAGTCCGCGATCCTCCTCCTGTCCGACTCGATCATCGGCCGCTACGAGCAGCGCCACCATGTCCTGATCTCCACTGAGCTGGTGGTCCGCTCGAGTTTCGTTCCCGCCACGGCGGTCTAGGGCGCGCCAGCCGGTGCCCAGGGCCGGAGCGCATGGTCCCGGGCACCGGCAGCGCCGTTCACAGGATCGACAGGACGACGTCCAGGACGTGCGGTTGCTCGGACGGCACAAGGTACTCCGGGTGGACTTCGGAGCCCCAGGAGTCGTCGCCCCCAACGCCCATCTGTGCCGCGAGGAGCCGCAAGTGGGTCGCCGGACGGCGCCCGGGCTCGGGGAGCTCCCACCAGTGGGCGGCCTCCTCGATCTGGGCGCTCGAGTACGGCAGGAGGGAGACCTCGAACGGCCTGCCGGTCGCACTCACGACTCGGATCCCGTTCCCCTGCTCATCGCTGGCCTCCGCCCACTGCGCGCCCATGTGGTTCCCGCATTCCTGCGGCACCACGTAAGGAGTGAGGTCCTCTGAGAGGGAGCGCGACCATATCCCGAGGCGGCCTCCGCTGACCCGGTCGAAGTACGTCTCGTCGGGGCCGATGCCGTAGAAGCGCAAACGGGAGAGCGACGGCGGAAGGGCCCACTCGACGCCGAAACAGGGAAGCGTCGGCAGATCCGGCGCCCCCGGGTACGAGGCGGTGAACCTGATCGTGCCGTCGTCGTTGAGGCGGTAGACCACGGACACCGGGACGCCCACTGCGGCGAGCTCGTAGCAGTAGGCGACTTCGACGCTGTGGTCCTCCTCGCGCACTGAGACGTACGGGCAGCGGGCGTACCTGCCCGCGACGGTCCAGACTGCGCGCTTGAAGCCGTGGGAGGCGCCCCGGTCGTTGTCCGTGAGGGGCCGGAACGTCGTGAGCCTGGGGGGACGGAGCACGAGGGGGTCGCCGTCCTTCGCCCAGAGGACCATTCCTCCAGCCGTCCGGGACAGGAGCGCCTCCTCACCGCCCGTTCTCATCCCGATGTTCCAGCGTCCGAATGTGTACGTCGCGCGGTTCCCGTCGGCGGTGTCCGGGGGCGACGGGGGCGCGGCGAGGGGGAGCACGGACTGGCCGAAGCACACCTCGTGCCCCGCCGGGCACCACGCGGTCCGATGGAGGTGGACCAGTGAGGCCTCGAGGACGATCTCGCGGCCGGGCGCCGAGTACTCGTCGATGGGCCACGGGCACGGCACGGTGGCGCGATCGCCGGGGCGGACATCAGAAGGCACAGTGATCTGCCAGACCGCTTCGCCGTCGACCAGGAGCGAGCACACCAGGTCGTAGGCGCTGCTGGACGTGAACAGCGACCGGTTCGTGACATCGACGCCGGTTGTGGACGGGACGAGTGAGAAATCCGAGTACAGCTGTTTGACCTCGCGCACAGCCGGGGAGGGGGTGCGGTCGGCGAACAGCAACCCGTCAGCGGAGAATTCCCAGTCGCAGGGCCGGTCCCCGAAGTCCCCTCCGTAGGCGAGGAACTCCCCGGCGCTCGCGGGGGTCGCCGGATGCCACAGGGCCTGGTCGATCAGGTCCCAGATGAACCCTCCCTGGTAATGGGGGTAGCGCTCCAAATCCGTGTACAGGCCCAAGCCGCCGACCGAGTTCCCCATGGCGTGCATGTACTCGCAGGAGATGTACGGTTTGGCGGGCGAGGACGCGAGGTACTGCTCGATCTCGTCCGGGTGGGCGTACATGCGGGACTCGATGTCGCTCACGTCGTCGTACTCCCGGTCCCAGGTGATCCCCTCGTAGTGCACTGGGCGCGCGGGGTCGAGTTCACGGGCACGCTGGCTCATGGCGCGGAAGACCTCGCCGCCGTAGGACTCGTTGCCCAATGACCAGATGAGAACGCTCGGGTGGCTGTAGTCGCGGACGATCATCCGCTCGAGGCGGTCGACGCACGCGTCCTGCCACTGCGTCCGCGACCCCGGGATGGCCGTGTCTGGCGTCGCGACGTCTCCGGGGACGTTCCACGTTCCATGGGTCTCGAGGTTGGTTTCGTCGATGACGTAGATCCCGTACTCGTCGCACAGGTCGTAGAAGCGGGGGTCGTTGGGGTAGTGGCTGGTGCGGATCGCGTTGGTGTTGTGGAGCTTGCAGAAGCGGATGTCGGCGAGCATGTCCGCCTCGTCGAGCGCGCGCCCTTTGCGCGGGTGGAACTCATGGCGGTTGACGCCCTTGAAGACGATGCGCCGCCCGTTGAGCGTCATGATGCCGTTGTCGATTCCGAAACGCCTGAACCCGACGTTGAGGGCCACCGTCTCGCACGTGCGCCCATCGCGGTCGATGACCTCGAGGCGGAGGCGGTAGAGGGTGGGGGACTCGGCGGACCACGGCGCGACCCGGGGGATCGCGTCGGACACGAGGTCCGTCGCCGCGCTCCGGGGTGTTTCGGTGCTCCACACGGGCGCACAGGAGTGGTCGAAGAGTTCCGCGCGGATCGATGCGCCTCCGAGGGGATCGACGACGTCCGCTTTGATGCGGAGTCGGCCGACCTCGCTGTGGTGGTCGAAGTCGGCGTCGATGCGGACGCTGTCGACGTGGGTGGGGGGCAGGGCCGTGAGGCAGACGCCCCGGAACAGGCCGTGGAAACGCCAGGAGTCCTGTCCTTCGAGCCACGAGGCGCTGGAGTACTCGTAGCACGCGACGACGAGTTCGTGGATGGTGTCCGCGGGCGCCCCGCCGAGGAGGCGGGTGATGTCGAACTCACTGGCGGTGTACCCGTCTTCGCAGTAGCCGACGAACGCGCCGTCGCACCAGACGTAGAGCGCCGTGGCGAACCCCCCGAATGAGAGGAGGACGGTTCCGCCTTCGAGCGCGGCGCCCCGGAGGTCCTCGTCGAGGGTGAAGAGGCGGCGGTAGAGGGCGACGCGGTTGGTGTCTGGGACCGAGGGGGCCTCTGGGTCCGCGTGACCGTCCCAGGGCATCTGGATGTTGACGTACGCGGGCCTCCACCCTCCACTCGTCTCGAGGGTGGAGGGGACGGGTATGGTGGCGATCCGATCCGACGCGGACCGCAGCGCGGAGGCGGGCGACTCTGGATCGGCGACGTCGATGGCGCGCGCGTCGGTGTCGAGCACCTCCCACGGGCCGTTGAGGGACTGCCTGGGGGCGTCGGTGCGGTGCTGCGACCGCTGTGGGCGCCGGTTCACGGCGAACACGGTGGGGTCTGTGAGCCACTGGGCTGAGGGCGTGGGGTCTTCGGGTGGCATAGGATCTACCTCCTGGATGAGGGCGGCGCTGCTGATCAGGTAAATCGGATTACCCTTGATTCTACAGGTGTAGGGGGGAGGTGGCAAGGTCTGTGGTGCTGGTGGACGTGAGTGGCGTTGGGAGAGTTTGCATCCGGAGGTAAAAGGGTATACTTCGGTAGGTAGATGAGTTTCGCCGACTTCGAAGGAGAAGAACATGTCTACCGCACCGGGCGGCTCCAGGGCCCGCCCCCTCTTGGTCCAGAGGATCTGCTACGCCTTCGGCAACCTCGGGCAGGCGGCGTTCTACAACGCGCTGTCCACCTACTTCGTGACGTACTACGCGGCGCAGACCCTCTTCGCCCAGTACGAGAGGACGGAGGCCGAGGCGCTCATCGGCGTCATCACCGTGCTGGTCTTCGTCATCAGGATCGCTGAGATCTTCCTCGACCCCCTGCTCGGCAACCTCGTCGACAACACGACGACCCGGTTCGGGCGCTTCCACCCCTGGCAGGTCATCGGGGGCGTGGTGTCGTCCGTGCTGCTCTTCGCGATCTTCACCGGACTGTTCGGCCTGGTCAACACCAACAAGATGGTGTTCATCGTTGTTTTCATCATTGTGTTCATCATCCTCGATATTTTCTACTCGCTTCGTGACATCTCGTACTGGGGGATGATCCCGGCGCTGTCGTCCTCGTCCCACGAGCGCGGTGTCTTCACAGCCCTCGGCACGTTCACGGGCTCCATCGGGTACAACGGCGTCACCGCCATCGTGGTGCCCGTCGTCGCGTTCTTCAGCTCGGTCTTCGCCGGGGTCACGGGGGAGAGCCAAGCGGGGTGGACCGGGTTCGGGGCGCTGATAGCGGTACTGGGGATAGTCACGTGCCTCGCTGTCGCGTTCGGGACGACTGAGCAGGACAGCCCCTTGCGCGCCCACGCCGCCGAGAGCTCCAACCCGGTGCAGGCTTTCGCCGCGATCGCGAAGAACGACCAGCTCCTGTGGGTGTCCTTGTCCTACGTCCTGTACTCCGTGGCCAACGTGGCGACCACTGGTTTCATGATCTACCTGTTCAAGTTCGTCCTCGAAATGCCGAACAGCTACTCGGTGGTGGGGCTCATCGCCTTCGGAATCGGCCTGGCGACCACGCCCCTCTACCCGTTCATCAACAAGCGCGTGCCCAGGCGCGTCCTGTACCTGGCGGGCATGGCGTTCATGGCGGCGGCCTACGTCCTCTTCATCTTCTTCTCGAACAATGTCCTGGCCGTCTTCGCCGCCCTGGTCCTGTTCTACATCCCCTCGACCTTCATCCAGATGACCGCCATCCTCACCCTCACCGACTCGGTGGAGTACGGACAGCTCAGGACGGGCCGGAGGAACGAGGCGGTGACCCTCTCCGTCCGCCCGATGCTCGACAAGATCGCGGGCGCCCTGTCCAACTCGATAGTCGGATTCGTCGCGATCGCCGCGGCCATGACCAACGACGCGGACCCTGCCTCGCTGACCGCGGCGAATATCACGACGTTCAAAACCGCGGCCTTCTACGTCCCCCTCGCGATCATCGTCGCCTCGGCCGCCGTGTTCGCGGCAAAGGTGACCCTCAGCGAGAAGAAGCACGCCGAGATCGTCGAGCAGCTGGAGACAACGTTGGGAGGGGAAGAAGCGGACGCAGCGGAGAAGTGACTGGGTCCGCCCGTGGGCCCGTCCCGCCCACGGGCCCGATAAGTCGAGAACCTTAGAAGCGGATACCGCAGGAGTGTGGCTGAGTCTCAGCGTCGCGGCCCCCGGTGACCGCCTGCCGAGTGTGACGGCGTCGGTGTCCGCGGTGAGTGAGTCCCAGCGCCGGCCCCCGGTGACCATCTGAATGGCAATGCGGTCACCGGGGCCGGCACGGCGATCGGGGTCGGGATCGGGCCGAACTCGCCTCCTGCGGGATTCTCGTCGCGCGGGAGTCCGGGTGCGGGGATCCAGGGCTGCCGCCGATCCCCGCCGCTCGTGCGCGAAGCCTGGCAGAATCGTTCGGGCTGCGCTTGAGCACCTTGCGTGGCCGTGCCCGCAGATCCTCGCAGCGCAAGAGGCGCCCGAACGCGTCGCGTCCGATGGTGTGATGTCCCCCTTACTGCGGGCCCGAGCCCGCTTATAGCCCCATCGGCGGTGGGAATCGGCGAAGGCGTTCATCGACTGGTGCACGCTTTCATGATCGCTCCAAACGCAGGGCCCGCCTGCGGCGCGGTAACGGCACTACGCTGATCGTGACGGCCCAGCCCACGGCACGTGAGGTGTCGTGGATATATCTCCTTGCCGACAAAGTGGTCCACTGCGCTGTAATGGTGCGATGGGCTGAGAACTAGGTGTTGGGAGTGTGAGGTTATTGTCGTGAAGTGGCGGCCCCTGGCAGGATGTGGAGTGTCGAAGTCCGTGTCCTGGTCCAGGAGGCCGCTACCGTGTCCCACCCTAATGCGCCGTTGACCATCGAAGGGCGACGCCGTCTGGTGGTGCGCATCGCTTCTGGTGTGCCGATCGCCCATGTTGCGGCGCAGATGGGTGTTTCGCGGGTAACCGCGTCCAAGTGGAGGCACCATTACAAGGACGAGGGCGAGGCCGGCCCGACGGACAGGTCGTCGCGCCCCCACCATTGCCCCGGTGCGCTGGAGGCGCGGTAGGTGGAAGAGGTCGAGGGCATGCGCCGCACGCACAAGTGGTCCGGCCCGGATCAGCTCCCGGACTTGGGCAGCGCCATGGGGTGGGCCACCCGTCCGCGCACTGTGGGCCGGTGGCTCGAGCGCCTGGGGATCAGCCGCATAAGGGACCTGGACCCCACGGGCGGGCCTGACCGCGTTCCCGGGGTGATCCAGGCCCGCTACCGGGGGGGGCACATGGTGGACATGGATGGCAAGAAGGTCGCCCCTCCCCACGGGGGGCGGGTGACGCGTTCACGGGCGGGGCACCGACGCGGCCAGGGGCTTCAAGAGGGGAGGGCGCCGAGCGGGCTACACCTACCTGCATTCCATGATCGACGGGCTCTCCCGCCTGGCCTACACCGAGGCCCTCGACGACGAGCGGGCCACCACCGCGATCGCGTTCTTCGCCCGCGCCCGTGCCTTCTCCGAGGCCAACGGGATCGAGCGCATCATGCGCCTGGTCACCGACAACGCGGCCTACCGCTCCACCGCTTCGGGCGACGCAGTCCGCGATCTCGTGGGCCGCCACCAGTACACGCGCCCCTACACGCCGCGGCACAACGGCGAAGCCGAGCGCTACAACCGGATCCTGGCCAAGGAGTTCCTCTACGCCCGTCCATTCACCAGCGAGAAACAGTGAACAGACGCGCTGGACCAATGGCTCACCCACTACAATTGCCACCGACCCCACACCGCCACGGCGGGCAACCCAGCCGCCAGCCGTTTCCTCACCCCCATAATCAACGTCACACCCTCATACAACTAGGCCGCCCACACACCGTCCGCGGATACCGCAACCGCCACCAATTATCGCTCACGGACACTCGTCATCACCGCAGGACTCGACGCCTCCACCCGCACCCAGCACTGATGCGCCCACACGTCGTAATACTGGAGTTACGGATGTAGCTACAAAAAAGACGGCTATGACGGAAGTGAGCGGAAGTAGTAGCCAGTATTGTTCGACGATGGAACTTGCTCGTTCTGTCAGTATTCCGTCGGGTGAAAGGGGTTTGGATCCTTCAATGCTGATACTCATGCAGCTAAGGTAACTAAGGGCGGAACGATACTCTTCGACAATGGTTGGGAATAGGAGTCCGAATGCTGCGCAATAGCCTCCAGATATTTGTTGTACGATTTTGGAATACGCTCTTTCTGTTGGAAAAGTAATCAAGAGCGCAGTAAGAGCTAGGGCTAGTATTGTGAACGGTTCTGTCGCGATATTGTGATTTGTTTCGGTATAGGTTAAGCTGCAAGTTTCGATGAAAAGCGGAACTTTGTAGCGTGTGATTATGGAAAAAATGAAGGCTGCGGCGGTCAAAGAGTAGGTGCACTTGCACACAAAGAGGTGTGTCTGACGGGCAAAATACCTGACGTATTCGCTGTCCTCTCGCCTCGCTTCTGTGTAGAGTGCTGTTGTGCATAATAGCGTTACGAACAAGGATTTCGTGATCGATTCGTGGTTTTCTGTAAGATAGTCGATGATCGGATAGGGTTCTGACCTTCCGGAGAGGATTCTGTCTGAAAAGTTGCTCTTCGCCTCTGCCAAAAAGGTGTTGCATGCTACGCAAAGTGCTAGTGCGAAATAGGAGTGAAAGTTTCGAGCGATGGCCTCTATTATGGAATAGGCTCTTTTTCTAAATGATTCGCGCATTACTGTGTCTGAGTCTGTTCTGGGGGGGGGCGTGGTCGACGTGCGTCGCTTACCGTTGGCGTGCTGTGTGGGTAACTCTGAAGCTCTTTTCGTGCTGTTTGATGTGCCTCTGATGTGCGAGGAGAGAAGTGCGTAGGCGGATCAATGCTGCATTGTTGTCACCATATGAACTGTGCTATACGGGTGACAGTGTGGTTCAATGAGGTGCTTTGTGACTGTCATATCTAGATTGTGCCGATTAGTTCGATGAAAATGGGATGCGTACTTCCGGAGAATCAAGAGTGCTCGACCTGTGTTGTTTCAGGCCGAGGATGGCTTCGAGTTCGTCAAGTGTGTGCTCGGACTCGGGGTCGGCCTCGTGAGCCTTGATCGCGGGGGCGACATCGTCGCGCAACCACTGTTCGACTCCTTCGCCGGACAAGCGTTCGCAGCGCTCCCTGAGGGCTTCGAGGGCATCGGCGTAGAACTCGGGGGAAACCAGGACGGCACGGGTCCGCGAGCCCGCCGAGACCAACTCGACCGGCCCGCGCTGGGCCGCTGCGATGACTGCGGCCTGATTCTGCTGGAACTCGGAGAGCGTGGCAGTCGACATATGAGGATTCTACAACGCGGCCACGGACCAAGGCCGTGCCCCGGGCCGCTGGGCCCGGGGCACGCACCCGCCAAGCGGCTACAGGTTCACCCCTTCTTGCGCTTGGCCGGGGCCTCGCCCAGTTCGAAAGACTTGACCACGGCGTCGGCGGCCTCGGAGTCCCCGGACGCGGCCACCAGCACCAGCGCGCCCACGGCCTTCGACGCGGCCTCCAGGTCGCCCTTGACGGACTCCAGGGCCCCCAGGGACGCGGCGGGCGCCTCGAGCGCCACCGACAGGAACGGGGTGCGCGGGGAAACCTTCGCCTCGGACTTCACGCGGCGCAGCGCGATCAGGGCGCCGGAGGCCGCGGCCAGCACGGACGGGTCCCCGGCGGCGGAGGCCAGGGGGGCGCCGGTCGGCCACGGCGCGGTGTGCACCGAGCCCTCCCGGTACCAGCTCCACACCTCCTCCGTCACGAACGGCAGGTAGGGGGCCAGCAGGCGCACCACGGTGTCGATCACCAGGGCCAGGGCGGCGCGCGCCGACGCCGCCGACGCCCCGTCCCACGCGCCCTCGCGGTTGTAGGCGCGCTCCTTCACCAGCTCCAAGTAGTCGTCGCAGAACGTCCAGAAGAACGACTCCGTGACCTCCAGGGCGCGCGCGTGGTCGTAGGAGGCCAGGGCGTCGGTCGCCTCGGCGACCACCCCGGCCAGTTCCGCCAGCACGGAACGGTCCAAGTCCACCGTCACCAGAGCCGGATCCAGGTCCAGCTGCGTGCCCTCGCCGCCCATGGTGAGCGCGAACTTCGAGGCGTTGAGGACCTTGATCGCCAGGCGCCGCCCGATCTTCATCTGCTGCTCGTCGAAAGCGGCGTCCAGGCCCAGGCGCGCGGACGCCGCCCAGTAGCGCACCGCGTCCGACCCGTACTTCTCCAGCAGGCCCATCGGGGTCACCACATTGCCCTTGGACTTGCTCATCTTCTTGTGGTCGGCGTCCAGGATCCACCCCGACAGGCCCGCGTGGCGCCACGGCAGGGCCCCGAACTCCAAGTCGGCGCGCACCACCGTCGAGAACAGCCACGTGCGGATGATGTCCTGGCCCTGGGGGCGCAGGTCCATCGGGTAGGTGCGGGCGAACAGGTCGTCGTCGTGCAGCCAGCCGCACGCCAGCTGCGGCGACAGGGAGGACGTGGCCCACGTGTCCATGATGTCGAGCTCGCCCACGAAGCCGCCCGGCTCGCCGCGCTGCTTCTCCGCGAATCCCTCCGGCGCGTCCGTGGACGGGTCCACGGGCAGGCTGTCCTCCGAGGGCGTGATGACGGCGTCGTAGTCGACCTGGCCGTCGGCGCCCACCCGGTACCACAGCGGGAAGGGCACGCCGAAGAAGCGCTGGCGCGACACCAGCCAGTCG
>ERZ772967.2141-NODE-2141-length-12866-cov-3.436500_pt1 | contig 12866 bp, 10 predicted proteins | sample MGYA00511677_ERZ772967 | MGnify/ENA primary metagenome ERZ772967 (study PRJEB29015, sample SAMEA2737931) | human oral metagenome | biome: human oral; feature: human-associated habitat; material: dental | place: China | collected 2146 ...
TATGCCCCATTTATCTGCTAGCCCCCCGTTGATTTCTAATACATACATAGCAGGCGCTTCAGAAGGTAGTGAGGTTTCATCTTTAGGACGCGCATTTTTGGCGATACTTACCACTTTTTTATCTTTGTTTAAGTAGATAATATCCAAAGGGATTAGCGTGTTTTTCATATAGAAAGAGCGAGGTGCTTCATTTTCGAATACAAACCACATACCTTGCTGCTCCTCCATAGAAGAGCGGTACATAAGTCCTACAGCGCGCTCATCTTCTGTTTGAGCTAACTGTACCTCTAAACGCTGCAATAGACTATCTTTCTTATAGATAGATAGTTCTGCATCTTTTCTGAATACCACATCATCAGGGGTGAGCTCGATAACGCGCTGTGTATTATTACTGTTATCGCCTAAAAAATAAGGCAAAATAAAGGCAATAGCTGCTAAAGCTACCAAACCTAAAGCTACTGCTACAAAGTGTTTTCTAAAAAAGTTCATTTTTACTAATTTTGAATTAATATTATAAAGCCCTACAAATAATTAAACAGTGTTAATTTGCTAATTGCCTAATTGTTTGTAAGGATTGTTTCTGTTTACCTTGAGAGTCGAAATTATCCTTAGAAAGCCATCGTTCAAAGGAGCGTTTGTTGTGAGACAACTCTTTATCAATCATAGAAAACCAAGCTGTATCGCGTGAACGCCCTTTGTAAACAACTGCTTGCCTGAATGTTCCTTCATAGATGAACCCTAAGCGCTCAGCAGCACGGCGTGACGGTATATTAAGGCTATCGCATTTCCATTCGTAACGTCTATATTGGAGGGTTTCAAATACGTATTTAGCCAATAGATACTGCGCCTCAGTGGCTATTCGTGTATGTTTTAAGGTATCGGAATAGGTAACAGCACCTACTTCTATCACTCTGTATTTGGGTTCTATACGCATTAGCGAAAACGTTCCAATAGCTTTTCCGGTTTCCTTGCTAACAATAGAAAAATAGTAAGGGTCAGCAGAGGCTTCTTGTTTAGTGAGTAAAGTGCGTAACTCTTCTTTATCTTTCAAAGGAGATAGAAATAGATACGTCCAATCTGCAGGATTTGTATTAGCTTCTAAATAGAACTCAGATAAGTCGTCTAAATGTTTTTCTGCACAGAGGTGCTCTAATTGGCAATATACCCCTTCTAATACCTTTATAGTAGGCATCTCCCCTAATGAAAAATTAGGTAAAGCCTCCCCTATAGGTTGATTGTATTCGTTTGTGGTCATAATATCTATAGTACTATCGTAGGTAAAAAAGGTTTAATTTATCTAATATAGGCAAGTACAGTTCTGGCTTTTCTTTCAAGGTTTCTATATGAGCACACCAAACACCCCGTGGACGCAAGGCTTCTGTACTAAACCTACGTATATTTTCATTTTCGCTTTCTGCCCAATTAGAAAGAAAAGCAATTGAAAAATCTAAATACTTGCTCATTTCGGGGCGTAACGCCATCCAGATTATCTCACGAACACCAAAATGACTATCGGCTACCAACGGTTTTAATTTTTCTAACTTATCTTTTAGGGGTATATTGGTATGCAAAGCTACCAAATAACAAGCATAACAGCGTACAGAATCGGATAAGTGATTGCTGAGTTGCTCAAATAAAGGCTCATATAGGTTAGTATTTGCATATTTTTCGTATAACAATGCTCCTATTAACCTAATAGTATTCATTGTAGAAGGTTTCTTTTGCTGATTGATTTGGCAAACCAACTCTTCAATGATATTTTTATCAATCCCCAAAGCAGGAAAAACAGATTTTACCAGCTGTGAATGATCTACAGCCAGCCATTCGGTAAGGTTTACCGTTTCTATACTCCCTGTATTCAACAGTGAAAGCACTTCGGAAGGGATATCAACAGCCTTTTGAGCTCCTTTTCTGTTTTTGATAATTTCTATGTTCATTGTATAACTAAGTTATAGTTATATTAGGCACAAGCTATAAGAAATGAGATAGCAAGGGTTTTCTGAGCTTTCTGACAATTCAGATTCTTAAAGCAATGGCAACTTATAAATCGCTTTTTTAACTTTAACAAAGTGTGCAAAACCTATGCTCTTTTTCCTACCTCCAACCACCACCAAGGGCTTTATACAACGTAATGCCATACTGCATACGGATAAACTGTGCGTTGGCTACACTAAGCTCGGCATTGAGGCGGTTTACTTCGGCAGTGATGACCTCTAAATAATTCACCATACCGCTATCGAACAATTGTTTGGAATAGTCGGTGGCATCTTGATAGGCTTTCATTTCTTGGGTTTTAAGCTGAATGAACTCGTCTTGCGAACTGAATTGACGCATTGCATCGGATACTTCTTTGCCCGCTGAAAGAATTGCTTTCTTGAAATTCAGCAAAGCGGTTTCTTGAGCAGCTTTCTGCACTTCGTATTGGGTGCGTATTTGTCGGCGATTGAGAATAGGTTGTGCCAATCCTGCTATAAAATTAGCAAACATCGATTTAGCAGAAAACCAAGTATCGAGTTCGGTACTACTGATACCTCCACGAGCGGAAAGAGTAAGCGTAGGATAGAAATTGGAACGCGCTACATTCGTAAGTTCAAAGGCGTTGCGTAAGTTCAGTTCGGCACGTGCCACATCAGGACGATTTTCGAGCAGACTTACCGCATACCCTTGACGAAACTGTGTGGGGAATTGTTGCTCAGCAAGCGTGCTTCGCTCTATCGTATGAGGCTCTTCACCCAAGAGTACACAGATGGTGTTCTCCAATGCCCAAACGCTATTGTTGATAGTAATAAGTTGCGCCTGTGCGTTGTACACGAGTGCTTCGATTTGTTTGGTTGCTACTTCGGTAGTAGAACCTGCTTTTTTGAGTTGTTTGGTAGTTTCTAAACTTTTGGTACGAAACTCAATAGTTTGTTCGAGTACTTTTTTCTGTTCGTCGAGCATCAGTAGTTGGTAATAAGCCGTTGCCAAAGTAGCTACCACTTCGGATTGTACTGCTTTTTGGGCTTCCAAAGTTGCTAAATAAGAGGCATAAGAAGCACGTTTTTGAGCAGATAGTTTACCCCAAATGTCGGCTTCCCACGAAGCATTACCCGTGATATCGAATAGATTGTTGTAAGTACGGTCGGGAGCACTACCTCCGGCGTTCAATGATGAGGTGCTACGAGTATAGTTAGCTCCTACCGAGAGGGTAGGAATAAAAGCTGCCTTACTTTGTTTGAGGTAGGCTTGTGCTGAAATCACACTTTGCATCGCTACACGCACATCGAGGTTATTGGAAAGTGCCTTGCTGATGTGTTGTTGCAAGAGCGGGTCGGTGAAGATATTGCGCCACGAAAGGGTAGCATCGCTTTGGGCATCGGTAGCGGGGCTTTCAGTACGGAAGAGTTTTTCGTCTATGGCTTGTGGACGCTCATAGGTTTTGCGTCCTGCACAAGCGGAAAGAGTGAGGGCTATGGTTACTATAGCCAGTGATTTATAAATGATTCTGTTCATACAGTAATGTTCAATTGACAATTAATATTTAACATAGACTTTTGCCAAAGGTCGTAGCACGACAAGCAAATCGTAGCACGACAAGCACTAAAATTTTAGCAAGGTTTACGATGCAAAGGCAACTTTTCAGTCTTCACTAAAATATCGGTTGTATTTTCTTGACAAGGCTATCCATTGAGATAGGTTGAGGTTTGATAACAGTACCCGTACGCACTTTGTTAAGTCCTTGCGCGAGAATGACATCACCGTTTTTAAGTCCGCTTTCTACCACAGCATAGTTATCGGCACGACTTTTAAGAGTGATGATAGCTTGTTTGAGGGTGTCGTTCTCTACTTTGTACACAAATACCTTTCCTTGTTGCTCAAAGGTAGCAACTTCGGGGATTACAAGTGAGTTACTAAAATGTTGTGGTATCTTGATAGTCCCACTGTTGCCATTGGTAAGCAACTTGTTAGGGTTAGGGAAGGTAGCACGAAATTGTATGCTACCGGTAGTAGGGTCTATTTGTCCGGTTACGGCTTGTATTTTGCCTTTCTCGGCGTATTCTTGTCCGTTAGCTAACACCAAAGAAGCCTCAGGTAAGTTTTTGAGTTTCTCGGCAGTGGTTTTGCCTTGGGTATTGTCTAAGAAATCGAGGTATTCTTTTTCGTTCATTGAAAAATAGGCATACACCTCTTTCACGTCGGATACGGTAGTGAGCACAGTGTTATTGGCAGTTACCAAAGCACCTTCGCGGTAGTTAATCGCACCTACCACGCCGTTTACTGGTGCTTTTACTACGGCAAAACCAATGTTGCTGGCTACCTCGTTATAAGTAGCTTGGGCGCGTTGTAAGTTGGCTTTGGCTGTGGCGAGCTGGATAGGGCTCACAATATTTTTCTGTACCAAAGGCACGAGTTTATCTACCTCTACCTTAGCGACCTCTACGGCTGCTTTGGCTGAAGCAGCTGACTGGTTAAGGGTTTGAGTTTCTAACTTGAAGAGCGGTTGCCCTTGGGTAACTACCTGACCTTCGTCTACCAATACTTTGGTAATATAGCCTGATATTTTGGCTTGTACGGCGCTGTTCACCACGCCTTCGATATTCACAGGGTAAGAAAGGTTAGACACGGTATTTTGTTCTCCTACGATAATTACAGGGTAAGGCACAGCACCTTGTGGTCGCTGTTGCTGTTGGTTTCCATTATTACAAGCTACCATTGCGATAGCGGTTGCTACTAAAAAGATTTTATTCATAATGTTTGTTATTTTAGATGTTAGAGGTTTTAGTTATCAAACAGGTCGGATAGGTCTGAGAGATAATTTTATTAAAAATAATACACTAAAAAGGAAGCGTTTGCAAAAAACACTTCCTTGTTTTTGTGGCGTTGTGAGGTCTGCTTTTACAGTGCAAAAGTACACTAAAAAAATTTATAGACAAGTGTCGTGAGGCGTTAATCTTTTGTTAAAGTTAGCTTTTAATGATTGATGATTAGTGATTAATGGTCAATATGGTTTATCTGGTCGTATTCCACATTTGTTACGCCTTTAAGATTAGAAAAATAGGCTTTTGCCTGACGAATATCTTTATCTTGGGGTACTTTGATAGCTATTCCTTTGATAATTTTGTATTCATAAAGCATCTCTGCACCATATTTTTGTACTTCTTTTTTCAAATGAGCCAATGTTTTTTGATTTTGATAGCTAATAATAAGATTATGCGTAATATTTTTAAGCATTTCTTCTTCAGAAGAGGAAGATTGCGCTACTTTTTGTGTGGTGCGACAGGAGAGCGCAAGAAGGCTCAATCCTACGAGAATTATCTTTTTCATAAGAAATAACAATTTTAAAATCTTCTACAAAATAAAGATTACGATTTATGTATTATAACTTTCGTTAACTTCCGTTAATAGGTTATGTTTAAGTAACTAATACCTTTGATAATCAGCGCTTAGATATAGGAAGCTTATAGGAAGCTTATACGAATCTTGGAAGATTGGTATAGAAAAGACGAATGTATGCTCTACTAAAAGCATAGGTGAAACGAAACTAAAACGAAACTCAGGTAGTGAACTATGCAAAGCAGACAAGACTGTATATGGTTTTTAAAGAGGTAGCTCAGCAGTTTAGGTATTTCTTATTGCGCGAGGTGCCGTTCGGTCAAGACGGCGATTTTTCGCAAAAAGCGATTATAAACCGCGTAAATTCCGAGCTTGCCAACGAGCTTGGAAATCTACTCAGCCGTATCGTCGGCATGAGCGCGAAATATTCGGATTATGTCATAAATTCCAAAGACGTGATGAAATTTTTTACCTTGTACTTTTGCCACACAATTTAAACAAGTGTTTTTTATAGAATGAAAAAAGTAATTTTATCAGCATTGTTTCTAACAACAATGGCAGTGGAAGCTCAGCAATCGTATGTAGGGCTTCGAGAAAGCAATTATTCGGGTATTTTTCCTGTAACTTCTAATCCTGCGAATATGATTAGTAGTAAGCGTTCTTGGGACGCTAATATTGCTACAGTGAACTTCGGTTTTGGCAACAACGCTATTAAACTCACGCCTAATATCACTGATAGCTTTAACGAGTACACACGCGTTGATACTCAGAATGCTATTTTTGGTTATAACAATATCAAAGCGAAGATAAACGTTGATGTGTTAGGACCCTCGGCTTTTGTGAAGATAAACGACCAGCATACAGTAGGGATTTTTTCTCGTGTGCGCGTTCTAGGCAATGTACGCAACGTAGATGCGAAAATGTTACAATCATTTGTTAGTGATTTAGATAAATTGGAACTCAAAACCCCTTACCAAGTGAACCTTAACGACCAAGAGATAGTGGTAAATGCTTTTTCGGAAGTAGGTTTCTCGTGGTCAGGTGAAGTGTATTTTGACGGTACTAACACGGTGAAAGTAGGAGCAAGTGCTAAATTGGTACAAGGCTCTGGTAATGTTTACGTAGGTTTTAAAGACTTTGAAGGTTCGGCTACACTAACGCCTGACACTGATAAGGACAAAGTAAACTTGAATATCCAATCGGCTAACGGTACTTTGGAAGTGCTTAACGGTGGAATGGACTTGGTTGATTTCGACAATGTAAAGGTAAACAAGTTGTATTTTAGTTCAGAAGCTACTACTTTGGCTTTCGATTTGGGAGCTACGTATGAGTTTCGCAAGGACGGTTGCCCTCGTTGCCACAACAATCCTCACGATTTGCGTGTAGGGATTTCGCTAATGGATCTCGGGCGGTTACAATACACTGCCAATAAGAACTCTTACCGCTACAAAATGCCTGCAACACAAAGTACGACTTTAAGTCTAGACGACCTATCAGAAGAAAATTTGAAGAATCACTTTGATGGAACAAAGGCTACAGGCTCTAAATTGAGGTCATCACTACCTTCTACTTTTAACCTCAGCGCCGATTATCGCGTAGTTGATGCGTTCTACTTGAACTTATCAGGACAAGTGAATATAGCTTCTACAAAGGACAAAGAGCTTTACAACGCTACTTATGCCAATGAGCTTTCACTCACTCCTCACTACGATACTAATAGTTTTGGGGCTTATTTGCCTATTTCATACAACCAAGTATCAAAAGCTAATGTGGGAATTGCCTTGCGCTTAGGTCCATTAGTATTAGGGTCAAGCACTATTTTAGGCAATGTGCTTACCCGCTCAGCTAAAGAGTTTAACTTCTTCTTTGGGCTTCGTTTCGGTCACCAATCTTACCCCGTAGACCTTTAATTATTAATTTATTTTTACAACTTCATAATGGAAAAGGCTGTTCAGCATTTACTGAACAGCCTTTTATCTTTAATTATTAAGCATTAACTATTAAAATTCAAAACTTCCTACTTCAATCACCTCCTTGGCATTACTGAGGCGTACAGTGGTTTCTTGCTGTTTTTGCTGAGGCGTACCATAGTGAGTATAGAAAGTAATACGCAAGTTCACAGGCATCAGTTGCTTTTGTGAGCGAGTGCCAAAGTAATCCACTTGCACTTTGTACTTGCCTTTTTCAGCTTTCTTGAGCATAAATTCTTCAGGTCCGTAGCCTTGAGTAACATCACGTGAGATTTTACCACCAAGGTAAGTAAGAGTGTTTTGGTAGTAACACTTCTCGTCTTTGGGGTCGGTTACCCATAAGTCCATATCGCAGCTATCAGTATCCCAACTGAGCACTACTCGCACATCTACGGGTTCTTTTTTGAGCAAACGCTTGTCGATATAACTCACGTCTATACCCTTGTGGCGTGTGACAAGGCTATTGATATCGTTCATTGTTACGATTTGTACATCGCCAAAACGACTGCTCCACTCGCTTGTAACTACTTTATAAAGGTTTTTCACGGCTTCGTTATAGGCACCATCGTCGGCAAGTGCTAAGCCCAAATCACGAAAAGACTGTGGTTCTTCTTCACGCAGAGTTACCACCTTACGGAATACCCATACCGCTTCTTTCTTAGCATTGTAGTTGCTGAGCTTGTAGCCTAACATACGCAACAACTGAGGGTCGTCTAAACCGAGCTCTGCCAAATTGGAAACTACCAAGATAGCTTGCTCACGATTACCTTTCTTAAAGAAATAGTCGGCTATATCTACATAAAAGGAAGGTGTGTTACCGTATTCTTTTTTGAGTTTGTAATAGGTCTCTACCGCTTTTGCTTCCTCAGTGTACTCCATTACCTTTAAATAAGGGGTATCGGGGTTATAGGCGTTGAGCTCTATTTTTGAGGCAGGTACAGGAACAGGACTTGCTGGTGTGCGTGATAAAGAAACATCTTTTTTAGCAGTAGTGTCACCACTAGGAGAATCTGCAACTCTACTACTTATAGCTCCCGCCATAGCTGCTTTTCTTTGTGGAGAATAACCTACTACAACTACTTCATTTAATTCTGCACTTTCGTCAACTTCTATAGCAGCAACCTCCTCACTTCTAACTTCTTGTGCTACCCCAGAAGCCACCCCTCTTATTCTTACAGGAGTATCATTAGAGTTATTAACATTTTTCTTAGGTTCAGTGCCTTTCACAGGATATTCGGTATGCCACCATTTACTTTGCTTTTCCGATTGCTCTACGACTCTATCCAAAATACGCTTAGCAGTATCCTCTTTTTGCTTTTGCTCATTTGCTAAGCGTTTGGAGTACTCTTGCTGTAATTCGGTAGGTGGCGTAATGCGGTAACGTACATAATCTTCTACGGTTTCTAATACTATCAGCGAATTACCTTCGGTTACAATGCCGTACTCACGTCCTACCGCATCTATTTGTTTTTGTTCAACACCTTCTCGTTGCAGTTGTGCAATTTGCTTCTCTGCCCATATACGGCGCAAAAGATTGAACTCACTTTCAGAAGCATCGGGGTTTGCTACAAATTTTACTTCTTTTTGCACCATTACCTTTTTAGGGTAACCAAAACTAAGTACTAAGGTTGCTTCCTCGCTTTGCAATTCACCTGCAAGGGTGAAATTACCTTTGCTAATAGTAGCTCCTTTCTGCGGGAAAATTTTGGTTACTTTACCGCTTTTCACTTCTATATCTAGCAGTTGGAAAGGTACAGTGCGTGCTACTTTTATTGCTTGCTCGGTATTGAGGGTTGTCAAATCTATAAAGCTACCACCCGTAGCATTAGCGAGGTATTGCATTTTTGGAGTATTGGCAACCGCCGAAGCATTGACCACTGTTATAGGGGTTTTAGCTTGTTTCACTACTTCGTTTACAGAAAATTCTTTACTGCCAAAGTTGAAAATACCGTCGCTAAAAAGTAATATTTCATCTGTTTTGAGGTTGAAATCAATAGCATTACCATCGGTAGCACCATCGTATTGCAAACTTTCTAAATGCGATTTGAGTGCTTGCCAATTACCGTTTTTCACCTCAAAAGTAAGCGGTTTAGCAGAACGAATATTAAAAGTACTAAGCACTACCTTAGTGTCTTTGAGTTCCTTAAAATAAGCATCTAAGAAAGCAAACTCTTTTGCTCTGTCGCGTTGGATTGCTGAGTGCGATGCGTCCCATAAGAGTCCTATTTCTTTAGGAGTGGAGCTACTTTTAGCTTTGGTATCGCTCAAAGCTATATTGCCATAAAAATAGCTTTTACTGCCTTGGGTAGCGCTAATGGTTTGTGGTTTCTCAATTTTCGGGAAAGTAAGTGCAATGTTCTGGTTGAGCGTGAAGTTTTGCTTGCTCACCTCGCTGATATAGCTATTGCGCGCTTGTTTGAAGTCTAATTGCAGACTGTTCTGAATATCTGCCTTTACAAAGCGTGATACTACCTCAGTACGCACCTTGAAGTTTTTAAGGGTTACGTTAGCCGTGATAGGCAAGAAGTAGTAATCTTGTCCGCCTCGTTCGTGTAGTTCTTGTTCAAAGGCGATGAGTACACGGCGAGTGCCTTTGGCAGGCATAGGGTATACACGCGCTTTAAAGTTGTTTCCTTCAGTTTTTTCTAATAAGCCTGGGTCTACACCCCTGCGCACAATATCCTCAAAGGCTTTGCGCCCTAAGGCTTTGTCTACTACCACACCTTCACGCAGTTTGCCATTGATATCTAAGGCAAAGCGCGACACCTGCTGTCCGTCGGCAAGCGGGAACTGAAACTCGCCTTCCATTACGCGGGTGTTGGGGTTGTAGAAGGTCATTTCCATAGTAGTAACAGCCGTTTGTCCTACCACTAATATATCTACTGAAAGGTCTTGCAATACCATCGGGTTGGCATTGCGCTCATTCACTACCTTCACCTCTGGCACTACCGATTTCTGTGCGGTTAGCAGTAAGGGAAGTAGTAAAGCTGTTGCTGATAAAAAATGCTTGATTCTCATTACTAAACAATGGTTTTGATGAAACTACTGTCTGTAAATCAAAGAGCATACCAAATTCACTAATCTACTAATTTTTACATTTGCTCATTACCTGAAAAACGTCAAAGTCCCATTCTCTCTAAATGCGCCAAACGGCACTTCAAAACCTTCTATTTTCTTGCCATTGAGTTGTACGTACTCTACTAAGTTGTTATCCGAATTGCGAGCCACACTCTTTATTAAAAACTTCTTGCCCTTAGGCAGTTGCAAGCTCACCGTTTTAAACAGTGGGTTACCGAGTGTGTAGTTATCACTGGCAGGGGTAACAGGGTAAAAGCCTAAGGCTGAAAATACATACCAAGCCGAGGTCTGTCCGTTATCCTCATCACCGCAATAACCGTCGGGCGTAGGGGTATAGAGTTTCTCCATCACTTCCCGTAGTTTAGCTTGTGCTTTCTGGGGTTTACCAGCGTAGTTGTACAGGTAGATAAGGTGCTGTATGGGCTGATTGCCGTGCGCGTAGTTCCCCATATTTATGAGTTGCATCTCGCGTATTTCGTGTATGGTAAAACCGTAGTACGAATCGTCAAACAGCGGTGGCATCTCAAACACTTCATCTATCTTCTTTTCAAAAGCCTCTTTGCCACCCATTAGCTGTATAAGTCCTTCAATATCCTGAAATACCGACCACGTGTAGTGCAAACTGTTCCCTTCGGTAAACGCATCGCCCCATTTCAGTGGATTAAATGGCGACTGGAACTTGCCGTCCTTATTCTTGCCTCGCATCCACTTAGTTTCGGGGTCAAACACATTCTTGTAGCGTTTCGATTGTTCGTAATACTGTTTAGCAACCTCCACCTTACCCATCTTTTCTGCCATACGAGCAATGCAATAATCGGCGTAAGCATACTCCAATGTGCGGGCTACATTCTCGTTAATCTTCACATCATAAGGCACATAACCCAAACTATTGTAGTAATTCACCCCCTCACGTCCTACCGATTTCACTGGTCTGCCATCGTTTTGGGTAGCGTTCTTCAGCATCGCTTCTAAAAGAATTTCAGCATCAGCCTCGTCTATATTCCCTTTCAGGTAAGCATCAGCAATGATAGAAGCCGAGTTCGACCCTATCATACAATCCCTATGACCCGGACTTGCCCATTCGGGTAACCAGCCCGATTCTTTATAAGCGTTCACCAATCCCTTCATCATCTGTTGATTCATCTCAGGATACAACAGGTTGAAAAGCGGAAATACTGCCCGGAAAGTGTCCCAAAAACCGTTGTCAGTAAACATATACCCCTTTTCCACCTTGCCGTTATACGGACTGTAATGCACCATTTCACCTTCTTTGTTGTATTCGTAGAAAGTGCGTGGGAAAAGCAGTGTGCGGTACAAACAGGAGTAGAAAGTGCGCAAATGGTCTATATTCTCATCTTCCACTTGTATTTTGCCTAGTTCACTCTCCCAAAGGGTAAGTGCTTTTTGTTTTGTCTGTTCAAAAGTGTCATTACCCAGTTCCGTTTGCAAGTTCAATAGGGCTTGCTCAGGCGAAATAAATGACGAAGCTACTCTTACGGTTACCTGTTCACCTTTTTTCGTGCGGAAACCTATCACTGCCCCTGTGTGTTCGCCCTTGCTTTCAGCATTTTTTGTCAACTTAAAGCCGTCGCTCCACGTCTGCACACTCTCAAAATCCTTGTCGAAAGTAAGCACAAAGTAATTGTGAAAATTCTCAGGTACTCCCCCACTGTTGTTGCGGGCATAGCCTATAATTTTGCGTTCTTTGGGCAACACTTGCACCATCGAGCCTTTAAAATAAGCATCTAAAACCAAATAAGCCTTATCGCTCTCAGGGAAGGTAATGCGGAACTGCGCTGCTCTACTAGTAGGCGTAATCTCCACCGATGTATCATAATCGGCTAAATACACTTTGTAGTAGTGAGGCTGAGCCGTTTCTGCCTTATGAGAGAACCACGAAGCGCGTTCTTCCTCTTTAATTTTCAAGTCACCCACTACCGGCATCAGTGCAAAAGCCCCATAGTCATTAATCCACGGACTCGGTTGGTGGGTTTGCTTAAAGCCTACGAGCTTATCAGCGTGATATTGATATGCCCAGCCGTCGCCCATTTTGCCCGTTTGAGGTGTCCAGAAGTGCATACCCCAAGGCACCGCAATAGCAGGGTAAGTATTCCCATTCGATAAACTAAACTTCGAGTCCGTACCCATCAGTGGGTTTACATACTCAGTGTAAGAGGTTTCGGGCACTGCCGAAGTAGTATCCTGTTTAGTTTCTTCTTTTGAAGTGTTTGCCTGCTTGTTACAAGCCATCATCAAACACAAAAACACAAAGTATAATATCTTTTTCATCTTAATAATTACAATTTTCATTCAATTAGATATTATTTTATAATATGAGTCAAGGATTAAAAATTAATAAGATATGGTCTATAATGAGTTATGATAACCGTCATACATCCCCTCCTTACCTTCACTTTTCCCGTCACCACACTCCCCTTTTCCTTCATACTTCCCCCTAGTGCCTATGGCCTAAGGCCTATTGCCTCTTCCTCTTTCTTTCGCCTC
>ERZ772967.2145-NODE-2145-length-12855-cov-3.491406_pt1 | contig 12855 bp, 13 predicted proteins | sample MGYA00511677_ERZ772967 | MGnify/ENA primary metagenome ERZ772967 (study PRJEB29015, sample SAMEA2737931) | human oral metagenome | biome: human oral; feature: human-associated habitat; material: dental | place: China | collected 2146 ...
GCGCTTCCTGCCCGACGGCACGAGGATCGACCGCGTGGAAATGGTGAAATAATTGACGAGAGCATATTGCCTGAAAAAAGTGGCTAGGAAAGCAGTTTATTCGCCGAATAAATCAGCATGTGTTCCTGTGGCGGTTGCTGAAAGAATGAGCATGTCCTCATGAATTTGGTATATCAGCAGCCAGTCCGGTTCGATGTGACATTCGCGGAAGTCCTTCAGATTTCCGCCAAGTGCATGATCTCGATACTGCTCCGGCATGGCAGAGCCTCTTTGCAGTAACTGCAATGTCTTGATGAGTTTGGAGATGTCTTTGCCTCGCTTTTTCGCGCGGCGGACATCTCTTTTCATGTGATTCGTATAGACGATCTCGTACATGCTAATCCTCCAGCATGGATGCCCCGGCTTCGTCGGATGAATCGAAGGGACCGTGCAAGTTGCGGCGTTGGCGGCTGTCCTCGACGGCTTCCTTCAGATCCGCAGGGAGTCCGGTATGCGGGCGTGCGATGGGGAAGGGGATTCCTTCATGTGCGATGGCGGCTTTGAGGAAGATCTGTATGGCCGTGGACGTGTCAAGGCCGAGGCTGAAGAACAGTCGGTCGACATCTTCCTTGACGGTATCGTCTACGTTGATTTGAAGAGTCGTCATAATAGTACCAGCCTTTCTTTCATTTATTATAGTAAACTACACGCACAAACGTCCACTTTGTGGACAAAAGTGCGCCGCCCTTACAGAAACCTAGCCAATCGGTCTGCGCCTTCGGCTTAACTTCTTGGGGCTTCACGCTAAAAAACATCATCATGGAAAATCCTCTTGACGAAAGCGGGGGCTTTCCCTATACTTAGAAGAACATGGGGGAGTCCGTTTTAACCTTTGACAATGCGGTGCGGCGGCTCTTTTCCCAAATTACAACATAGACAAAGGATGCGGTTTTCCATGCGGTTTTCCATAGAGGAGAAGAACGAGGGCATGCGGTATGTCGCGGCGGCTTTCGTTTTTTATTTTGCGCTCGTTTCTTTCTACATCAATATCGGCGAGGACATGACGCCGGCCAATTATCTGCCGTGGCTTCTGCCCGTGATCGGTGCGCTCGCACTCTTCCAGTACGGCGCACGAAAGCGGCTGTTTTCGCTGAACCACGCGCCGCATCTCTTCGCAGGCGTCTTGTGGTGCGTGACCTTCCCTCTCCTTTACTCGTGGTCGTACGCTACGCCGTGGTACGTCTCGCTCATACGGCTCGACTTTCTGTGCGGCACGGGAATCTTTCTCTTGCTCGCTTCTTGGCAGTCGCTGGCATTTTCGTACGGAAAGCTCTCGCGCCCCGTCGCCGCACTCTTCGCCGCGCTCGACTTCGCGTGCCTTGCGATTCCCTTCGTGCAGATCGTGTATTTTTCGATTTATCAGCATTGCCTGACGCCCGCGTCGCTCATGGCGCTCTATCTGACGAATCCCGATGAGAGCGTCGACTTCCTGGAGGCGATGCTTGGCATCCCCGCACTGATTGGTATCGTCATCGCGTTTCTCGCCTTCCTGTGGCTTTGCTATCGCGGCAACATGCGCCAAGCGCGTCATCTGGCGGCGCATCCGCTGACGACGGGCAAGCGGGCGGCGCTCTTCCTGCTCGGCTGCGTCCTCGGCGTCTACATCCCGTTCTTTGTCTTGCCGGAGACGTCGATCGCGCTGAGCTGGAAGGAGGTTTCCGACTACGTCGCCGAGACGCAGGAGTACAGCGCCTGCTATGACGAGCGCTTCGCCGGACTCAAGCTCGATACGCCCGAGGACACGCTTGCCGCCAAGGCGCCGGGCACGGTGATCGTCGTCATCGGCGAGTCGGCGTCGCGCACGTTCATGAAGGCGTACACGCCGACGTTCCCCTACGATGATACGCCGTGGCTCGCCGCACGCATGGAAGATCCCGATTTCGTCGTCTTCCGCCACGCCTATTCGTGCTGGTCGCAGACGGTGCCTGTCTTGCAGCGCGCGCTGACGGAGCAGAGCCAGTACAACGACAAGGAGTTCTACGACTCGACGTCGCTCATCGACGTGGCGAAGAAGGCGGGTTACAATACGTATTGGTTCAGCAACCAGGGGCGCTACGGGCAGTACGACAGCGCCATCACGCTCGTCGCGAAGACGGCGGACCGCGCGGAGTGGGTCGATGACTCGTACCTCTTCACGGAGAAATACGACGAGAATCTTCTGCAGTATCTGACCGAAATCGACGGCTCGAAGAACAACTTCATCGTGCTGCACATCATGGGCAGCCACATTTACTACAACAACCGCTATCCCGCATCGTTCGAGCGCTGGGTCAATGCGGCGGGCGGCGCTGGAACGAATGCCGAGTCGTATGCGAACAGCATCCTCTACACGGACGACAATTTGCGGCGCATCTTCGAGTACGCGCGGGACAATCTGAACCTGCAGGCGATGGTCTACTTCTCCGACCACGGCGAGGACTTGGAGATTTCGCATAATCCCGACGTATTCAATTTCCACATGGTGCGCATCCCGATGTTCGTCTACATGTCGCCCGCCTGCCAGGCGGCGGAGCCTGCGGTCGCAGCGGCCTTGAGGGGTCACGAGAGCCAGTACTTCACGAACGACATGATCTACGACACGGTCGCCGGCATCTTGCACGCGCAGTCGAACCATTACGATGCGACGCAGGACTTCTCTTCGAGCGCCTATCGCTTCACGCGCGATAATCTGACGACGATGCTCGGGCAGCACGCGCTGACGGAGGACGTGGAGGAAGAAAAATGATTTTCTTCTCGATGCTGATCTTGGGAGCGCTCATCGGCTTTGTCGGTGCGGGCGGCGCGGGCGTTGTCATCACGCTCCTGACCGTCGGCTTCGGCGTGCCGATCCATACGGCGCTCGGCGTCGCGCTCGCCTCGATGCTCTTCACGATGCTCTCGGGCGCCGTCAGCCACTTCCGCGAGGGCGAGGTCGTCGTCAAGACGGGCGCGGTGCTCGGCGCGGGCGGCGTCCTCGGCGCACTCTTGGGCGCGGAGGTGTCGAACGTGATGCCGTCGGAGGAGCTTGGCTTTCTGACGGCGCTGATGCTGCTCCTGTCGGCATTCACGCTCTACATGAAGGTCTATCGCGCCGATCTCCTCGACCGCATCTTCCATGTGCGCGGCGAGCTTCTTGCAGGCAGGAAGCTCGTCGTCTACGGACTGACACTCGGCTTCGTCAACGGCTTTCTGTCGGGCGCGTTCGGCATCGGCGCGGCGGCGTTCATCCAGCTCACGCTGCTCTGCGTCTTCGGCGTGCCGCTCCTGCAGTCGATCGGCACATGCATGATGGTCATTCTGCCGATTTCGGCGGCGGGCGGACTCGGCTACATGATGAACGGGCGGCTCGATCTCGACATCTTCGTGCAGACGCTTCTCGGGCTGATGATTGGGGCTTTCGTCGGAGCAAAATGCACGCACCTCGCGCCGCGCCCTTTGTTGAAAGCTGCTATCGTTGGAATGCCGACGATTGGCGGTTTCATCATGCTCTTCTTCCGTTGAAATACCGCTGTTTTTCCATCGCGCAGGAAAAATAGCGGCTTTTTATTATTTTCTCCTAAATCATTCTGGACTAGGGAGAAAAGTCGTGGTATAATAGAATCGGAGGGAAAGCAATGGAAGATAGCACAAATTTGCGCGAATGGACGCGCCACGATATAGAAAACTTGGATGAAAATGTCCGCCGTGTGAGCGAGCGCTTGGCGAGCGGCGAGGCGAAGCTGGCAGCGATCGACGAGAAGCTCGCGGAGTTCGATGCACATTTCGCGGCGCTCGACCGCCGCTTCGCCGAGCTCAATGCACGCTTCGAGGCATTCAATGCGCGTTACGAGGCGGCGAGCGGGCAGATTTCGGAACTGGAAAAGGAGACGCAGGAAGCGTGCCGCATGACGCAGGAGGTGCGCCGCAGCACGGCCTACATCAACGCGCGTCTGGAAGCCTTGGAAATGGCAGCGATGGCAGTAGACCTCGCGCCGCGCCGCGAGGTGCTCAAGGTGCTGCAGGTGACGGGCGGCAAGGAAACGATGCATTGAGGGAGGGCTGTGCATGAGCCGGATCTGGTTCGTGCACGGCTTCCCTTTTGTGTGCGAAGAAAGTTGTTGCATCCACGATTTGTGTGTGGCAGCTCCGTATACTGCGGCTGCATAAGCTGCCAATAGTTTGACAGAACGATGCGACAATTAAACTTGCAATCTTCCCCTGAAATAATTTCCGTAAAAAAACACTTGCATTTTTCTCCGGCTTTCTGTATAATACATTTTGTTCGCAGGCACGAGCCTGCACAACATACGCTCGGTTAGCTCAGTTGGTTAGAGTATCACATTGACATTGTGGGGGTCACTGGTTCGAATCCAGTACCGAGCACCATTGCCTATAAAGCAGTCATCTTCGGATGGCTGCTCCTTTGTTATATAGGAAAATTAAAATTTGCCCCTTTCATGTTAAGGAAGCACTGAAGCTACAAAGAGGAGGGACACACTATGAAAGCCCCGAAAAAAATCCGCCTGGCCATAGCTGCCGCCCTTTTGGCAACAATGCCGCTGGGTGCTGCACCTGCTCAGGCCGCCTCGCTCGACCCCATGATGATCGGCATGTCGGTCATCGGAGGCTTCCTGTCCTATCACGGCACGCTCAAGGAAATGCTGGCCATCGGCAACAATGTCGACTACCAGATCAGCGGGCTCAAGCAGGATATGGAGACGAACGGCGAGGAAAAGGATGAAAAAAACCGCGCCGTCGTCGACGCCGTGCTCACACGTCTCACCCAACACGGTGAATACGCCCTGCAGGTCAATTCCCTCCCCTTCCTCTGGCGCGTCAATGCCAACGACGCCTTCAATGCCTCCTGCTATCCGACGGACTACATCAGCGTGAACCGCGGGCTCGTGCGTGCGCTGCACCACGACGAGGACGAGCTCGCTGCCGTGCTCGGGCACGAGATGACGCACGGCCTGCGCCAGCACAGCGCGAAAAACTATGCAAAGGCCGTGGCCGAATCCTACGCGGGCATGGCCATCGGCTCGGCGGCCGACAACCTCGACTGGCAAAAACTCAACGCCGTCGTCGCCTATGCCATCGCCAAGGACGTGACGCTGCCGAGCGAGCTCGAAGCCGATGAAGGCGGCTTCTACCTGATGACGACGGCCGGCTTCAACCCCGGCGGCGGCGCGGCCGCCATGGCACGCATGGCCTACTATCTGACCTATGAGACACAGGACATCTCGGAATACCAAGATCCCTTCGAGGATCCCGACGCACCGAACTACAACGACCACCCCGCCATGGCGGACCGCATCAAACGTCTCGCGGGCTATATGACGACGTACAGCATGAACCATGTGACTGTCGAAAACGGCAAGGATGTGCTCATCGACGGGCAGCTCCTGCTCACCGCCGACTGGGATGCGGAATACAACAATACGACGGAAAACGCCTATCTGATCGCAGGAGGCATAGCCAAAGCCCTGCATGACAAGGCAAGCTTCGCCGACTGGAATTTCCGTGCCGACAAGCATGGACGCCGGTTCTACCTTGACGACAGCCGCGTCTATGAAAAACTCAAGAAGTTCGTCTCCCGCAGCCATGCCGAAACAAAGCTGGAAGAGCTCGTGCGCGCCGCCTACGCGAATCCGAAGGACAAGGCCGCGCGCGAAAAAGTCGCCGCAGCGGAAAAGAAACGCTCCGATGCCTGGCAGAGCATCCGCAGCAAAGCGCTCGATGCAAAATCCGACTATGTGAAGCAGCTCCGCTACAATGCCGACCGCTACAGCGACAACGGCATGGCGAAGGAGGCGCTCTTCCTCATGGAGCGCGCCTTCGCCGCAAAGAATCCGGACAACGTCGCGGAAAACTACGCGATACGCGGCCGTGCGCGCGCCGTTGCCGGCGACTACGAAGCCGCGCTCGCCGACGCCGACCATGCCGTCGAACTCGACAGCGCGAATATCTACAACTTCCTGAACCACGCCGATGTGCGGCGCATGCGGGGCGAACGCGAAGCAGCTCTCGCCGACCTGGATCGAGCGCAGGAAATCGCCGCCGACAATCCCTTCACCTACAAGATACGCGCTGAAATCTTCAACGAAATGGGCGAAAAGGACAAGGCGCTTGCCGCCTACAGGGATTACTGGGCCAAGGCTCCCAAGGCGCGCGATATCCCCGACGAGTACATGAAGGACGTCGATGCCGCAGCCTACGAAAAAATGAAAAAGGAACGCGAAGAAGCCGAGAAGAAAAAGGCCGAAAAGGCTGCCAAAGACAAAGCGGCCGAAGAGACAGAGAAAAAAGCCTCTTGAGCCAACCGCATCGATTCTATTCCGACCGATCCCCTTGAAACTTTCTTTTGGGCAATATAGGGAACGGAAACGATGCGTCGCGACGGCAAACGCAGGAAATCCCACAAAAGCCTAGGACTAACACCCTGCCTATTATGAGTAAAACGGACAAAAGTTTAAGAACTTCAACTTAATAGGCGAAAAGACTTAACTTTTCTCACCGTTTTTTCGATAAAAGGGCAAGAAGGAATTACATCGCCAAAACGAAATTCCTACAATACAAAAAGGGGTGATGAACTATGGGGATTTTGGTGGGCGCCATCGTTGTCCTGCTCGCAATGCTTTTTCTCGATGACATGGAGCTTACGGCTGTATCGCTGATCATTGCCATCCCTCTGGGCGTGACGTATCAGCTTACCGAATCCGTAATCCTCTCCGCAGTCACGACCTTTGGCATCGTCCTGCTTCTCGGCCTGCTTTATCGGTACGAGATTCAGGGGATGAATGCAGAAAAGCAGGAGTCCTGAGGTCGCAGCAGATTTTTCTCGCGCAATTTGAAATTTTTCGTGCAATACAGGGAATTCTGTGCTATAATGGCTTTGCGGCAAGTAGACAATCAAGATCTACACGCCTATTCTGCCGTGTTTCACCAAACACAGGGGAAGTAGGCCAGCCACTGATTCTTTCCCTGTGTTCCTTAGACAAAGCGTCGGTCAGGCGATGCGCGTGACGGGCTTGTTTTCCAGGGTGGAATCGGAAAACCATAGCATGAAACAAAAAGGGGCTGCCCCGAAGCAGCCTCTTTTTTTGTGCGCCCAAAAAGGCGCGCCTTCCGGCAGCAGTACAGAAAAAGCCCCCGGCAAAAGCGCCGGGGGCAAGCACAGCATTATTCCATTCCTGCGGTCATTGTCTCAGATGGGCTCACGCTCGCTCTTAATCGGCATTCCCGAAACATGCGCATGAAGAATCTTCCATCCTTCCTGCGACATGCGCCGATACGTCTGGCTCGTGCGCCCCTTGTGCTCGATTTCCGCGCCGTCCGAACGCAGCTTGCCGTGGAAATCCCAGGTGTACATGGCAATCGCCGTATCGCGGTAGACCTCGATCTCAAGATCGCGAATCTCAAAATGACGCTCCGTATAGAGCTTCTGGAGCCGATCGATGTAGAAATGCTGCCGGATGTTTTCCCAGCCGACATCCTCACCGCGCGGATGCACCATCGAGGTCTTCGGCCCCGGCTGCCAGATGCTTTCCGCAAGCGCGATGTTCGCATCATTCAAGGTCTTGATGTAGAGACCGACATACTCCTCAACAATGGCGGCGTCACCTTCACGAACTGTCATGAACGATTCCTCCCTCTTCCTCTCAAGATATTGACGGCTTCTTCCATTCCATCCTATTCTATCATATTTTTCCTTTTTTGACGATGTTTTTCAGAATTTTATCGCTTGTTTCCGAAAGCCCCCCAACGGCACGCAAATACGGCGTCCCCGCGGTTCCTGACCGCCTCTTTTCCGCCGCCCTAGCGGTACGTCACGCTGTTTTTGCCCGGGACGCTCTTCGAGGCATAGAGCGCCTCGTCTGCACGCTTGAAGATGAGGTCCAGCGTATCATCCGGGCGCGAGAGCGTCGCGCCGATGCTGAGGTTGATGCGCCTGCCGTCGGGCAGGATCTTGAGCGCAGCCGCACCCGCGCGTATGCGTTCTGCCACACGCTCCACCACATCACGGTCGGCGCGCACCAAAATGACGAAGAACTCATCGCCTCCCCAGCGGCTCGTGATGTCTGCGCTTCTGGTCGAGGCGCGCAGGACATCGGCGAGCGCAACGAGCGCCCGGTCGCCCATCGCATGGCCGAAGGTATCGTTGATTCCCTTGAAATTGTCCATATCGAGCATCAGAACGGCCAAGGAGGTTCCGCACGTCAGCGTGTTCTCTAGGATATCCCGCATCGACTGCTCCATGGCACGGCGGTTCAACAGGCCGGTCAGCGAATCGCGCTCGGCGAGGACGAGGAGTTTGCTGCGCGCCTCTTCCCATTCCTGCGTCACGGCATCGACGAAATGCATCAAGTGGGCAATGATCGAGGTCTGGTCGACAAATTTCGGCAGGACGGGGCCCAGGATCGGCGGTTCTTTCAGCGGGCCTTCCCGCAGTGCGACCGTCAGCATCGTCAGGTTGGTCTTCATGACTGCCCCGTCCTTGCGCAGAAACTCCGCAAAGGAATAGAAGCCGCACGTCGGCACAGCCTTCGAAATCGCTGCATATTCCTGCTCCGCATTCTCCTGCAGGATGAGATGGTGCCCCAGACAGTTCACGATGAATACGCCCTCGGGCGAAAACGCACAGACCTCCTCGTGAATCCTGTGCGCCTCGCGAATGATGGCGACGGGATCTCCGCTGGCTATGCGCAGGCGCTCCCCCTCACTCAGATCGGCGCTGACATCCACGCTTCCGTCGTCATGGATATGAATCAGTCGCCGGGCAAGCTGCACGCCGTTGCGCTTGATATATATGGGAAAATTCTCGATGCCCTTGGATAATTCCAAATCTTGGCGTATGCCGAGATAATGCGAAAAAAACTCCCCTGCCGGTTTCCCGTCAAGCTCGACGAGACGGCGCGGATCCGCCATGCGCGTCACCGTCACGGTGGGGCCGAACGCCCTCCAGCCCAAAGACGGCAGCACCTTGGCATGAAGCTCCTTCCCCGTGAACAGCAAAGCGAGCAAGCCGTCCTTCATGCGCCGTCCCGCCAGATCGATCATCACGCGCCCTTCCTCGTTGTACTCGGAAAGAAGGCCGCCAAAAAAGACGACATCGTTCGGCGCTTCCGAGAAGAGCCGCAGGAATTCGTTCGGCTCCGACAGCTGATGCGCAAACAGCAGCCCCACGAGCTTCATATCCGGCGTGCGGGAAATGGTTTCGACCAACGCACGGCCATCCGCCAAGACATCCTCCTGACAATCAAAGGCCAACGGCACGACCTGCGACGATTCCAGAAACACGAAGGTGACGGCGGCGCTTGCAACTCCGACGGCGCTGATATCCATGCTCCATATGCGGCCATTGGCAAAACCGCATTCGGCGGCAATCCCCACGACCTTCGCCTGCGGGAAGATGCGCCTCGTCTCGCTTTCAAAGCTCGTCATGGTTTCTTGGGCAAGCTCCGAGGCAAAAAGAAACACCAGAATATCCGACAGCTGCCCCATGGAAGAAGCAAGACCCTCCGCCTTCTTCAGGCAAAGCATGAGATCTTCCTCTTTGTAGAGCAGCGACGAGAACTGCTTCACGACACTGCACCCCCTTTGAAATCCTGCCGCAAAAAACCAAGAAACCGGCCTCCCCTGGCGCAGAATGCTTGGCTGTCTTCCTTCATATAAAGCGGGCAGACGTATGCCCGACACATGTCCTGCAAAAGCTTTCCTTTTATTTACAGGCCTTCACAAGACTCCTTCCTACTTTAGTATCATATTCCAGCATAGGTATGGTGTCAAGGGTTCAACAGAAAAAGGGGACAAAAAGACAAGAGCAGTGTATAATGGAATGGATGCACAAGGAGGTAACAAGCATGGACAAAAGGATTTCCCGTGCGGCAGGCGCCGCACTCGCCGCACTTTTTCTGACAGCCGTACCGCTCGGCGCAGCCACGGCCTCTGCCAACGGCGCAAACAAGGCCAAGACAGCCCAGGCGGGCAAGGGAACAGCCGGCGGAGCGGCCGCCGAAAAAACGGCTGCAGACAAGCCTGCGGATGGCACGATCACCATACGCGTGGCAGAGCCGAAAACGAATCTGCCGAACCCCATCATTTCCTATGACGATTACTGGGACGCGGCTTCCGCCCTCGGCTTCGGCCCTCTATGCCTGCCCGGCGCTGCCGGCTACCAGCTCAAGGAGGTCAACGTCATCTCGGGCGACCTCGCCGATCTGATCTACGAGCATTACAACGGCGACACCAAAGAATTCGACGTCACAGTCCGCCTGCGCTCGGCGCGTGCCGAAAAAATGCAGGGCACGGATATCAGCGGCATCTACGGTGCGAAGTGGAAAAAGAAACTCATTCGCCACACGCAGGTCGAGTTCACTCGCCTCGTCAGCGGCCAGGCTGCACGCTGGCATGTCGGCGACTATGTCTTCTCCGCCCAGGCGGAGGGCCTCGAACCCCTCGCCTTCGAGCGCCTTGTCACCGTCTACCTCATCGACCTCTCCGAACACTATTTCATCGACAACCCGAAAGGCATGCTTCCTTAAAGCTCAGGAAACCTTATTTGCCGCATGAAAGGGGCGCTTTTCTTGAAAATCTTCCGCTATATTGCGCTCTTTTTCCTGCTCGTCGCCCTTATGACAGGCGGCCTCGTCTATTACGAGTACACCCATCCGAAGGAAACAGAGCACGCCGCCGCCCTCCTGCAGGGAAAGGAGATCCCCTCGCCCGAGGAAGAGGCTGCGCGCGAAGCGGAACGAGCGGCGCGCGAACAAAAATACCTCGCCGAAGAAAAAGCGCGTCAGGAACGTGCGGCACACATAGAAAAGCTCAAGGAAGGCATGGACGATGTCGGCGGCTATACCTGGTACAGCTACCCGAGCGAGAAAGAACCCTCTCCCGGCCTGCACCTGGAGCCGCTGCTCGGTCACGGCGCAAGCGCCGCCCTTCGCTGCAACATCCTCTATCGCTATTCCATCCACGAAAACCACAGCCGCGGCTGGATTTTTGGCGATCACCTCACCATCGCGGCCGACGGCTACCGCTACACCTGGGAGCTTGAGGAGAAGAGACGCCACGACCGCCTCGCCAAAGACGCCGAATCCCTCAGGGAACGCTACCAGCTCGCCCTCGATGCGGACGGCGTGGAAGCCTTTCGCAAAGCCGCCGCCTCCCGCTCTGCCACCTTCACCTATTGGTCGGAAAAGGAGGGAAAGTCCGTGAGCCATACCCTGTCGGCGATGGAAAAGCAGCGCATCGCCAACATGATTGCGCTCTACGACATCTGGCGCGAAGAGTAGGGAACGGGCACAGAAAAAATTTTTCACGGCCTAGGGCGTATGCTATAATAGTAGCAAGGAAAATGAGCGAAAGCAGCAAGGGGGAACTCCAGATGAAAGATATCCGAAAAATCCTCGCCATTGCCGGTTTCGACCCAAGCGGCGGCGCCGGACTCCAGGCAGACATCAAGGTCATCACGGCGCATAAGATGTATGCCATGGGCGCAGTTACGGCGCTTACGGTGCAGAATACGACAGGCATCCGGGAGCTCATGGAGCTGCCTGCCCCATTTGTCGCTTCCCAGCTGGAAGCGATTTTCGAGGACATCCAGCCCGATGCCGTAAAGATCGGCCTGCTCTGCACCGCACCTGTCGTCGCGGCCATTGCCTCGGTCCTGCGGAACCATAAGGCCAAAAACATCGTGCTCGATCCCGTCATGGCATCGACCAGCGGCTATGATCTGATGAAGAAGGACACCCTGGCCGCCGTCACGGAACATTTGCTGCCGCTTGCCGATATCGTGACACCGAACCTCGACGAGGCCTCAGCTGTCACAGGCTTTCCCATCACAGATGAACCCTCGATGCTCAAGGCAGCCGAGGAAATTGCCCGCCGCTTCCCCTCCACGGCCGTCCTGATCAAGGGCGGACATCTCGAGGAAAGCGCCAACGACCTGCTCTATGTGGAAGGACAGGCCCGCTGGTACAAACAATCGCGCATCGACAACCCCAATACCCACGGCACCGGCTGCTCCCTGTCCACGGCGATTGCCTGCGGGCTGGCCGCCGGGCATCCTTTGACGATCGCCGTCGAGGACGCCAAGGCCTATGTCACGGGCGCCATACGCTCCGGCCTCAACCTCGGCAAAGGGCCGGGACCGCTTCTCCATATGTGGGAATATATGTAACGCCTGCACAAAAAAAGGAAGCGCTGCACGAAGCGCGCTCCCCCCCTGTCGCCGGCTCCCATGCCGATCCAGACTTTATAAATCAAAGCCCGCCCTTCCCCAAATGCTGCCCAAGCGATGCAGTTCCTCGCTTTTGGCTGCTCCGGGGAAAGGGCGGGCTTCTTGACGCCTGTCCAAAATTTTTCATCTAAGGGAGCGCAGGCTCGCTGCTTCCCCTTAGGCGGAACGCACTCCGAGCGGCCGCAGCGGCATGACCGTTCCTCAGCTCTGCCGGAATTTTCTTACCGCCGCAAAGCCCTTTTCCGCAGCCGCGATCGTACGCTCGATATCCTCATCCGTATGGGCGAGCGAGAGGAAGAGCGTTTCAAACTGCGAGGGCGCAAGGTAGATTCCCGCCTCGAGCATGGTGCGAAACCAGACCTTGAAGGCTTCCTGGTCGGAGGCGGCAGATGTCTTGTAGTCCCGAACCGCATTCTCATTGAAGAAGATGCTGAACATAGAGCCTGCCTGATGCGCCTGAATCTTGACGCCGGACTCGCGCGCTGCGGCTTCAAGGCCCAGCACGAGTTTCTTCGTCTTGAGCGTCAGAGCGCGGCTCGCATCCGCCTCGCCCGGCTCCGGCTCCTGCAAAAAGATCTTCAGCGTCTCGATGCCCGCCGTCATCGCGAGCGGATTGC
>ERZ772967.2146-NODE-2146-length-12852-cov-3.503477_pt1 | contig 12852 bp, 10 predicted proteins | sample MGYA00511677_ERZ772967 | MGnify/ENA primary metagenome ERZ772967 (study PRJEB29015, sample SAMEA2737931) | human oral metagenome | biome: human oral; feature: human-associated habitat; material: dental | place: China | collected 2146 ...
GAACCACCTCCCCTTTCAGGGGAGGCAATCCATATTAAACGCGAATTGGTATGAGCAGGCAGCCCCCAGATTGCGGCGGGAAAGAAGCGCCTGGCCGAGCGTAGGACCGCCCTGAAAAGGCGAAAAAACGTCTCGAGGGGAGCCGGCTGTAGCCATAGGGAATAAATATAGTTCTATATGCCTATTGACTTTGAGGCTTTTTATCCATAATCTTATAAGGGAGGATTTGTGCCCAATTTCGGCAAGGGGGCGGAGGGTCAAACGCTGGTGGACCGGGGGCTCATGTCTGGGGAGAAAACTTTTGGGCCCTGTTGGCCTGAGCTCTTTGGCGATTTCAAATGCTGTTTTCTCTCGGAGGACCGGAGGGATTCGAGTGAGAGGATTGCGGATGAGGCAAATTCGGATGAGAGAGGATCGGATGAGGAGAAAAGTTTTGTCCATCTCGGCTGGAGGGCTGCGGCGACGCGGTGCTTTTGCCCTGGGGGAGGCATTGATCCTGATTATCGTGGTGCTCATCGTCTTCGGTGGTATCTTCGGCAGCATGGCGATGACGATGAGGATGCGTGCTTTTACTCAGGTGGATCTGGACGCGCGTCTTGTGGCGCAGAGCTGGTTCGAGGCGATGGGGACGACGGACAAGTCCATGCTCAAGTCGTCTTCCACGATGTTTTTCGATGCTGTGGCCGATCGGTTGGGCTGGGTGCATGAGGAATCTGCGTACCGTTGGGGTGGGATGATCGTTACGCCGTCGATGACGCCGGCCGTGGGTGGATCGTATCCTATCAAGCTGGATGTGGCCCGTTCCGATGGTGGAAAACTGACGTTTGCCGGGTTTGTGAGCGCCTATGAGGAGCGGAGTGCCGGCCGATAGCTGCCGGTTTTGAGGCGTCGGGGGCTGGCGCGCCTCCGGCCGGGAGAGGATGCAGGCATGAGAAGACGCGGATTGACGTTTGTGGAGCTGATGATTGCCATCGTTGTCGTGGCTATCGTCGGCGGTGCGCTGGTAAGTGCCCTGATGTCTTTTTACAATTCCTATTCCAGTACGGAGGATTACACGTTGGGGCGTGAGGAGCTCGAAAGGGCGTTTCGGGCGGTCGCAGAGGATTTCAGCAACGCGGGCCTGGGGCTCTCGCTGGACGGCGGTCAATTTGCTGCGGCCTTTTATGCAGGAGGTGGTGAGCCTCCTCTCATGGCCCACATGGGGGATATCCAGCGGGGGGATATGGCGTGGGGCGGCGCCATGACGGTGGCTAACGGCGACCTTCCGGATAAGGCCGTCAAGGCCAAGACCTCCTCCGGCTGCTACGTTGGAAATTCGCTCTATTGCGTGTGGGCCGTCCCCACGGGGGTGTTGCTCAGCCCGGATTTTGGCGTGTCTCCGGCCATGCCTCGGGATACCTCCAAGAACTGCGTGAATTACGAAAAGAACAAGGAGATAGCCGCCTATTGGAATGACGCTGAAAACCCGACCCTGAAGCTGTATCCTATCAATGGAGCCTCCGGGATAGGACGTCTCAAGAATTTCAAGACGAACAGCGGACGGGAGATTGGGGTTCTGACCGAGATAAAGAATCATCGGTCGTGGATTGTCCTGCCGAGCTTCGGGGTGCCGTTGCAGGTCAATGGCGTCAATGCGGATCACCTGGAGGCCAGGGTCGCGCCGTTTGCCTTCGCGAGTTCTGCCTTTACGACGCCGGACAAGAAGATCCTTCTGGGAGGGCAGCTCCGCGGCCTCGAGGAGGTGCACCTGCTGCAGGTGGTGCGCTTGCAGGTCCGGAACGGGCGGCTGATCCGCTTCATTTACGAGGAGCACAAAAAGGCCCCGGTCGAGGAGGTCGTGGCGGAGAACATCGCGGCGGCCTGTTTCCGTTTTGATCCTGCTTCCCACCTTCTGACGATGACCCTGGCAGCGCGGGGGATCAACAACCCCAAGGTGAGTCCGGGCGTCCCCGAGTCCTGGCCGAAGCGTGAAGCGCCGGTGGAGGACTATTTCAGCGCGAGGGATCGAAATCTCCGCCTTTTGGTGGAAAGCATGACCTGGAGGATACGGAATTGATGACGTCAGGTGAGAGGTGGGATTGAGTATGGAGAAACGGATGAACACCGGACGGAGGAGGTCGGGGGGCTGGGCCAGACGCAGGCGCGGGTTTATTTTGGTCATGGCGCTGATCGTCATTTTGGTGGGTGCGGCGCTTACCGTGGGGATGCTCGTGTTGACCGAAGGGTTTTCCAGGGGATCGATCTTCCAGCGCATGGCCTACGAGCAGCATATCGACGTTGCGAACGAGGTGAAGCGGATCGAGGCCTTCCTCATCAAGACGAATCAGGATCGGTACGAGGGAGGAGGGCGTGTCCTGCATGGACAGGGGTACACTGCGGCCGATTATGGAAATCCCATCAAACGCCTGGAGGACCTTCAGGTAACGGAGCATCCCGACGTGCTGAGCACGGATCGTACCGAGGGGAATCAGCGATTGGTGGTCCAGGTCTATGACGCCAACTACCGGATCGAGGACCTCACGAAGGACCTTATGGAGCACCCCGCGAAGCTGAGATCCTTTCCCCCTTCGCTCCTGCCTCCTTCGTTCTCGGGCACGGGAAGTTCTTCGAGCCCGGATGGTTCGACGACCGATCCGTCGGTGAGCGGCGGCGGCGGTTCGGTGCAGGTCTCGGTCAGCCAGGAGAAAATTTATGGGGTATTTGGAGCTTACCTCCTTCGGGTGCAGCTCTATACGCGGAAGGACGGGAGCGCTCCGTGGCGCTTTCAGCGCAGCGCGGAGGAGGGGTTCTTTGCCGTCGCCTCCTCCGATATCTCCTAGTGCGGCTCTGCCCCTTTGAGCGGGATGAAGGATGCCGCCGTGGGTTATTTCATAAGGGTTATTTCAAGGGTTATTTCCAAGGGAGGGCTTACGGTGAACGAAAACAGGATGATCCAGGCGCCGTGCGGTCGCGTGGCGCGCTTTTTGCCGGGGTTCCTGGTTGTGCTGCTGTTGTTGGGCACGGGGACGGGCGTGTGGGCCGCCGAGCCCCGGGCCTACGAGAAGTCGATGTATCCGCCGGAGGACAGCCCCGAGGGGTTGCCCCCCAACGTGCTGCTGTTGCTGGACGTCGGGTCCCCGATGACCTTCACGCCCGAGGGGACGATGCCGCAGAATACGGACAGCAATTCTCCGAGTCAGCGTGTCCGGATGCTGAAGGACTGCACTTACGGCTCCGGCGCCCGACCCCATATCGGCAGTAACGGCAGGGAAGAAACGAGTGGAGGGCTCCGGTACGGTCGGGACCTGGACAACAGCAACAACAAGATCGGCGACCCGGACTGCTACTACACGCCCTACGACGGCACCTACCCGGAGAACGGCGAGGGGAGTAGCAAGCCGAACAAACCGTATTTCCTGACGTTCAGGGACAGTGGGTATCACGTGAATCTACCTTCTGGAGTCAGAGTGGGGGACGTTGTAACGGGATATCCGGGTTCTCCCTATGACCCAAAGGCTTTCAAACCCAGCAAGAGGGTCTATGAACAGCTCGTCCCCAACGACAGCCGCCTGTACATCATGAAGCTGGTGCTCTGGCGTCTGACCTCCCCGGAGAACGCGGACCTGTTCTCCCGCATGAGCGTCGCCATGGCCACGAGCTATCAGGAGGAGAATTACCCTCATAGAATGTATGCCGATTTTTATAAGGCCCCCGATTGGGGTATCAAGGCGGGTTTCCCTTATGGTGGAGCCCCTGGCTGGGCTACCGGTTTGAAAGACAATTATAGCGCTTCCCAGACTGCTTGGTGTGGGATCGATCGAGGTTTTTACAATTCCAACGATGCCAGGAGATGGCGTCAGGTGAACCGCGCGGTCCTGAAGGTCCCCTTTGGCCGCTTCTACGACGACGCCCAGAAGGCCACGTCCCATCTGACGGCCTTCCGCCGCTACATCGATGGCATCGAGAACCCCCAAGGCAGCAACCCGAACCCGGAGCTCTTTGCCGACGGCAAGACGCCCCTGGCCACCTCCATCGAGGCGCGGCGCCACCATCAAAACAAGAAGGACCCAAATAATCAAGATTTAATCCGCTACTATGGTGCTGACACTGTCGATTATGGGGGTTCATACTTGAAGCTTCGCAAAGGGCAGGCCGCGGGCAGCATCATCGACTTCTTCTCCCCGCTTCCCGGCTCGGGGAGGACGAATGGGCTGAAGTTCGAGACGGCGACCGAGGGGTTCTTCCCCGTCACGGGGCCCTGCCAGCCCAACTGGCTGATCGTCTTCACGGCGGGCAACGACGCGACGGACGCGGGGTACACGGCGGCGGACGCCACGCTGAAGCTCTATGTGGACACCCTGAAGATGCGGGGGCGCAGATGGGACAAGAGCCAGGGCAGGTGGTTGGAGAAGGAGCACGAAATGAAGCAGGGGGTCCGGACCCTGGTGGTGGGGTTCGTGGACCCCACGGCCTCGAAGGCGGAGGCCCTGCGCGAGGACCTGAAAAAGGTGGCGGCGGCCGGGCAGCCCAGGAAGGACGCCTCTGGAAATTGGGCGCCCAGCACGGGGGACCCCAGCATCCAGCCCTTCTTCGCCAACAACGCTTCGGAGCTCCTGAAGGCCCTGACGAATGCGTTCCGCCAGGTCGACTCCGACGCCAAGGCTTCGGGGGCCCCCCTCATCCAGGGAGACCCGATGGGAGGGGAGCACGGTTTGATCTTCGGCGCCTCCTACGAGCCCCGGCGCTATGATGTCTGGGAGGCCAAGTTCCAGTGCTCGTCCCTGGACATCAAGACGGGGAAAACGGTGGGACCGCTTTGGGAGGCCGGGAGGCTCATGGCGGCCAAGGGCTCGGGCAGGAACCTGTGGGCCTGGAGAGGATCCTCCCTGGCGCAGCTGAGCGCCTTGAGCGCAGCCGACCTCTCCCTGATCGGAGACGCCAAAGACCATGCAGAGGAGTTCAAGCGTTGGCTGACGCTCGGCTACTCCAGTGGGGAGAAGCCACAGATTCCCCTGGGGGATATGCAGCACTCCAACTTCGTCTCCGTCCCGAAGGACAAGGCGGTCTACATTCAGACCAACCGGGGCTTCCTGCATGCCCTGGACATGGAGACGGGACAGGAGCGGTGGGGATTCGTCCCGCCCAACGTCCTGAGCCGCCTGCGCAGCATGAAGTTCAATCCCTTGCTGAATTGGCCGTGGTATGGCGGCGACGGAAAGACGACGCCGCGTGCCATTGCCCTGGACCTGCTGGATGGCCTGATGACCTCCAGGAGCGTGAACTTCCAGGACAGCTCGGAGCACCGCGTCATGATCGGCACCCTGGGGCGTGGCGGCTGTGGGCTCTACGCCATGGACGTCACGAGCTCGGACACGGGGCCCAGGATGCTCTGGGCCGTGGACAACTCCTCCTATGATGGCGGAACGTTTCAGAGAAAACTGACGGCATGGGGTGGCTTGAGCGCTGCGGATGCCGTAGATTATGCGGACCTGGGGCTCACCTTCCAGGCTGCCGCCTTCACGAAGCTGAAGGACGGCTCTTTCGTCTGCCTGCTCCCGGCGGGAGTCGGGCTCTCCCTGGGGGAGGACAAGCAGGGCAAGGCGCTCTTCGCCCTGGATCCCGAGACGGGCAAGATAAAGAAAAAGTGGGATACGCTGTCCTCCGGGGAAAACCTTGGGATGGTCGTGGCCCCCATCACCTACGTGGAGCGCGGGGGTGGGCTCGATGAGTTCTTTACGGCGGACAGCGAGGGGCGTGTGCTGCACTGCGAGACGGCGGGTCAGGTGACGAGCTGGGGGCTCAAGAGCCCGTTCCGCCTCGTCACGGTGAGGCCGAAGCAGGACGTGGCAGCCGCGGCGGATGCGAACGTCTCCGAGGACCTGGGGGTCGCGATCCCCAAGGCGTTCTGCGTCGTGACGACGAAGACGGGGCGCTGGCTCTTCGGGGGGACCGCGGACCTGGAGGCACCGGACCTGAACGGAGGGAACTACAGGACGCGCGTCAATCCGCAGCAGTTTCTCTTCGGGCTGAAACTGGAGCCTGGAAAGCCCGGTCTGAAGACGAAGGACCTGAGAGAGTGGACCTACTTCAAGGATAAGCTGACGCCGGCCTACTCCGGAGTGGAGTTCAGCGTGGAGGAGGAGAAGAAACACCTCGTTCAGACTGGCGACAAGGGCTGGTATCTTCGTCTGAGGCCCGCCGTGACCGAATCGGGGGACAGCTCCAGGGGGTGGGGAGCGGAGTTCATGACGACGTCGCCCTATCTTTTCGGCGGCTCGGTGATCGTTACGACATTTATCCCCAGATTGGCATCGACGAGCTGCGACATCGGGATGGGGGACTCGAAACTCTACATGTTCGACCCGGAGACGGGCAAGAGCGATTTTGATGGAAAGGAATACGGGACGACGAACAAGGGACATTCGCTGACGTTCCACAACGTGCGTTTTACGGGCATCACGGCGGTGGGGGACCGGGTGTATCTTGGGGCCCGACAGCTGGAATCCGGTGCTACGAAGGGCGCAGCGGATACCTTGCGGAGTTCGGGAGTGGACGCGAACTCCAGCCAGGACGGCACGCTCCTGAGTTTTAAGAAAAAAATGAAGGGCAATAATATAAAACTGCCGTATAAACTGGGCTCCTATATCCGTTACTGGCGTGAGACCGTTTCCGGAGATGCTACTGCCTATTGATTTATAATGGGCGAAAGGGAGAGGAGTGTGTGATGATGAGGATGGGCGACGTGTCGCTGCGTCGGGTAGGGACGGTTTTGCTGGTGGCTTTGGTGGCGGCGGGAGCCTTTGCACTCCGTGCAGAGGCCGTGACCGAGATCCCCATGCTGGAGGTTACCGGAACGCTGGAGCGCGTGGAGCCCGTGGAGGGCGGTGAACTCCTTGTCCTGAAGGTGGACGGCAAGGAGGCCTCCGGGCCTCTCTTTTCCGACTGCCATTTCCTGGATGAGCGCGGAACGCTTATCCCCAAAGAGGAGTTTCTGCGGCGCTATATGAAGCGCTATGTGACCGCGGAGCTGAGTGAGGCTGAGGGCTTAATCTACGTCTGTCGGGTCAAGACCGACGCCTGAGGAAGACGTCCCGGGCCCCGGAACGTAAAACACAATGCCAGCTGCCCCCCGCCCGTAGGCGGGGGGCAGCTTCGTCTTCCGACCCGGGCCGTGCCGGACGCCGCCGCCGGATGCGGCTGTCTCCGTCGCGGGGCGGATGCTATAATGCAAAAAGGTCAAAAGGCGAAAGGATACAGTATTGGATTCGCTTGAATTGACCGTCGGAACGCCGCCTTCCCCGGTCCATGCTATAATGAAACTGCCGGCTCGGTAAAGCGTCATCGAGGTTATCGTTCAGTTTTTATTCAGGGGGGTATCGACATGGCACGAATTTTTATCAGCCCGAACCGCTACATTCAGGGAGCGGGAGAGATGAAGAAGGTCGGCGAGTATACGGCAAACCTGGGCTCGAAGGCTCTGGTGCTCGTCAGCCAGGGCGGGAAGAAGCGGAGCGGTGCCGAGATCGAGGCGAGTTTCAAAGCCTCAAAGGCCAGCTGTCAGTTTGAGATCTTCAACGGCGAGTGCTCCCGAAAGGAGATCGACCGCATCGCGGCCGTCGTGAAGGGGGCCGGCTGCGACATCGTGGTGGGCGTCGGAGGCGGCAAGATATTTGACACGGCCAAGTCCGTGGCCAACCAGGCGGGAACTCCCGTGGTCATCTGCCCCACCATCGCTGCCACGGACGCACCCTGCAGCGCCCTCTCCGTCATCTACACCGACGACGGCAAGTTCGAGGAGTACGAGTTCTTCAAGGCCAACCCCAACGTCGTCATCATGGACACGGACATCATCTCGAAGTCTCCCGTGCGCCTGACGGTCTCCGGCATCGGAGACGCCCTGGCCACCTACTTTGAGGCCCGCGCCTGCATGAGGTCCGGCGCCGTCACCTGCGCCGGCGGCAAGACGGGCGGTGCGGCCATGGCCGTCGCGAAGCTGTGCTTCGACACGCTGATGGCGGAGGGCGTTAAGGCCAAGCTGGCCCTGGAGGCCCACGCCTGCACGGAAGCCGTGGAGAAGATCATTGAGGCCAACACTCTGCTGTCCGGCATCGGGTTTGAGAGCGGCGGCCTCGCCGGCGCCCACGCCATCCACAACGGCTTCACCATCCTGCCGGAGTGCCACCACATGTACCACGGCGAAAAGGTCGCCTTCGGCACGCTGACGCAGCTGGTGCTGGAGGACATCCCACAGGAAGAGCTTCAGGCCGTCCTGCGTTTCTGCGTGGCCGTCGGCCTGCCCGTGACGATGAAGCAGCTGGGCATCGAGGACCCGACGCCGGAGAAGATCATGAGCGTCGCCAAGGCCGCCTGCGCTCCCAACGACACGCTGCACAACATGCCCTTCGAGGTCACGCCGGAGAAGGTGTCGGCCGCCATCTTCGCCGCGGACGCCATCGGCCGGCAGGCGCTCAAGGACTACAAGCCGGTGGGCGGTGAAACCCGGTAACGGGCCACCGTCGGAACGCAAAAAAAGAGCGGGCGGGGGATCGGCTCCCCTGCCCGCTCTTTCGTCCCCTCCGCCTCTATCGGATCCGGCCCATGGCCCACACCACGAGGCTGATGAGGACGATGACGACGAAGATGCCCTCCATCCCCTGCCCCATGATCTTCAGGGAGACGATGAAGTTCTGCACGACCTCTGGACTCATGACGCTTCGCCTCCTTACAGGTACTGGGTGACCAGGCTGATGACCAGGCCACCCGCCACCACCGAGGCGATCTGACCGGACACGTTGGCGCCCACCGCGTGCATCAGCAGGATGTTGCCCTTCTCCTCCTCCGCGGCCATCCTCTGCACCACGCGGGAGGACATGGGAAAGGCGGAGATTCCGGCCGCGCCGATCATGGGATTGACCTTCTCCTTGAGGAAGAGGTTCAGCACCTTGGCGAAGACCACGCCGCCGATCGTGTCGAACACGAAGGCCGCAAGCCCGATGAGCAGGATGAGGAGCGTGTCCGTCCGCACGAAGGCCTCCGCCTTCATGCTGAAGGAGATCGTGATGCCCAGGAGCAGCGTGATGAGGTTGGAGAACTCGTCCTGCGCCGTGCGGGACAGCGTGTTCAGCACGCCGCACTCGCGCACCAGGTTGCCGAACATCAAAAAGCCCACCAGAGCCACCGACGCAGGGGCGATGAGCCCGACGATGAACGTCACGAAGATGGGGAACAGGATGCGCGTGCGCCGGGTCACGCTGCCCGGCGTGTAGGCCATGCGGATGCGCCGCTCCTTCTTCGTGGTGACCAGCCGGATGGCCAGCGGCTGGATGATGGGCACCAGCGCCATGTAGGAGTAGGCGGCCACCGCGATGGCACCTATGTAGTTGGAGCGCATGATCTGCGCCACGAGGATGGAGGTCGGGCCGTCCGCCGCGCCGATGATCCCGATGGAGGCGGCGTCCTTCAGGTCGAAGCCCAGGAGCGTCGCGAGGCTGATGGCGACGAAGATGCCGAACTGTGCCGCGGCGCCGAACAGGAACAGCACGGGCTGCGCCAACAGAGGCCCGAAGTCGATCATGGCCCCGATGCCGATAAAGAGCAGGATCGGCAGCGCCTCGGAGGCGCTGATCGTCGTCTCGAACAGCCATTGGATGATCCCCGCCGTCTCCCCGATGCCCGCCATGGACTGATTCACCACGCCGGACAGCGGCAGATTCACCAGGATGGCCCCAAAGCCCAGCGGAAGCAGCAGGGTCGGCTCATACTCCTTCTTGATGGCGAGCCAGATCAGCGCGCCGCCCACCGCGTACATCGCGGCCTGCTTCGCCGTGACGGCCATGAGCCCCTCCAACAACAGATTCATCGAAAAGCACCCCTCCTAAAGGTCCCGTCAGATTTTTGCGCTTTACAGCGCGTCTATGCACTTCCGCACCTCAGCCCCGTACAACAAAGGAGCCGGTCCTCGCCGGCTCCCCTCTATGATCTCAACGTTCATCGTATACAAAAATGGCTCCACGACCAGGACTCGAACCTGGAACCTAGTGGTTAACAGCCACCCGCTCTGCCGATTGAGCTATCGTGGAATATTCAACGAAGGGTACTATACACTTTCTCAAAAAAATTGTCAATGACCCTCGACTGAAACGCGTTTCCTCGAACTCAGGCTTTCGCTTTCTTCCTCTCGGTCCGTTCGATCTTGACGATCTTCAGATGGCGCGCCCCTTTGGGGACCTTGACACACACCTCGTCGCCCACGATGCGCCCCAGGATGGCCTGGCCGACAGGGCTCTTCTGAGAGATGTGCTGAACGGCCTGGGAGGCGTCGCCTGAGCTCGAAAGCTCCTCGGACCCCACGAGCATGTAGGTGTAACGCTTTTTCGGAGGGGAGAGTTCCTGGAGGGTGACGGTGAGGCCGATGGCCACCTTGTTCGTGTCCAGCTTCTCCTCGTCGACGATCCGGGTCTTCGCCAGCATCGTCTCCAGCTCCAGAATGCGGCTCTCCACCTTGGACTGTTCTTCCTTGGCCGCCGCATACTCCGCGTTTTCGCTGAGGTCGCCGAAGGCGCGCGCCTCCTCGAGCTGGCGGGCAACCTCCAGCCTGCGGACCGTCCTCAGATCGACGAGCTCCGCGGACAGACGCTCGTATCCCTCCCGCGTCACCACCACTTGATTGTCGTTTTTCTTTGCAGACACCCTTGCAACGCCTCCAGATCGAGATTCCCATTCAAGGCCGTATTACGATACCCCATCCAAGATCCTGTCCGGGGGTGGGCGAACCGCGCCCCTCCGGCATGCGCCCGAGGCCGACTCGATTCGGAATGCCGCCGCCGGCGAAGAGGAAGAGCGGAACGGGGCGTATTCTATCAGTTCTCACCCGCCGAGACAAGGGGCCGCACCGGTGCCTGTCGTCCGGCCGGGAAACACCCTCCGCCCCGCATCATCGGGCCCCTCGGAAGCCCCGTACCCGGACGCGAACCTCACGCCGCCCTGCGGTAGGCAAGCCAGTACGCCAGCCCGACGAAGAACGCCCCGCCCAGTATGTTCCCCAGGGTTACGGGAAGCAGGTTGGCCGAGAACATCGAGCCCCAGCCCAGGGCGTCGATCGCCTGCTGGGAGGCCCCCAGCTCCAGGGCCTTCTCCACGAAAAGCGGGTCCGCCTTGGCCAGGATGCCCGCGGGGATGTAGTACATGTTCGCTATGCTGTGCTCGAAGCCGGACGCGACGAAGAGCCATATGGGGAAGAATATCGCCAGAATCTTTCCTGCGACGTCCCCGGCCCCGTAGGCCATCCAGACCGCCAGGCAGACCAGCCAGTTGCAGAGTATCCCCATAAAGAAGGCCTTCTCGAAGGTCAGGGCCGTCTTGTAGGCCGCCAGCTTCAGGGTGAACCCGCCCAAAAGGCCCCCGCTGCACACGAGCTGACCGGACTTCAGGACGAAGAACGCCACCAGCACGGAGCCGACCAGGTTGCCCAGGTAGACGAGACACCAGCCGCGAAGCATCGCGGGCAGGGAGATCTTCCGATCCGCCAGCGCGGCGACCATCAGGCTGTTGCCGGTGAAAAGCTCGCCGCCCGCAACGATAACCAGGATCAGTCCTGCGGCGAAGAGCGCTCCCGCAAGCGTCTTGCCCAGACCGATCGACTCGACGGTGTGGATGGCCGCGTTGGACCCCTGCGCTGCGAGCGCGATAAACCCCCCCGCAAGCACACCGAGGAGCAGTTGCTTGAAAGGGGAAAGCTCCGCCTTCTTCTGCCCCACATCGACAACATACTTTGCGATCTCCGCCGGACTCAAAAAGTTACCCTGCATCAAAAACCATCCTCCTTCCATATTTTGCGGCACAGGAACGACTCCAGGGTGCGGACGCCGTGGCCGCCCGGTAAAAAAAACGACCGGCCCCACCGATGGACCCAGCCGTATAGCTCTCGTCCCTATTCCACGACCTCGGCGCGGTGAAACAGGACCCAGTTGAAGGGGGTCAGAAAGACGCCCTTGAGGCGATCGCTCTGAATGTAGGCCGTCGTGTAGAAATATATCGGCAGCGTCACCGCGTCCTTCATCAGGAGCTCCTCGGCCCGTACCATGGCCCCGATGCGCCTGGATCGGTCCATCTCCGTCCGGGCCTCCTTCATGCAGGCGTCGTACTCGGGGTTCGAGTAGTTGGCTACGTTCATCGGCCCGTCGGTCACCCACAGCTCCAGCAGCGAGCCCGCATCGAGGAAATCCGCCAGATAGGCATGCCGTGCAATCTGGAAATTCTTCTGGTTGCGCGTCTCGATGAACACCTTCCACTCCTCGTTGGACAACTCCACCTCCACGCCCAGGTTCTGCTTCCACATGGCCTGGAGCGCCTCGGCGATGGCCTTGTTGGTGGAGCTCAGGTTGTACTTGTAGGTGACCTTGGGAAATCCCTTGCCGTCCGGGTACCCGGCCTCGGCCAGCAGCTTTTTCGCCGCCTCGGGGTCGGCCCTCACGGGGAGGTAGTCCTTGGACTCGCCGCGAAAGTCCTTGTCCGCCCCCGTCCCGGGTATGACATAGGGGATATAGGCGACGGCGGGCTTTTGGCCGCCCTGCGCCACCTTCTCCACCATCGCCGTCCGGTCGATCGCCAGGTTGAATGCCTGGCGCACCTTCGGGTTGTCGAAGGGCGGCTTCTTGAGGTTGAAGACGGAGAAGGAGACACCGAGCGTATTGGTCAGCTTCGCCTCTCCGCTCTGGATGAGCTGCGGCGTCATCTGCGGCGGGATCCGGTCGAGCAGGTCGATCTTCCCCGCCTTGAACGCGGCCAGGGCGGTGTTGGAGTCCGTGATTATGACCAGGCGGACCTTGTCGATCTTCACGTTGTCCGCGTCCCAGTAGTGGGGGTTCTTCACCA
>ERZ772967.2152-NODE-2152-length-12837-cov-4.166954_pt1 | contig 12837 bp, 8 predicted proteins | sample MGYA00511677_ERZ772967 | MGnify/ENA primary metagenome ERZ772967 (study PRJEB29015, sample SAMEA2737931) | human oral metagenome | biome: human oral; feature: human-associated habitat; material: dental | place: China | collected 2146 ...
AAACCAAAAGGCTTTAGAGAACTCACTATTTCATTAAAACTTTTCTCTTTAAAGTCTCTCACTTTTCTAATAATGGAAATAGCTTCATTATGTCTGATAAATACATCAGTATCTTTTTCTTTAAGAGGACGTTTTAGTGCTGATACACATCTTCCTCCTTCATAAGTCTTAATGAAACAGTCTCCTTTATAATTCTTATCCCAAAGAAAATAGTTTACACCTCCTTTGATTTCGATATTAGGAAATACTTCAGTTGCATTAGGAAAATCATGTATAGCTTTCAGTTGTTTGCTTTTAAGCATTGTTTCTCTAAAGACATCAAGACCTCTTCCTCCAGCAAACCATCTACTGGGCATAATCATCGAAATGTATTCAGGCCTCATAGCTTTTGCCAATTCTACAAACTTGTTGTACACAGGTATAGCACTTGCTCCAGCCCCTCCATCCATGACCTGATAAGGTGGATTTCCTATAATAGTGTCTATCTTCATATATTCTTTATCGTTAAAATGCCAAAAGCGTTTGCCATCGTGTAGCATATTTACTACGCTTTCGGGCTGTTTACTAATGTTTTCTATAAGTTCAGGATAGTATTCTGCACGTACGGTAGTCTCTCTAAAGCCTGCCAATGTACGTTTGGTTATACTGCGTGCCATTGGGGTTTTACATACTACCAAGATATTCTCTTCAAGAGTCGCATCCCATAATTGCAAGGCTAATTGCCTACCTACTTCCTCTCTGTACTTTTTCTTAGCTTCTTCTATACGAGAGCGATATATGTTATAAGCAGCATATAAAGGGTATAACCCACTCTTCGAGTTGATTTCCAAAATCACATTCCTAGAGGTAAATACCTCCTCTGTTACCCCTTGTTGAGTTACATAGCGTGGCACATCTAAGGGCTGCTCAAAATGTTCATCCATAAAACAATAGCCTCCTAAGCAATCCGACAAATGCCTATTCACTACCCGCCAAGGAGTGAGTACCGTTTCCTTGTCGGGGTTGCGAAAGGTAGCAAAGATAGCCGCTATCCTACTAATGCGCTCCTCTATGGTAAACTTGTCAGCCATACGTGCCATTTCGCGTATACGCTTGCCTGCCTCACGAAAAATATCAGGGTCGTAATAACGCTTAAAACGCCTAAAAACTTCTTTAGTTACCCCACGTGGCATAAACTCCTCCCACGAGGTATCGTCTACAAGATTTTCAAAATTGTCAAGAGCAAGCTCTTTATCCTCATCTTCCTTTATCTCAGCTCCATAAAGCAACAAAGGCATACGAATAGAAATACCCCGTAGAATAGCGATAGCCTCACGTCGTTGGTCGCCAAGAGCTTTGAGTTGCTCTAAACGTTCAGCTTCTTCAGGAGTAAGGTCTTTTTTCTTTTTTTTCTCAAGCCGCTCTTTCTCGGCATATTGCTCATTGGTAAGCCCTTGCTTATTAATATCTATATCTCCTGGCCGAGGCATTGCTTTAGTTTTCCCTATAGCAGCCTTCAAATCACTAAAATCTTTGAGTTCTACTTCGGTAAGTTTTAGCAATTCATCATTATAGAGTGCTCCATCTTCAAAACCACATTGAACTACTTTTTCTATCTGAGCTCGCTTGAGTTGTCCCATCATGGTATTGACATCATAGGGCTTCATTTGGCTACCTTCAATGGCTATTATAGGGCAGAAGTTCAAAAAATCTCCTAATATTTTGCGGTCCTCTTCTGTCTGTTTGCCTGCCTTAGCAGATACTTTAGCACTTTCAGCCAACACTCGTAACGTACGGTCGGGAGCAAAATCAAAGGCGTAACACTCAGTTTTCATCCGTCCATTGTGAGTGTAAGGTGTTTGCACACGGAAGATAGTCTGCATATAGCTTGCCGCCGAGGTACTATAAGCACCTGCCATCATAAACACTCCTGTCCAAGGTCTGACGCTCACGCCTGTAGTAAGTCGTCCGCAGGATAGGGTAATGGTATAAGTCTGGTCAGGATCTGCTCCTATTGCCTTATTAACCAGCTCTAGAGCATCTCGATTTTCCTCTTCTTCATCTCCATCACCCGCTACATTTACCACTCTAAAAGCCCCAAAAATAGGATGCTCTTGTAGCTTACGGCTCAAGGCGCGTGCTACCCTCACCCCAGGCAAAATCCAAAGAGTATGGCGGAATATCTTGCGAAAAGTATCATTAGCATAAGGGTAAAAACTCTCACTGTCGTCACAAAGCAAAGTTAAAAAGCGGTCAATATCCTTGTCGTGCACAAAAGTATCATCTTCTCGGGTACGGAAGAACTCACGGAAGTTAAACGCTTTTTCATCATCACTATAATCACTCATGAGCCTACCCAAGTCATAGGTATAGATATGAATAGCAGGTAGGGAAGCATACGGATTGGTATCCCCTAAGTGAGTGATTTCCCAATCTATCTTAGCCCGCTGCTCCATCACATAATCCCACGTAAAGATTTCCTCTTCCTTGTGGTCATCAAGCAAATTGAAAGGAGTACCCGAAAGACGCAATACTTTGGTGGCTGTACCTTTTAGGTGCGTGATCACAGCTTGTCCTAATTCAGTTTGTGTACCTTCGTGTGCCTCATATACTATCAAAAAGTCCCAATTAGTAGAGAAAAGCTTGTTGTTTTTATCGAATTTACCACCTACTTCTTTAGAACCCCGCATATCTTGCATAGAGGCAAAATACACATAATGTTCCCCTTTGCGAGCGAGTTTTTCAAGTGAAGCAAAAGTCTCACCTTTATCTTTAGACCCATAATGATAGTGCGGACAATCATAAAATATTTTGCTAAAATCTTCATACCAACCTGCATCTACTACGGGGCGGTGAGTAACGATAAGAGTACGCTTCATTTGCAAATCTTTAGCCACTTGTAGAGCACAGAGTGTCTTACCAAATCGCATTTTAGCATTCCATAGCATCTGAGATCCTTTTTTAAACTGCTTTTTAGTTTGCTCAATAGCCTCTGTTTGTTCGGGTCTAAAAATGATAGGGTTTTGAGTAGTGCTAACATCCTCTGCTTTCAGACTTTTTCTACCTTGTTTTACTGCAGCAATAGCTTTTATAGCAGTAGCAAGATCGCAACAATACCATTCAGTAGCTCCTTTAAGAACTTTCTTCTTTACGCCAGATCGTTCAAGCACGTAATGTACCTCTTTATCATTAAAAGAGGAATATTTCCCATCGTGAGAATAGAGAGTCAATTCCGTGTATAACAATTGGTAACTGATACCCGCTGTTTGGGTATATTGTTTGATACGACTGTGAGCTGCCTCATTAAGTTCTTCACTATTTGCAGCCGGAAATCCTATTCCGTAAAAGGTAGTTTCTCCAATCTTTATACAGTTTTTATGTTGTTCATCGGCAATTGCAAAAATGTAAATCAAAGTTGGTTTTAAAGCAGATTCAAATGTAGCCATAGTGCAATTAGTATTATTTAATCAAATCAATAAATCTTATCTTTCGATTTTTTTCAGCTGTCTTAGGGTCTTTATTTCCCCAATCTCTGATAATGCAGTATATCCCGTTGTGTCCCTTAAATGTTTCTTTCTGACATCCCTCACAGGTAATTTTTGTTGCAAGTTTTCCAAATAAGTTTGCTTGCATAGTTGTAACGTTGTGTTGACAACTGCAAGGAACAACGCCTTTCAAGCCATCCATCTGCCAAACATTCCAAGAAATGATATAGGCAATATAGACAATAGATTTTTCCATTGGGCGTTTCCCAAATTTAGCCTTGTAGTATTCAATAAATGAAATCAATAGTGCTTCACGTGCCAATAGCAGGTTGTCTCCTTGCCACTCATAAGCATATATATTTTTATAGGCTTCTTGAGCCATCTCAAGCCATTCTCCTGATGTCGTCGTGTTTTCTGAGATAATACGCAATTTACGGTCGAGCACTCCAATACGCTGCTCAAGGGGAATGAACATACCTGTTGTTGTGTCATACCGACTTACCAAATAAGGAGCCTCGCCACAAGTTATTTCCATTCGTGTACTACGAACATAATCTTTCCACGTTTTTCCTTCGGGAAAAACAATAGAAGCTTTTACAGATTCCCAAGTATGTTCTTTATTATCTTCAACATTAAAAACATTCTTTCGCCCAAACCATGCTTCATCAACCAAGTTGTTCTGTGTATTGCATATCCAGGAGGGGGTGAACACTTCTGCCATATCTTTGGTTCTCTCTGTTTGTTCTCTCTTGGTTTTGATGGAGCGTGGACGTATTACAAAACCATTCTTGCTCGTGATACGTTCAATTGTTATAAAATCGTTAAAAGCATATCCCTCGCCTTTTATAGCATAGCTATCTGTTGCCCAAAAAATATTCCTTTGGGTTGTGTGGTCTTTAAGTAAGAGATTTAAAACTTCTCCGGAGAGTTGTAACAACGTATCTTCGCTTATATCAACAGTATTCAACATTGGCTTGTGTACCTTAAAAGTCAGTAATCTATTTTTATGCTTGATTGTAACAGGAACTTGTCCGTTAGACAACGGATATTCCTATAATGCTTATCAAATCATTAAATCATTCATATACATATATTTTTGTCGGTTAACTTTTGTGACATATTTACCTTGTTAAAAAAACACTCACACAATCCTCTTTCTATATACTCAAATATATATTACCTTGGTATCTTTTCCCCCCAAAAAATACCAAGGTAATAAAAAATATATCGTTAGGTATTACTTCTCTAATTCCTTGATAAGCTTTGCTATACGCGATACTTCTGCTTGATTGTCTTCTTTGTTGGCTATACGGCGCAGGAGTTTCAGAGCTTCAACGTCTTTAGAGTTTATCTCCAATGCTTTATTGAGAGTCTGCTTTGCATTCTCAAGATATTGTTTTGCTTGTGATTTGGTCTTTGCAGCCTCTGCCTTGTTGGCCATAGTAGATGCGACACTCTCGATATTTGTAGCCTGAGAGATAAGGAATTCACTCTTGTTTATATAGAAAATCGATTTCGTCGGATCCATTTGTATTGCCTTATCGTAGTCGCGTAGAGCGGCTTCGCCATTACCCAACGAGCGATTTACCTGTCCTCTTATAGTGTAATATTCGGCATTCGACGGATTGCGTTCGATAGCTTTGCTGAGCAGATTGAGGGCTTCTTTCTGCTTATTCTGTTCGAGGTAGATATTGATAGTCAGTCCGAGAAATACTACTTGCGACGGGAAACGGTCGATACCCTCATTGAGTATTCTGAGCATATTGGCACTATCTTTTCTTTCCAGATACAGATTGTAGAGGTACTGATATATTTCACTCTCTTTATGTCCATTGTTTTTGATAGATTCAAATAGAGCTATAGCCTCATCGTTTTTACCTGCAAGCGAGGTATATATACCCAAGTAATATTTTATCTTGTAGTATGTAGTATCTTTTGTCGGTTTCGGGGCTTCGGCTGTTCCTTTGTAGTCTTTCATAAAAGGCAGGTCTACTATATCAAGGTGCTTTTTGAATGCCACTATCGCTTGATTGTAGTCTTCGTACTCAGCCTGTTTTAGTCCGTAGTTGAATATCAAAAATGTTTTGTAATACCAAGCAAGTGTTTCCGATAGCTTTTTTGTATACTTATTTGATATCTTTCCCTTAGCGTTAGGCTTTGTTTCGAGCTCCGCACACTTTACAAAGTAGTCGTAGGCTTTGAAAGCTGCTTCTTGTTTCACCTCTTCGTCCGAAGACTGTGCCATAGCAAGTTTTTCGTTTTCCCACGCTATCTTTCTATCTTGAATATGACCCGCAACCCACCAAGTATAAGGGTCTTCGGCTGTAGTGGGGTCTGTAAGAGCAGGTTCGATTTGTTCTTCGGCTGCATAGAAATCGGGATTTTCGTAAGCCTCCGAGAGTCGATACGCTTTTTTCACATTTTTCACTTGAGCAGATGCCACTGTGGCAAGTATTACGCTCATTAGCAACATTACAAAGATTTTTTTCATTGATAATTATGTGTTTAGTTGTTAATATTGTCTTTTATACCAATCTCATTATTGGTTGTTTTTTTATTTATTCGAATATTTCATTCATTAGAGTTATCGACTTCGGTGCTGTCGTCTAAAGTATTATCTATATCTACAGCCTCCTCTTCGGTATCTGCATCTACCTTACATACGGCAGCTATCTCGTCGTTACGTTTTTCGAGGTTGATAAGGCGAACACCTTGTGTAGCTCTACCCATGACACGAATATCGGAAACGTGCATACGTATAGTCATACCGCTCTTGTTGATAATCATTATATCGTTGCTATCGTCAACAAGTTTTATCGACACAAGTTTGCCTGTCTTTTCGGTGATATTCATAGTCTTTACGCCCTTGCCACCACGTTTTGTAACACGATATATGGCTATCGGCTTGCCCTCTTCGTCAAGTTTGACCTCTCCGTTTTCGTCGAGTTCGTCGAGTTGCGAACGTTTTCCATAGCCCTTTTCCGATACCACGAGTATCGTCTCTTTTTTATCTGCAACAGCTACCATACCTACGACTTCGTCTCCACTATCGGGTTCGAGCGCCATAGCAATTACACCTGTGGCGTTACGCCCCATATTACGCACGTCGGATTCGTGGAAGCGGATAGCCCGTCCTTCGCGGTTGGCAATGACTATCTGGCTGTTACCATCTGTCAGACGTACCTGTATCACTTGGTCGTCTTCTCTTATGGTGATGGCATTTACCCCATTTTGTCGAGGACGCGAATACGCCTCCAAGCAGGTCTTTTTGATAATACCATTCTTGGTACAGAATACCAAATAGTGTTTGCTATTGTATTCGGGGTCTTGCAGATTTTTTACACGTATAAACGCATTTATCTTATCGTCGGGCTCTATATTCAACATATTCTGTATCGCCCTGCCCTTGCTTATCTTGCTTCCTTCGGGTATATCGTAGACTCTCATCCAATAGCATTTGCCTTTTTGGGTGAAAAACAACATATAGTTGTGCATCGAAGCGGGATAAATATCCTCAATGAAGTCTTTGTCTTTTGTAGCGCCTCCTTTGGAGCCTACGCCGCCTCGATTCTGAGCCTTAAACTCGGCAAGCGGAGTACGCTTGATATATCCCTCGTGCGAAATGGTGATAATCATCTGGTCGTCGGCATAGAAGTCTTCGGGGTTCATCTCTTCGCCCGAATATACTATCTCGGTACGACGCGAGTCGCCGAATTTGTTTTTAAGTTCCAACATTTCGTCGACAATGATCTGCATTCGTCTTTCGACTTTTGCCAAAATATCGCGCAAATCTTCTATACGTTTCAAAAGTTCTTCGTACTCCAAACGAAGCTTATCTTGCTCCATAGCAGTGAGTTGGCGAAGTCGGAGCTCTACGACGTAAGCAGCTTGCCGCTCGGTAAGCGAGAAGCGCTCCATAAGGCGTTCCTGTGCCTCCGACGGTGTTTTCGAGTCGCGTATTATACGTATGGCTTCGTCGAGATTATCGAGGATAATCATCAGACCTTCGAGCAATTCGGCTCGCTCGAGTGCCTTTTCCAAATCGTATTCGGTACGACGCACTATCACCTCGTGCCTGTGTTCGACAAAGTTACGTATAAGGTCGATGATATTAAGCAGTTGCGGACGTCCCTTTACAAGAGCTACATTATTTACCGAAAAAGAGCTCTGTAGCTGTGAATACTTATATAACTTATTGAGTATTACATTCGAATTCGCATCGCGTTTTATATCGATTACGATACGCATACCCTGTCTGTCGGACTCGTCGTTGATGTTCGATATGCCTTCTATGCGTTTTTCTTCGGCAAGCGCCGCTATCGACTTTATAAGCTCGGCACGATTTACCATATACGGTATTTCGGTAACGATTATCTTATCGTGTCCGCTTGCGGTAGTCTCTATTTCACATTTAGAGCGTATTACTATCTTTCCTCTGCCTGTCTCAAATGCTTCGCGTACACCGGCATAGCCGTAGATGATACCACCGGTAGGGAAGTCGGGAGCTTTTATATATTTTGTTATTTCATCGATAGTAATCTGTGGATTATGAATGTAGGCAATAATGGCATCTACCGTCTCCGAAAGATTGTGCGGAGCCATATTGGTAGCCATACCTACGGCTATCCCCGACGAACCATTTACCAGCAGATTGGGTAAGCGAGCCGGCAATACCATTGGTTCTTTGAGAGTTTCGTCGAAATTGGCTTTGAAGTCGACTGTATTTTTCTCTATATCGTCTAGCATCTCTTCGGCTATCTTCATCAGACGTGCCTCGGTGTAACGCATTGCGGCAGGTTCGTCGCCGTCTATGGAGCCGAAATTACCTTGCCCGTCTACAAGCGGGTAACGCATAGCCCAAGGCTGAGCCATACGAACCAATGTACCGTAGATAGAAGAGTCGCCATGTGGGTGGTACTTACCCATAACCTCACCAACGATACGAGCCGATTTTTTATACGGTTTGTCGTTGGTATTACCTAATTCGTTCATTCCGAACAACACACGTCGATGTACGGGTTTAAATCCATCTCTGACATCGGGCAGAGCACGAGAAACTATTACCGACATCGAATAGTCGATATAAGCCGAACGCATCTGCTCCTCAATATCTACTCTTATAAGCCTTTCTTGTCCTGTCATTTATTCTATAGTTCTTTCTTTTGCTAAAATTTACATGTTAGAGACCACGTGTAGCGTCTCTAAAAAAGAGTGTAAAATTAGCATTTTTTTTTCGATTGACCATAAGATAAATGTAAAATTTTCTTAGTCGGACCATCTCTTTGAATAATATCGAGAGATACAAGCGGCTAAGAAACAAGCTTTATACGTGTTTTTAGGCTATTGCAAGACCGAGACTTCTCGGCTGCCATCTTCTTTGGCTACAATGTTAACGGCGATAGTATCTGTCGGTAAAATATCTTTTATCTTTTCAGCCCATTCGATGAAACAGAGGCAACCGCTATCGAAATATTCTTCTATACCGATATTCAGAGCATCTTCTAAGGTATCGAAGCGGTAACAATCGAAATGATATACAGTATTGCCGTCGACAGTATTGTACTGATTGACAATAGCAAACGTAGGGCTCGTAACCGGTTCTTCGACTCCCAATGCCTTACACAAAGCAGCGATAAATGTAGTCTTACCGGCTCCCATCGCTCCGTAGAAGGCAAAAATTTTCGATGTGCCCATATCCGCCACAAACTGTCGGGCAACGTCGTCTATATCGCTAAGGAGAAAGGTATATATCTTTTTCATTTATATAGTGTTATTCGATATCTTTTTTCGACTTCTTTTCGTATGCCTCCACTATACTCTGCACCAACGAATGACGTACGATATCGTTTTTGTTAAACTCCACTACCTCAATGCCTTTTATACCCTTCAGAGTCTCCACTGCATCGATAAGTCCCGACTTCTGCCGAGGCGGTAGGTCTATTTGCGTTATATCGCCCGTGATTATCATCTTGGTATTGAGCCCCATACGGGTAAGAAACATCTTTATCTGATGGTTGGTAGTGTTTTGTGCTTCGTCGAGAATCACTATGGCATCGTTCAGAGTACGTCCTCGCATAAAAGCCAGTGGAGCAATCTGTATGATACCTGTCTCGATATGCGACTTCACCTTTTCGGCAGGCAACATATCGAGTAAAGCATCGTACAGAGGCTGCAAATAAGGGTCTATCTTTTCTTTCATATCGCCTGGAAGAAATCCAAGCTTTTCGCCTGCCTCCACCGCCGGACGCGACAAAATAATGCGGCGTACCTCTTTGTTTTTCAATGCTCTTACTGCCAGAGCTATGGCAGTGTAAGTCTTACCGCTACCGGCAGGACCTACGGCAAACAGAAGGTCGTTACTATCGAACTTTTCGGTAAGCTTTCGCTGGTTTGGAGTACGGGCTACGATAGATTTGCCGCCTATTCCGTGAAGAATAAGGTTATCTGCCTTACGCTCTGCGACATGACTACCGTCGATAATAGCCAAAATCTGCTTTTCGTCTAAAATATTGTACTCTTCGCAATACTTCTGCAGCATTCTGAAAATCCGCTCTAAATTGTTGATATCTACCTCTGTACCCTGTATTTTTATAATATTGTTGCGCGCAACTATTTTAACCTTGGGAAATAGATTTTTCAGCAATCGCATATTGGCATTATTGACACCATAAAACACTACCAAATCGATATTATCGGTAAGTTCTATTATCTTTTCTTGCATTACAGACCAAGAATAAAATTATATATAAGTCAAAAAAAACAACGGATTAGAGTATATTCTTCTGCTACGAAGCCACTATCCGATTGATTTCGGCTATAATAGCGGCAGCAAATTTATCTGCCTGCTCCTGAGTCGGAGCCTCCGAATATATCCTTACAATAGGCTCTGTATTAGACTTCCGCAGATGAACCCACCCTTGCGGGAAATCTATCTTAACCCCGTCGATATCATTTATTCCGTATCGGAAATAGTTGCCTTTTATTACACTAAATACGGTATCTACATCTATATCTGGAGTTAACTCTATTTTATTTTTCGAGATAAAATACTCGGGATATGTCTTACGCAACTCCGATACTTTCATGTTTTTTTTTGCCAACAAAGTGAGAAACAAAGCTATACCCACCAAAGCATCTCGCCCATAGTGCGACGCCGGATATATTACGCCTCCATTGCCTTCGCCTCCTATGACAGCTCCCACTGCCTTCATCTTTTCCACTACATTGACCTCACCCACCGCAGCAGCATAATACTTACTGCCATACAGAGCGGTAACATCAGCCAAAGCCCTTGTAGAACTGAGATTGCTTACCGTATTGCCGTTGGTATGGTTAAGCACGTAATCGGCAACAGACACAAGCGTATACTCTTCGCCAAACATTTCGCCGTCTTCGCACACAATAGCCAAACGGTCTACGTCGGGGTCTACAACAAAACCAACATCTACCTGATTTCGAGCTATATAGTCCGAAATTTCGGTAAGATTCTCCTTCAACGGCTCAGGATTGTGTTTGAAGTCGCCTGTCGGCTCACAATTTAGACACGTAACCTTCTCTACTCCAAGGGCTTTAAGCAGCTTGGGGATAATGATTCCACCTACCGAATTGACACAATCTATCGCTACCGAAAAATTTGCTTTCTTTATAGTCTCTACATCTACCAAATCGAGAGAAACGACACTATCTATATGGTAGTCAGACATATCTTTATTATATATCTTACCCAAAGCATCTATCTTGGCAAAATCCATTTCGCCGTTTTCGGCTATTTTAAGTATACTCTCACCGTCTGTCTTCGATAGAAATTCTCCTTGCGCATTGAGGAGTTTCAGGGCGTTCCATTGTTTGGGGTTGTGGCTTGCCGTAATGATAATACCTCCATCGGCTCGCTCGGCTGTAACAGCCATTTCGGTGGTAGGAGTAGACGCAAGTCCTATATCGACCACGTCGCAACCGCAACCCACCAATGTGCCACAAACCAAATTTTCGACCATCTGCCCCGATATGCGAGCGTCGCGTCCGACGACCACTCTAAGAGGACTGTTCGTAGAAGCAGACGACACGTTTCGAAGCCATTCGACATAAGCCGAAACGAATTTTACTATGTCGAAAGGAGTAAGATTGTCGTCTGTCTTACCTCCAATCGTACCACGAATACCCGAAATAGATTTTATCAGTGTCATATATAGCTATTTAGGCTGTATCTTGAACATAAATTTATAGCGATATGCCTTAACATTGTTGAAAGCAGTCAATGTACCGATAGGCGAGGGCACTATAAATTCGGCTATCGCATCCGAACGTTGCATCAGGCGTATAGCACTCTGCCAACCAATACTATTGGTATTCGAACGGCGTAGATTTGTAGCCGAATTGGGGTCGGGGTCGAAAACAAGTTCCAACGGATAGTCTATATCTCCTGTAGTCCAATAGCTTATAGAATCACCACTGCCGTCGATAGAGTATTGTACCCAACGTACCGTAATATGGTCGCCAGGCTTTATGGCATCGCCAACTCCTTTTTTTGCAAGACGGAAGATGATGCTGTCTTGCCCCATCCAGAGATATTCGTTCGATTTGAACACCGAATCGGCAGGATAGGTTTCTATCAACGAAATACCATTTCGCTCGATATACTCCCTGATCTGTTTACGCTGATTCTCAAGCTGTACGGAGTAGTTTTGGGAACTTTCACACGATATTAATACGAATATGGCAATCAATGCCAATACTATCTTTTTTATCATAAGTTTATCTCTCTTACTTTTTAAACACAAATATCTGAATATCACATATTGGGTTCTATCAGTCTACCACCATATATGACTGTCTTTTTCTGTGAGTTGGTAACGTATACCATACAATTACCATCGTATCCGATATCGATATTTACTACATACTTCGATGGTTTATCTATCTTTATGGACACGTCGTACATACCTCTTTTTGCCTTGTTCTTTATCTTCATCGTCCGAATATCGCTATCTATCTTCAGATAAGCCTGAGCCGTATTCGACGGATTGTCGTTGCGATAGAAGTATGGAAATTTGGCTATAAGTTTTCCGTCGATTACCTCGATCGTATTCTTGGAATAAATATCCATATATACACGCTTCTCGCGCAGAACATTGAGTATATTTATCTTAAAATTACGACTCTCGACTATTTCCTTCACCGCAATAGCCTCTTTTTTAGCTACATCGCTATTTTGTGCCATTGCCGCAAAAGAATTTACAGCCAATATTACCGCCAAACCTAATATTCTGATATTCATACTACATTAAAATTATTAGTACAATCTACTTTTTCGCTTTATAGTTGCTCATACCTGCGTCGAGGAATTTCAGGAAGTCTTCGACGCTCTCGCTAAATG
>ERZ772967.2153-NODE-2153-length-12837-cov-2.879987_pt1 | contig 12837 bp, 7 predicted proteins | sample MGYA00511677_ERZ772967 | MGnify/ENA primary metagenome ERZ772967 (study PRJEB29015, sample SAMEA2737931) | human oral metagenome | biome: human oral; feature: human-associated habitat; material: dental | place: China | collected 2146 ...
TAACAGGACCTGATATCCTTTTCTTCTGGGTAACCCGAATGATAGTAGCAGGCTTCGAGTACAAGGGCGCGCGTCCGTTTAGCAATGTGTACCTCACCGGATTGGTGCGCGACAAGCAACGCCGCAAAATGTCTAAATCCTTAGGCAACTCCCCCGATGCCCTTAAACTCATTGCAGATTACGGTGCCGATGGCGTGCGCGTGGGGCTCTTACTCTCATCGGCTGCCGGCAACGATTTGTTGTTCGATGAGGCTCTTTGCCAGCAAGGAAAAGGCTTTGGCAACAAGCTGTGGAATGCTTTCCAATTAGTAAAAGGTTGGCAAGTCGATACAGTCGACCAACCAGCGGCATCTAAGCTCGCTTTGCAGTGGTTCGATGCTAAGTTCAATGCGGTGCTTACTGAGGTAGAAGACCATTTCGAAAAATATCGTATTTCCGATGCTCTAATGGCTATCTACAAACTCGCTTGGGACGATTTCTGCGCGTGGCTTTTAGAGATGGTAAAACCCGAATACGGCAAACCGATGGATAAAGCCACTTACGAGGGCGTTGTAGCCGCTTTTGAAAACTTGCTAAAACTCCTTCACCCCTTTATGCCTTTCCTTACCGAGGAAATATGGCAAAGTTTAGCCCCTCGTACCCCTGAGCAGGCTCTTATCGTGGCTACTTACCCAACAGTACAGCCGTACGACAAAGATTTGTTAGACGAATTTGACTTCGCTGCCGAAGTGATAGCGGGCATCCGCACGGTGCGCAAAGAGAAGAATATACCATTCAAAACACCACTAAGCCTTTCGGTATTAAACAAAGAGCAAGTAAGCAATCGTTTCGATGCGGTGATTACCAAAATGGGCGGACTTGAGGCTATTGCCGAAGTAAGTGCTGCTATAGAAGGGGCAATGTCTTTCCGCGTAAAAGCTAATGAGTACTTTATCCCAATGGGGGGATCGGTCAATGTAGAGGACGAACTTAAAAAACTACAAGAGGAACTCACCTATACACAAGGCTTTTTAGCGTCAGTACGCAAAAAACTTTCTAATGAAAAGTTTGTAAATTCAGCACCAGCTCAAGTGGTAGATATTGAGCGCAAAAAAGAAGCCGATGCGCTCGCTAAAATAGCAACTATTGAAAAAGCAATTGCAACCTTATCAAAATAATAACAAATGGAACACTTAAAACAACTAATAGATGAAGCGTGGGAAAATCGCTCATTGCTTCGCGAGGAAATCGTACAGCAAACTATCCGCGAGGTCATTCACCTCTTAGATTTAGGTCAGCTGCGGGTAGCCGAGCCTACTGCCGATGGCTGGAAAGTAAACGAATGGGTAAAGAAAGCCGTAGTGTTGTACTTCCCTATTCAGAATATGAAACCTGTAGAGGTGGGTATTTTTGAGTATCACGATAAAATTCCGCTCAAGCATAATTATGATGAGAAAGGCGTGCGCGTAGTACCACCAGCAGTAGCCCGTCGCGGGGCTTACATTGCCAAAGGCGCTATACTAATGCCAAGTTATGTCAATATCGGTGCCTATGTCGATGAAGGTACTATGGTCGATACATGGGCTACAGTGGGCAGTTGCGCTCAGATAGGCAAGCACGTACACTTAAGCGGAGGTGTAGGAGTAGGAGGGGTGTTAGAACCCTTGCAAGCAGCTCCTGTAATTGTTGAAGACGGAGCTTTCATCGGCTCGCGTTGTATCTTGGTAGAAGGAGTGCGCGTAGGCAAAGAAGCCGTGCTTGGGGCTAATGTAGTGCTTACCTCTTCTACTAAAATCATCGATGTAACAGGTAGCGAACCTAAGGAACTCAAAGGTTATGTGCCCGAACGTTCAGTAGTTATCCCTGGTAGTTATACCAAGCACTTCCCAGCCGGCGATTACCAAGTGCCTTGCGCCCTTATCATCGGTCAGCGTAAAGCCTCAACCGACAAAAAGACATCACTAAACGATGCCCTTAGAGAATACGGAGTCTCTGTTTAATGATAAATAATTAAATAAGAAGAGGCTGTCTAAAAAGTTTTTCGTGTATGCTTACCATCACATCTCCCCCTTTGAAGGAAGTCCGCGAGTTGGCACAGCGGAGTATGTGCAAAGGGGGGATGTTATATGAGTCCAAATCGCCAAATTGGCAAATTAATTAACCGCCCATATCCTTTCATACTCATAACCTGCCCCCCTTAATATTTTCTCTTTGTGCAAATCTTCCAAATAAGCTAACTCCCCTTCATATAGGGGCTTACTCATACACTCTATAGCGATAGGCTTGCCCGCATCGGGTGCTAATAATATATCGATAGTATACCCCCCAAACGGATAGTCGGGGGTTATTTTTTTGTCAGGGTGTTTGGCTTTTAACCTTAGGTAAGTCTGTGTTTTCCACGCCTCTTCGCCTGCCGTTGCCGCCTGTGCGTGTGTATGCCCATAGCGGTCTAACTCGCTGAGTATCTCGGTGCGCGCTTGTTCATCGCCAGTGCTTACGGACTTGCAATAAGCCAAATAAGCGTATAGCACAGCGCGTCGGTTGTTAGCCCCCTCGGTAGCCAAAGCCTCTTTGTAGTTGCTAAAAACCTCTTCGGGTATCGAGTTGCACACGTATATCTTCTCTTTGGCGCGGGTGATAATCACATTCAGCAGTTTGTAGCCCTTGCTGTGGTTCAGCGGACCAAAGCTCTGCACAAACTTACCGTCTTTCTTGCGTCCGTAGGTTACCGATAGTATGATGATGTCGCGCTCATCACCCTGTATGTTTTCAAGGTTTTTGATAAACAAACCTGCTTGCTCAAGGGCGCTGAATTTTTGAGCAAAAGCGGGGTCGTTTTGCTGCTTCAGCAGTAGCTGCTTGCGTATGTAGTTGCGCTGAGTGATGTTGAAAGTAGCAATACCCACCGAAGGATAACTACCATCGGCACGCGGAGCTAATCGTTCAAGGGTGCGAATAACCTCTACGGCTTCCTCTTTGTTGATATGCTCTTCAAAAGTGCCGTCTACCTGTGCAAAGGCTATAGGGGTAAAAGGCTTCGTATTGGGCAGCGGACGCAAACGAGCATTGTAAAAAGCGTGATTAGAAAAATCAATCAGATAAGGGTGACGCGAACGATAATGAAAGTCTAAGTGGTTTTTACTGAACTGATATTCAAGAGCATAATCTAATAACGACTCTATGTTTAGCATCGCTTCCTTGCTAGAGAGCACAGCAGGCGAAGTGTCGCTTTCGTCTTCGTCTTCTTCGTCTTCAGCCGTGCCGTCAAATACTTTGCTAAAATAGTTAGAGGGCGGCATTTGGTGCTCATCGCCCGCTATCACTATGGTTTTGCCTTTCAGCATAGCCGGTAGATTGTCTTCTAGCTTTAACTGACTCGCCTCGTCAAACACCACATTGTCAAAATAGAAGTGCTTGCCCTCGAAGAGGTTGCAACACGCATCGGGGGTGGTCAGTACGATAGGGAAAAAGCTGGTGAAAAGGTCGATGTCTTGCTGGGCTATCTGCCGCAGGGTCAGGCGGTTGTGCTTTTCGCTCTTGCGCTTGTTGTACAGATTGGCTACCGTTAGTGCTGAGTGTTGCTCTTCAAAAGCCTTAACGGTGCGGCGCTGCTCGGCGTCCCAATAATATTGTATAAAAGCGTGCTGGGTAGCGCCAAAACGCTCCATTTCCGCAGTAAAATGACTGTAAGTATGAGGGCTGAAGTTCAGACTCTCGTCAGCGTGCTGCTGCTGTAGTAAGGGGTAGTATACCGTTAGTAGTGAGGCTTCCCACGCCTTTACGGGGCGCAAGGCAGCTACGCATTGCTGTTGCAGAGGACTAAGAGTTCGATACCAACTGTGCCACTGATAGGTAGCCTTTAGTGGGTGAGCGGGGTCGGACATATACTGCTGATAAAGCCCAAGAGTCTGCTGCATAAAGGCGACAAAATCAGCATAAGTAGTACCCCATTGGGGCGCCTGTAGCCAGCCGTCGCGCTGTATGGCATTTTTAAGGGCTTGCACCTGCTGCTGTAGCAGTTGTAGGCTTTCGTCACTTAGGGCAGGGTCAGCGTAATGCAGCAGGTCGAGGGCAGCGAAGTCAGCTGCTACCTTGTCGGCAAAATCAGCTTGGGCTTGCGCGATAGCACTGCTGTAATCGGCTATGGCAGCCTTATTAGCCCATAGGTCAGCACTGATAGCTATAGGCGAAAAATTGCGGTGTACGCTTAGTGCTTTTATCTCCTGACTTAACTGCTGTAGGTGCTGCTGGGTGCGTATGGCTTTTTTCTTTGCTGACGAAAATACGGCTGCCAATCGGTAGAAAAAGCCTTCGGTTTTCTGTGGAATAAACACATCGGAAGTAGGAGCGAGGGTAGCCGTTAGCACCTCGTACTCGGTGCGATGCTGCTCGAGGGTAGCCAGCTGTGCCGCAAAAGCGGCTTTGCGCTTTGCCTCATACTGCTGGCGGTAGGCGATAGCCGTTTGGCAGATGGCCTCCCACTGCTGCTCGTATTGCTTAAAGGCAGTAGCGAGCTGCTGTTCGGTGCTGAAAAAGTTCTGTGCCGTTAGGGTGTCGGGTGCCAAAAAGTCCGTGCGGGCATAGGGGCGATAATCTTCGTATAGGCGTTCGCCCTCTTGCCATAGTGCCTTCAGGGCTGCCCATTCCTCATCGGTGAACTGAAAGTGTACACCGCAGAGGTCTATCGCCTCGCAATCAGGGGCGTATTCTAATAGCTTGGCGGCTATATACGTCCAGTTTTGTCCGGCTATTAGGGGTTGGTTTAGCTTGTGGTGAATAGCGTTGATAGCCGCCTTGTGGTTTTGTAGGGTGGCTATCTGCTCTGTTAGGGTTTGTGTAGGGTTATCGGCAGAGGGCTTCTTGAAGTCGGGGGCATCGAGGGTTTGGCGCACCGCCTCTACTATCAGCTTGCGGTCAGCAATAGCGTCTTTCACCATCGTGCAGTACTTGCCTAAGCCTTTTTGCTGCAGGGCGTTATAGAGCACCTCAAGGGCGGTTTGCTTTTCGCACACTACCAGCGTTTTCTGCTTGTTTTGCAGCGCATTGATGAGTATAGCCGTTAGCGTTTGGCTCTTTCCTGTTCCTGGGGGACCTTGTATGAGGACTTTGCGCTGTTGCTTCAGTTGCTCGAGTACATACTGCTGCGAGGGGTCGGTAGGCACAGAGGTCAGTGTCTGGAAATCGGTAGCAGGGGTTATTTCTTCCGCCTTAAAGTTGCTGATTAAACCCTCATAATCATTGATGATATTCTGCTTTTGCACCTCGAAGAGCGAGAGGATACCACATTTTTCTATCATACCCTCGCCTTTGTTGGGCAAAAGGGCTTCGTATTCGGCTTTTGTTTTAAGGGGCGGAATTTCGGCATAGTTATTCAGCAGAAAATCTAAATTCTGCTCTATTTTTAGCTGCTGAAGTATATCGGTGCAGATAGCCAGCAGTTCGGGCTTGTCTATCTTGCCATCTTCCAGCATCTCATCGGGTATGGGCGAAAGTTTTACCCCCGAATCGCTCTGCAGGTGGTTGATAAGCACCTCGTTCAGGTAGATAGGGTCGTCTTCGTTCCTACTTATTTCCCACGTATTCATCTGGGTAGTGGGCTTCATCTTCACCGACCATATCAGTATCGGGGCAGCGGTTAGCTGTCCGTCACTCTTGTCGCGGCGCAGCAGTATCGGGAAGCCAAAGCCCAAAGTGTTGATGCCCTTTTCGGCGCTAACTACTTCGTTCTGAAAGATAAGCGTTTCTATATGGGTAACGAGCTTTTGCAGTTCGGGGTTTTCATCGGCTGTTTTTGGGGTGGCAGCAGCACCTCGTTGGTCTATATTAGTACTTTCGGTATCGTAGATAGAAAACGAAAATTTAACATTGCGCAGCGTAAGCATATCCAGCACCAAGCGCTCGGGCAAGCTTTTGAAGATAGCCGATAGCCGTGCAATATCAAATTTATAACGCGAATTAGCCGGTATAGCGTTAAGGTGAACGCCGCGCCGGTTGCCTACTTTTAGCTTGTGTTGCAAAGCCCTAAAAATTTCAGAGGATAGAACCATTTTTTTATTGTGAAATATGAATTGGCTACAAAGGTAAGAATAATTAGCAAATTAGCAAATCTGCCTATACGTAACATATACCTTCCCTTTACGATCACCGAAGGATCACCGAAGGATGACCGAAGGTTCACTAAAGTTTCTAGCCCTCTCAGCCCTCCCAATCCTCCCAGCCTTCCCATTCTTCCCATACAAATTTGCGCATTTGCCAATTATATACTACCTTTGCCAAATTAATCGCCTAATCGGCAAATCGCCTAATCGGCAAATCGCCCAATCAGTATGAACCTCCTTACTTCCCAACAACTAAAGCAGCTCGATGCTTATACCATTCGCACTCATAAGGTTTCGCCTTGGTGCTTAATGGAGCGCGCTGCCGACCTGCTTTTTCAGTGGGTGCAGCAGCATTTGTCCGACCGCAATAGCTTTACCATTCTCGCTGGCAAAGGCAATAATGGCGGCGATGGCTTGGCACTCGCTCGCAAGCTGATACAGGCTGGCAAGCAGGTAACGGTCTATATATTGCAAGTGGGTAGCCATTCGTCTGACGAGTATCGGCAAAACGAGTCGCTACTGCACGCTATGGGGGTACAGCCTATATGGGTAGACGAACACAATTACAGCAAAGTAGTCGATTTCGAAGAGGTAGTCATCGACGCTGTTTTCGGCATAGGCTTCAAAGGCGACTTGCCCCAATGGGTGCAAGCACTATTCGATTGGCTCAATTTAGAGGCAGCCTTTCGTGTTTATGTGCTGAGTGTCGATATGCCTTCGGGCTTGCCTACCGATATGCCTCCTGCCGATGCGCGCACTTTTGTGCATCCTGATATGGTGCTGACCTTTCAATGCCCTAAGCTGCCGTTCTTCTTGCCGAGCACCGGTAAGTTTATTGGTAAATACGAAGTGTTAGAGGTATGTGGCTTAGCCGAAAGGGGCGACAAGTATGCTGACGAACTTTTTAGCGAATTCCATTGTGTAGATGCTACAATGATAACCGAGATACGCCAGAGCCAACACCTCCAGCCCCGCAGGCGCTTCAGCCATAAAGGTACTTATGGGCACGCGCTCTTAGTAGGGGGTAGTTATGGCAAAATGGGGGCTGTGGTGCTCAGCGGTACGGCGGTGCTCCGAAATGGCGCGGGACTGCTAACGGTAGCCATACCCGCCTGTGGCTATACGGTGCTGCAAACGGCACTGCCCGAGGCGATGGTGCTCACCAGCGATACCGATAAGCATTTTAGCAGCATACCGCTGCCTTTTACTCCTTCGGCTATAGGCGTGGGCGTGGGTTGGGGTACGCAGCCCGATACAGCAGCTGCCTTAGCCGACCTATTTGCGCAATACCCCGATATGCCTTTTGTCATTGATGCCGATGCGCTCAACCTATTAGCCCAAAAACCTGAACTCTGTCAGGCATTACCACAAGGGGCTATACTCACCCCTCACCCTAAAGAGTTAGAGCGGCTGATAGGCAAATGGACAGATGATTATGACAAGTTAGCCAAAGCCAAAGCCTTTGCCGATAAGCACCGAGTGGTGTTAGTACTCAAAGATGCTTATACAGTGATTACCGACGGCGATGCTTATTGGATAAACACCACTGGCTGTGCCCAGCCTTGGCAACCGCAGGCAGTGGCGATGTGCTTACCGGTATGCTTACCGCACTGCGCACACGTGGCTACGGGGCGTTACAGGCAGCTATCTTAGGGGTTTACCAACACGGACAAAAAGGCGAGGAGGTAGCCCACCGCATAGGCGAAGAGGCACTTATAGCAAGAGATTTAGTAACATTTTAATATGAAACACCGATTACCCATACTATTATTAATACTTACCATTGCCCTTAGCTTGTGGCAGTGTGCCCGACGTGGTTCGCCTACGGGCGGGGATAAAGATACTACTCCCCCTGTGCTCGTACAGGCTTTTCCGCCCTCTGGTACCACTCACTTTAGCGGCAAGCGTATCAGACTAGAATTCGACGAATTTGTAGTGACGAAAGACCTGCGCAAGCAGCTTATCATTTCCCCTCCTATGAATACGTTCCCTATTATATCGCCTACCTCTGCCTCGCGTAGGTTAGATATTAGCATACTCGATACGCTCAAGCCTAACACTACCTACGTGCTTAACTTTGGCAATAGCATACAAGATTATAATGAGGGCAATCCGTATACTGACTTCAAATACGTGTTTTCTACCGGAGCCACTATCGATTCGCTTTGGTACGAGGGCGATGTCACCGATGCGCTGATGCCTGAAGCCGACCTATCGGTTACCCTGATGCTCTACCCTTATAACGAGCAGTACAAAGACTCTTTAGTCTACAAACATAAGCCTACTTATGTTACCACCACGCTTGATAGTCTTCACAGCTTTGTGTTTGAGTTCCTTAAAGAGGGTAAATATAAGCTGATAGCCCTAAAGGATAAGGGGGGCGACTATCTGTTTAACCCCAAAGACGATAAGATAGCCTTCTTAAGCGAACCTATCACAGTCGAAGACCTTAAGGGTAAGCCACAGGGGTCGTATCCCAAACTGCGATTGTTTAAAGAAGAGCTTCCTTATAAGGCACATCGCCCTACCCAAGCGGCGGCTAATCGTATTAGTTTTGGCTTTGACGGTGGCACTAAGGGGGTAACGATTACTCCTATATCGCCCACTACCCCCGACTTTCGCTATACGGTAGCCAAAGATGCTAAGAAAGATACGCTGCACTTCTGGTATCAACCCCGTCAGAAAGACTCGCTTGTCTTCACGGTGGCGCATCAGCAGAAAGTAGATACTTTTCGCCTTAGGCTGAAAGAGGGCAAGGACGTTAAGCCCGATAGCTTGCAGATAGAAAGCGTTTTTTCTGGCGACCTGCCTATGTATAAAGACTTTGCTTTCAGAAGCAATATACCGCTAACAAAAGTAGACCCTGCTAAGATAAAAATACTGCAAGGCAAAGACTCTTTGGCGAAAGCAGTCCCTTTCAAGGCGGTATTAGATAGCACGCAGTTGCAATACACGCTCTTATTCGATAAGAAAAACGATGAGCAGTACCGCATAGAGGCGTTGCCCCACGCTATGACCGACTATTTCGGCGCTACTAACGACACCCTGAACATTAAACTTTCCACTAAAAAAGCAGAAGACTTAGCTGTCTTCAAGCTGCACCTCAGTACCGAAGCCGTCAAGCTCAACTATCCGTTACTGTTACAGCTCACCAGTGAGAAAGCCACTGAGGTACTGCAAGAGTTGTATATAGAAAAGCCACAGGCGGAATACGTATTTGCCAATGTCAATCCCGCCAAATTGCGATTGCGTTTGATAGAAGACCGCAATGGCAATCGCCGTTGGGATACGGGTAGCTTCCTACAGCAGCGACAGCCCGAACGGGTGTGGTACTTCCCCCCTATAGTAGAACTACGTGCCAACTGGGAAGTAGAAGAAACTTGGCACCTCAAAGACGAATGATAACAACAAAATCACGACTTTTATAAAACTTTGTGATTAGAATTATTTTCGTACCTTTGCAGAGAGAAATTGAAGAAAATTAAACATTTAAAAATGAATAAAATCAACCTTTTACTATTGTTGGGCATTACTGCTACAGGCTGGGCGCAACAACAGACCCTTCAGAAAGGGTGGAAATTTAGCAGAGAGGATGATCCTCAAGCAGCCGAAACACTTTATAACGATGCTAAATGGCAGCGCGTAACCGTCCCTCACGACTGGGCTATCTATGGACCTTTTGATATGGAAAATGACATTCAGCGCACCGCTATTAAGCAAGACGGACAAAAAGCGGCTATCGAGCATACAGGTCGTACCGGCGGACTACCCTTTGTAGGCGTGGGCTGGTATCGCACTCAGTTCAGTGTGCCTGAACTCTCTGCCGACAAGCAGGTGTTCATACAGTTCGACGGAGCAATGAGCAATCCTGAGGTGTTTGTAAACGGACAGAAAGCGGGCGAGTGGCATAATGGCTACAATACTTTCTATTTAGACATTACTCCTTATGTAAAAGCTAAGGATAATACTCTTGCGGTGCGCCTGAATAACCTAACCCAAATGTCGCGTTGGTACCCAGGGGCAGGGCTATACCGCAATGTGCATATCATCACCAAAAATAAAACGCATATCCCTATATGGGGCATACAGATTACCACGCCCGAAGTAACTAAGGACTTCGCTAAAGTAGTGGTAAATACAGAATTTGTATCAGCTAAAAAAGGGGCTCTTGCGGCAGAAACTACTATTTTTAACCAACAAGGAGAAAGAGTAGCCCATACTAATACCAAAGCAACGGCTTATACTACCGATAAGATTACATCAGAAATGTACATCGATAAGCCTCGTTTGTGGGACATTGGCGCGCCTAATCTTTACAAAGCGGTTACCAAACTCTATGAAGACGGTCAGCTGAAAGATGAGGTAACTACTACCTTTGGCGTTCGCACTATAGAGCTTAAGCCTAATGACGGGTTGTATCTGAATAACCGCAAAATTAAAATACAAGGGGTGTGTATGCACCACGATTTAGGACCTTTGGGTGCTGCCGTTAATGAGAGTGCTATACGCCGACAATTGGTAATTTTAAGAGATATGGGCGTTAATGCTATCCGTACCTCACACAATATGCCGGCGCCTGAATACGTACGCTTAGCCGACGAGATGGGTATGCTACTGGCTGTAGAGAGTTTTGATGAGTGGGCAATACCTAAAGTAGAGAATGGCTATCACCTATACTTCAAAGACTGGGTTAAAAAAGACCTTACCAACCTTGTGAAGCACTATCGCAATAACCCTAGCGTGCTAATGTGGTTTATCGGCAACGAGGTAGAAGAACAAAGTGTAGAGAGTGGTTCGCAAGTAGCCTACTACCTACAGAGCATCATACAGCAGCTCGATCCTACCCGCCCTGTGAGCAATGGTATGGACAGACCGCACGACATCTTGCGCAACAATATGGCCGCTACTATGCAGTTGGTAGGTTTTAACTACCGTCCGTTTAAGTATCAAGAGGCTTATAAGAAATTGCCACAACGCTTGTTGTTGGGTAGTGAGACGGCCTCTACTGTTAGCTCGCGCGGGGTGTATAAATTCCCAGTACAGCGCAAATCAATGGCTAAGTACCCCGATATGCAGTCGTCGTCTTATGATGTAGAGCACTGCGGTTGGTCTAACTTGCCCGAAGATGACTGGATACACCAAGAGGATTTGCCTTATATGATAGGCGAGTTTATCTGGACAGGCTTCGACTATCTGGGCGAGCCAACGCCTTACTACGTAGAATGGCCTTCGCATAGTTCTTACTTCGGGGCAGTAGACTTAGCGGGACTTCCTAAAGACCGTTTTTATCTGTACCGTTCGCATTGGAACAAAGAAGCTGAAACACTACACATCTTACCGCATTGGAACTGGGAAGGGCGTGAAGGCGAAGTAACCCCTATCTTCGTTTATACTAATTACCCTTCTGCTGAATTGTTTATCAATGGCAAGAGTCAAGGCAAACGCAGTAAAGACCTTTCTATAAAAATAGAGGAGAAAGAGAAAGACGGCAATCCGTCAGATCTAAACCGACAAAAACGCTACCGCCTAATGTGGATGGATACTAAGTACGAACCTGGTACTGTGAAGGTAGTAGCTTATGACGACAATGGCAAGGCTGTAGCCGAAAAAGAAATACATACCGCTGGAAAGCCTTACGCTTTGCGCCTCAGCACCGAGTACAAAACAGAACTTAGCCCTAATAGCGATGAGTTGGCTTTCATTACCGTAGAGGCGGTAGACAAAGACGGCAATCTATGCCCTACAGTGAATGATTTAGTAACCTTTACCGTAAAAGGTGCGGGTACTTATCGTGCTGCTGCCAATGGCGACGCTACCTGCACCGACCAATTCCACTTACCTAAGATGCACCTTTTCAACGGCAAATTAGTGATGATGGTACAAGCAGGCGATAAAGCAGGCATCATAAACGTAGAGGCTAAGACTAAGAAATTAAAAGGAAAGACAGAAGTAAAGGTGAAATAGTAATAAAAATAACACGATGAAAAGTATATTTAGAGTAGGGGAGCGCGTATGGGTGTCCCCACAACTTACAGGCAAACCCGATTGGGTAGAGGCTATGGTTACGCAGATAGATAACAATCCTTTTGTAGGGGTAGTTATCAATGTGAAAACTGATATAGGAGAGCTCTTTTTTGAAAAAGAAGATATGTTTAAACCTTTAGAAGCCTTAGAATTATGCACGCTATAGCTTTTGGTTTTGTCTTTCAGTCAGAGGTATACGCACTTTTAAAATAGAGGATTATTCTAATTTCACAGAAGAATTTAAAGAAAATACTAATAGTTAATGCAAGAACAAGAATATCAAATATATGGCATAAGGGCGGTGATGGAAGCGCTTGAAGCAGGTAAAACCCTCGATAAGGTGTTTGTGCAAAAAGGCTTGCAAGGCAATCTTTTCAGAGAACTGCTATCACTATTGCAGCAAGCACAAGTGCCGGTGCAGTACGTGCCTGTCGAGAAGCTCAACCGCCTTACCAAGAAAAATCACCAAGGGGTGGTCGCTACCCTATCGCCAGTCGATTATCACAATTTTGAGGATTTGGTAATATCGGTTACCGAAAGTGGGGCTACACCACTATTCCTGCTTTTAGACCACCTTTCGGATGTGCGCAACTTTGGGGCTATCATCCGTACGGCCGAATGTGCAGGGGTGTCGGGTATTATTATCCCTAAGCGCGGCAGTGTGAGTATCACGGCCGATACTGTCAAAACCTCTGCAGGGGCTGTCTTTCGGGTGCCTATCTGCAAGGTCGAAAAC
>ERZ772967.2155-NODE-2155-length-12836-cov-3.265159_pt1 | contig 12836 bp, 12 predicted proteins | sample MGYA00511677_ERZ772967 | MGnify/ENA primary metagenome ERZ772967 (study PRJEB29015, sample SAMEA2737931) | human oral metagenome | biome: human oral; feature: human-associated habitat; material: dental | place: China | collected 2146 ...
AACCGCGCCAGCCCAAACCGGTGCGGGGTTTTTCAAAATAAACCCGCATGATAATTTCCAACGTATCTTTGTATTTTTCACGCAACGGTTTTAAACGCTGTGCATATTCTACCGCCGCTTTCGGATCATGAATGGAACATGGGCCGATAACCACCAAGAGGCGATCATCTTCACCATGAATAATACGATGTGCCGCTTTACGTGTTTTCTTGACTAATGCCGCGGCTTCTTCTGTTGCAGGATATTTTTCCAATAAGGCTATGGGAGGTAAAACTTGATCGACTTTCTCAATTCTTGTGTCGTCATTGGCTACTTTCATTTCGGTTTTTATTTTGACCATACATCACTCTCTTAATTAAATTCAACAATAATAATAGATGCGTTAATTTACATTGATTTTTTGTACTAGTAAACTAGTTCAAGAAAATATTTTAATAATTACTCAAAATCCGTGCGGGATGAAGTCTTGCCGCACGCTCTGCCGGATAAAGACTGGCGCATAAACTCAAAATAAGGGTTGTCAGCCATACCCCAAAAATATCTAACCAATGCAATTCGCTTGGCAGAAAATCAATGAAATAAATCCCATCGGAGAGCAATTTTTTCCCAAGCAGGGATTCAATACCTTGCATAATTGGCGTTAAATTGAGCGCAAAAATCACGCCCAAAATAATGCCGATGAAACAGCCTTTCATCCCGGCCAATAGTCCATACCAAATAAAAATTCGCTTAATAAATGCATTATCGGCGCCGAGAGTACGCATAATCGCGATATCTCCCTGCTTGTCTTTAACGGCCATAACCAGCGTGGAAATAATATTAAAACAAGCGACGCTAATCACCAACGCCATGGCGATATACATAATCGTACGAATGAGCTGGATATCGCGGTACATATAACCGAATTTTGCCGTCCAATTCATGACATAAAGTGATTGTGGATAATCCCTTAGTGCCGAATAATCAATAGATTGTACGAGGAACGGCTCCTGTACCTTTAATTCAATTCCGGTAATTTCATCAGATTGATAACCTAATAAGGCCTGAGCTTCGGAAAGCGGTAATAATGCGTAACTATGATCCAATTGACCGTCTAAACGCAAAATGGCAGTCACCCGTACGCGTTCGCGGCTCGGTTGAGAAAGACGCTGCGAATCGCTTTGGCGGGAAACTAAGAGCGATACCCAATCGCCGACATGAACACCTAATTCGGCGGCAATGCCCGCCCCTAAAATTAATCCGCCTTGCTGTCCGAATCGTTGCCAACCCTCGTTTTCGACAAATTTATTTAATGCGCTGACGCGTTCGGCAGAGGTTTTATTTATACCTTTGATTTGTACGACTTTAAGTTTACTGCCGTTTTCAATCAATGCCGTAAAACTAACAAAAGGCGAAAGTGCGGTCACTTTTTCGTTTGTTTCCAGTCGTTGCGCTAAATTTTGCCACTGCTTGATAACCGGTTTGTCGTTTGAATTGGCGACAATTTCGACATGCGGCACAACGGCTAAAATGCGTTGATTTAATTCCCGTTCAAAGCCATTCATTGCGCTTAATCCGACAATCAATACGGCGACACCAAGCGCAATACCAATGGACGAAAAGGTCGCAATTAGCGCCACAAGCGGATTTTTCTGTTTACTTCGTTGATAGCGTAAAGCAATAAAAAAAGATGTATTCATTAAGGGGTTTCTCTCAAAATACCATCTTGCATCACTAATGTGCGTGGTAATTTTGCCGCTAAATTTAAATCATGCGTCACCAATAAAAAGGCGATATTTTGTTCTCGATTGAGCGTTTGAATAAGCTCAAAAATGCTTTCCGTCGTTTTATGATCCAAATTGCCGGTCGGTTCATCGGCAAGAACTAAGGCGGGATGATTAACTAACGCACGAGCAATGGCGACCCGCTGGCGCTCGCCGCCGGAAAGGGCGGAAGGACGGTGGGAGATACGATGACTTAATCCTACGGCATTTAGCATATCAGCTGCCCGCGCTTTCGCTTCGCTGCGGTTTCTTTTACCGATCAATAGCGGCATCATGACATTTTCTAAAGCAGAAAAATCCGCCATCAAATGATGAAATTGATAGACGAAGCCTAAATTTTGGTTACGCAATTCGGCTAATTTTGTTTCTGAGGCAAGTTGTAAGGATTGACCTTTAATGAGCGTTTCTCCGTTATCGGGTTGATCCAGTCCGCCTAGAATATGTAACAGTGTGCTTTTACCCGACCCTGAACTTCCGACAATCGCGACAAGTTCATTTTCGCTCATAGCAAAAGACACATCGTTTAAAACCTGAGCTTGCGTTTTGCCTTCTCGGTAAGATTTATTGATATGTTTACATTGTAATAAATAGTTCATTTATTGGTACCGTAACGCTTCTGCCGGTGCTATTTTTGCCGCCCGATAAGCAGGATAGAGGGTTGATAAAAGGGAGAGTAATAATGAAAAAGTCGCGACGGTGACAATTTGCTCAAAGGATAAAGATACCGGCAGATAAACTTGAGTAAAATTGACCGCACTTAATATTTGATTCAAATTTAAGGCGACAACAATACCTAAAATCGTGCCCGGTATGGTTCCGCCGACGCCGACCAGTAAGCCCTGCAGAACAAAAATAGTACGAATTTGAGATTTTGTCATCCCTTGTGTTTGTAAAATAGCGATTTCACCTTGTTTATCGACGACCATTAAACTTAATGAGGTGACGATATTTGAAACGGCCACAATGATGATGAGGCTTATCAACAAACCCATCATATTTTTTTCCATGCGAACGGCCTGGAAAAATTCGCCTTTTTGAATGCGCCAATCATTAATTTGGTAGTCAGAATAGGTTTTTGGAAGCTGTGTAATTAAAAACGGATCAGTAAGGAAGAGCCGATAACCTTGAATTCGCTCGGGAGAAATTCGCATTAAACGGCCAATGTCCGTTAAATTTGCAAAAACTTCATACCCCGATATTTCACTTGTATCAAAATAAATTCCACCGATCGTAAATAATCGTTGCATCGGTACTCGCCCAAAAGGCGTATATTGGCTATTTTCAGTAATCATCAGGCGCACTTTGTCGCCAATATTTACGCCCAGTTTTTCAGCCAGTTCGGAGCCGATAATTAAGTTAAAACTGCCGGTCGGCAAGATATTAGAAAACTTTTCTGAGGCAAAATCCGCCAATAATGGGTCATCGGAAAAGGATTGTATGCCGATAACTTGACCAGCGGTTACCGTTTTATCCGTTTGAAAAATAACCTGAACGGTATTAATCGGTACGATTTTTGATATAAAATCGGCGGCTTGGGGCAGAGGGGCTGTTGCTAAAATCGGTTTTTCCGCACGAATAATGGCATGAGGAATACTTGCTAATACTTGCTTTTTTTGGTGTTGCTCAAGCCCATTCATGACAGTGAGCACAATAATCAACGCCGTCACGCCCAGTAGAATGCCGAAGCTTGCTAAGTGTGTGACCAGTCGCCCGAAACGATCGGCACTTTTGGCGCGCCAATATCGTAGCGCAATAAAAAGGGAAATCGGAAAATTCATATCATTCTATTAGCTGTCGGATACATCGGCATCCGTATTTTATTGTTACCGGTTAAATTTTGCCTAATGTGCGATGCACAAATGTTTCCATATTTTGTGTGACTTTTTGAACTAATGTCGTTACCGCACTATCCGAAGCCCAGGCGATATGGGGCGTGATAATTAAGTTTGGCAGTTCTGTTGCCGCGTTGATTAACGGATTATCTTTTTCCGGCGGTTCCTTAACTAATACATCCAACGCCGCACCGCCTAATTTGCCGCTTTTTAAAGCCGCTAATAACGCATTTTCATCAATCAATGGCCCGCGCCCTGTATTAATCAGAAATGCCCCCGTTTTAAAATGCGATAAGGTTTCCGTATTGATGAGACGGGTCGTATTTTCCGTTAGCGGGCAATGTAACGTAACCACATCGGACTGAACCAGCACTTCATAAAAAGGCGTATAGCCTGCACGACATTGCGTCGCATTTTGATGCTCCGCATATAACACTTTCATACCGATTAATGTTGCAAGACGCCCGACTTCGGAACCGATACAACCTTTACCGATAATCCCCAATGTAGAACCTTTTACATCAGTCAACGGATAATCAAAATAACAAAACTGTCGACTATTCGACCATTTTGCCGCCATTTGATCACGCGCCCAGCCCATAAAACTGTGCTTTAAGGCATAAATAAGCCCAATGACGTGCTCCGGCACCGTCGTGGAAGAATAACCCGCAACATTTTTCACTTCAATGCCAAATTCCTGTGCCGCAATGAGATCAATATTATTAGTACCGGTCGCCGTTAAGGCAATAAGTTTTAATTTAGGCAACTGTTGTAAAACCGCACGATCAAAGATGACCTTACTCGTGATAACAATATCGGCGTCCTTTGCCCGCTCAACGATTTCCGACGATGCAGTATATTCATATTCCGTCCACTCATGGGCAAAATGCGGGCGCGGAATAGTAATGTGTTTCGGTAGTGACGTGCTATCTAAAAAAACGATGTTAAACATAGTAATTCCTCACGGCATTCAGGAAGCTTCACCGGTTTATATTCTGTTGCTCGGGCAATTTATATAATGAATGATCATGATATTTCGTCTCGGTTTTCAGTGCGCATAAGCCCGTTCATATTTTCGCTTGATAAAGTGCGGTCAAATCAGTCCGAGTTTGACTTAAATCGACGTATCTAACAGCGGAAACGATTTAACCAAATCGTCAATGGCTTTCATTTGTGTCACAAATCCCTCCAACGCGGAGAGCGGTAAGGCAGACGGGCCATCACATTTTGCATTATTTGGATCAGGGTGTGCTTCTAAAAATAATCCGGCTAATCCGACGGCAAGTCCCGCGCGGGCAAGTTCCGTCACCTGAGCACGGCGACCGCTGGAAGCGGCGCCAAAAGGATCTCGACATTGTAACGAATGGGTCACATCAAAAATTACCGGACAACCTTTTGAAACGGTTTTCATCACACTGAAACCCAGCATATCGACAACGAGGTTATCATATCCGAAATTGGTTCCGCGATCGCACAAAATAATTTTATTGTTACCGCACTCCTCAATTTTCTCAACAATATTCCCCATCTGCCCCGGGCTCAAAAATTGCGGTTTTTTGACGTTGATTACGGCGCCAGTACGCGCCATCGCTTCCACTAAATCGGTTTGGCGCGCCAAAAAAGCAGGAAGTTGAATAATATCAACGACTTCGGCAACAGGTTGACATTGATAAATTTCATGTACATCGGTAATTACTTTAACGCCGAAAGTTTGCTTTAATTCCTGAAAGATTTTTAACCCTTCATCCATACCCGGCCCCCGGTAAGAATGAATGGATGAGCGATTGGCTTTATCAAAAGACGCTTTAAAAATATAAGGCACATTTAGCTTTTCGGTGACTTCAACGTAAGCCTCGCAGACTTCTAATGCCAAATCACGACTTTCCAACACATTCATCCCGCCGAATAAGACAAACGGTTTATGATTGGCAATATCAATATCGCCGACGGTTACGATTTTATTTTGTATTGTTGATTGCATAATTAAATTTCCTAATGAACAAAACTCACATCATGATCCCATTCCGCTTTCAACTCGCCCAATTGATTTTTCAATATAAATGCCGTCGGGTCTTCCGGACAATGGTCGACAAAATATTCCAAATCATTTATCGCCGCAGAATAAGCCCCCATCTGTGCCAAAATTAAACCGCGATCACGAATATCGTAAGGATTATTTTGACATGAAATTAATGACTCGACGTATTTATACGCGACATCGTTATGCTCCTCACGAATAAGCGTATTTTTGACCAACTGTTGAAAACGGTCGATCAATTCGGACAAATCAGCCTGTTCCAACATCAGTTTTTCAGGCGAGGCACCAAATCCGAATGCGCCTTCGTACAATTTTTGCAATTTATCCAATGAAACCAGCCGACCGTCCCAAGGATCAATAAAGATCGGACCGCCTTCCACTTCCGCACGCAAAATCAACTGAGTGGGAAAATTGACGGGATAAAGCGGTAGCGCAAGCTTTTCGGCCAAATATAACACGATCGCGCCTAACACTACCGGCATGCCGACCCGCATTTCCAAAACATACGGTAAATATAAATTTCGCGTATAAAAATAGGTTTCCGCATCGCAACGGAATCCCCATTCGTCATAAACGAACCGTAATAATTGTCGAATTTTGCTCTTAACAGGCGTATTGGCCGGAATGCTTTTTCTTAATTTACGCACCATCGCACCCATCGACGCACGCATCTGCTTCAATGCGACCTTGTCGTTATCGGTTGCGAGCAAATAAAAACGAATTAATTCGTCATATAATGTTCTTTGATTCTTTTTCATCGCTTCCAACGACCCAAGGTTACGCGCTCGTTCCCGCCATAGTCAAAAATCGTTGCGACGTCGTACCATAAATTCTTTTGAAAAATTGACCGCACTTTCTCCCCTTGCTGCCAACCGTGTTCCAATAATAACCAACCATTCGGCTTTAAAAACACCGGCGCGGCAGTAATAATGTGACGTAAATCACCATACCCTTGTTCTGTCGCGACCAGTGCTGAGCGCGGTTCAAAACGAACATCGCCTTGCGACAAATGAAGGTCGTCTTGGGCGATATAAGGCGGATTTGCCACAATAAAATCGAATTTACTCTCAATCCGATCAAACCAATCGCTTTGCAAAAAACGAACGGACAACCCTGTTGACAATGCGTTTTGCTGCGCTAATTCGACAACACCTGGCACATTATCAACGCCGATAATCTCCAAGGGGATTTGACGCCGTTTTGTTATCGGCTCAAGTTCCGCCGCCAAAGCTAACGCAATCGCGCCTGTTCCCGTGCCTAAATCCAAAATGCGTAAACCCGACAAAATCCGACCGCTCTTTTTCTCTCCGAACGTTTGACATTTTTGCTCTTCTTGCAATTGCGCCAGCCGGACAAGGGCTAATTCCATTGTTCGTTCAACTAAAATTTCGGTATCCGGACGCGGAATCAGCGTATCCGCAGAGACTTTCAACGGCAATGACCAAAACTCTTTTTCGCCTACAATATACGCAATCGGTTCGCCTTGTAAACGGCGTTGTAAAAACGTATCAAGAATCGACCGCTCTTGGTCGGTTAACGTTGTGTCATTAAAGGCTAAAATGGCTGCACGCGATTTATGCGTAACGGCCTGCAGCAGCGCCATTGCGTCTATTTTGCCGTTTTCATCGGGATTATGTGTATTTAATTGCTGTGCGGCAGTCTGCCGCCATTGCTCATAATTCATAGAGGCCGTTCAAATAAGAAGAAAAATAAGCTGCCGTTTATCAGCTCATTCATTTCGTCAGTGCATTAATTAGGCTTGATCAGATAATGCAGCTAATTGATCCGCTTGATACTCCGTAATAATCGGTTGAATCAATTCGTCGATACGGCCGTTCATGACTTCATCCAGTCGATACACCGTTAAGTTAATACGGTGGTCGGTAACACGCCCTTGAGGATAATTATAGGTCCGAATTTTATCGGAACGATCACCCGAACCGAGCAGATTACGCCGAGTGGTCGCCTGTTCCGCGGCTAACTTTTCCTGTTCTGCCTGAACCAAGCGTGAGGCCAGAATAGAAAGCGCTTTAGCTTTATTTTTATGCTGCGAACGCTCGTCTTGACATTCCACAACCATACCCGTCGGAAGATGGGTGATACGCACCGCCGAATCGGTTTTATTAATGTGTTGCCCGCCGGCGCCGGAGGCGCGATAGGTATCAATACGTAAATCGGACGGATTAATTTCCGGCATTTCACTTTCCAGTAATTCCGGCATAACCGCGACGGTACAGGCCGACGTGTGAATACGCCCTTGTGATTCTGTTTTTGGTACGCGTTGCACGCGATGGCCGCCCGACTCAAATTTTAACTGACCATAAACATTATCACCGCTGACTAACACGATAATTTCTTTATAGCCGCCTTGTTCGCTTTCATTTTCGCTTAATACTTCGATGCGCCAGCCTTTACTTTCCGCATAACGGCTATACATTCTAAACAAATCGCCGGCAAAAATACCGGCTTCATCGCCGCCGGTTCCCGCACGAATTTCCAGATAGGCGTTATATTCGTCGTTCGGATCGCGGGGTAAAAGTAAAATTTGGAGCTGTTGCTCGACTTCTTCCTGCGCCGTTTGAGATTCCTCAATTTCCAATTGCGCCATTTCTTTCATTTCCGGATCGTTCAGCAACGCTTTCGCTTCCTGAATATTCGACGTTAATTGATTCCATCGATTAAAACATTTCACAACATTTTCAAGTTGAGCATATTCTTTAGAATAGGCTCGAAACTTATCCGGATCACTAATCACCGACGGGTCGCCCAAAAGGGCTTCTAATTCTTCGTAACGCTCTTTTAAACTGTCTAATTTGGCAATGATCGATTCTTTCATAAATAAATGTGAGGTAAATAAAAAACAGTTTATTCTAGCGGAATTTCGCTAGAAATGACAGGCGGACGTATGTACCGAAAAGAAATTAAATGCGCGTGACATCAAATTTCGTCAAATCAATCCCTTCACCGGTTTGATAAAAGGCCGCAAGCGCTCGACGTAAGGTTTCCGCGCGCTTCGGCAGCCCTTTGGCCGCATAGATTTTTACCTGTTCATACACCGCCAGTTTAAAGGGCTGCGTATCGCCGGGATTGCCGTTTAAATTATCCGAGCTGGCAAAATAACGAAATCCTGCTGCGGTCGCCAAAATCCATTCAATCGCCTGGGGTTTCACTTCGACCTGCTCAAATTCACGCTGACGCTCGGCGGAGCGCCCGTCAGGTTCGTACCAATAGCCGAAATCCTCCAATTCACGTCGCGCTTTGCCTGCCACGAGCCAATGGGCGATTTCGTGTAAGGCGCTGCTATAAAATCCGCGCGCAAAATAAATGGCATGATAAGGGACGGCTGCGTTCGCCGGAAGATAAATCGGCTCCTCTCCCCCTTTAACCAATCTCGTATTATATTCGTTGGCAAAGCAACGATTAAAAATCGCAATAATATCTTCAAGACGATGTTCCATATTTATTCCAAGTTAATTGTTTTGCTAACCGCTTTTGGCGTATAAAAACCTATTGATTTATGACCGCACTTTTACCTCTAGATTACCACAAACTCATCTGTTCATAAGCATAATCAGATTTATTTTCTTCCGGCAAATTGACATGCAAACCGAGCAGCCGAACGGATTTGCCTTGGCTTCGCTGCCAAATAAGGGGCAAGAGTTGCCTAAAACAATTTAATTCCAACGGCTGCTTTGCTTTTTCCAACGTCGTCACCTGAAAATCTTCAAATTTGAGTTTCACGCCGATTTTACAATACGGAAACGACAAGATATTGGCGTCGATTCGTTTAATGCGTCGAATCAATTCTTCATACAGCTCGTCTAACAACAACATCCCCTGCGACGGCGTCAAAATATTTACGGGTAATGTGCGTTCGACGCCGATGGATTTTCGTTCGCGATTCACCTGTACCTCACGCGGATCAATACCATGGCTAAAATCCCAAATTCGCTTACCTATTTTTCCAAAGGTATTGATTAGCAAAGCCGGTTCGCTCCGCTGAACATCCGCACAGGTAATTAAGTTCATTTGCGCCAAACGCCGTGCCGTAACCTTCCCGACTCCGGGAATTTTCTGCAACGATAAATGACGCACAAACGTGGCCACCTCTGTCGGACGAATAACAAACTGGCCGTTGGGCTTATTCATATCCGAGGCAATTTTAGCTAAAAATTTTAGCGGTGCGACACCTGCCGAGGCGGTCAGTCTTAATTCGGAAAAAATGACCCGACGAATTTCTTCCGCAATCCATGTGGCGGAGCCGGAACATTGATTGCAATCGGAAACGTCAAGATAGGCCTCATCCAACGACAGCGGCTCTATAATCGAAGTATAACGTTGAAAAATTTGATGAATTTGCCCCGAAACCTGCTTGTATAAAGGCATGTTGACCGGCAATAAAATCAAATCGGGGCATAATTTCATCGCTTGCGCCGTGGGCATCGCGCTGCGCAAGCCGAAACGACGGGCGGCATAATTACACGTTGTCAACACGCCGCGCTGAGAAGAGCGCCCACCCACAGCCACAGGCTTTCCCTGCAATGCGGGATTTTCTCGAATCTCGATCGAGGCATAAAAACAATCCATATCGATATGAATGATTTTTCGGGCTGAAGACATAACAAAAACGATAAAAGTGCGGTTAAAAATCAGAAAGTTTTCTGCAGTATAATGGAAAGATGAATACTGTTCAAGAATACAGTAATCAATAAATCAATGATAAAAACCGGCCTCAAACCGACCGCACTTTGTCTTCGTCGTCGATTTGAGGCATTAAAAAGGCGCTATTTTTCCGCTTTTTTACAGGTGGCTATTCCTATTATCTTGACAGCGTAAACGGTTATACGGACATTTACGGCGCCTCGGCGATCGTTCTGGCTTTTTTACTGTGGCTAAATCTATTATGGCTATTGCTTCTAAGCGGTGCCGTTGGTATTTGCGTATTGTCCCCATCTCAATAAGGCGTCAATTCATTTGTTTTGGCTTACGATTAAACCAATTGACTCAATTTCACTGTCACCAACAAACCGTGCTTGAATGCTACGCTATCCGAAAGCGTGATCACACCGTTATACTTCTTCACAATTTCCGCCGCAATGGCTAAGCCCAGCCCGGAGCCTTGTTGTTCGGTGCCCAGAATGCGATAAAATGGGTCCAAAACGCGTTCGCGCTCTTCGGAGGGAATGCCGTTTCCGTTGTCTTCAATTTGAATCACAATACCGTTTTCGGAAGTTTGTACGCTTAAATCGATCTGACTACCTTCCGGTGTATAACGAATCGCGTTGTCCGTTAATGTTTTGATGAGTAAATACAAATCCGTTTCACTGCCGTTAAATTCAACATCGTCTTCGCCAATTACACCTAAATCCTGTGATTTATCCAATGCCAGCGGTAATAAATCCTCAATTACTCGACGGAAAACATGTTGTACGTTAAATACCGTTTGTTTTTCAATCGCATGACGATTTTGAATACGGGCTAAAGACAATAATTGTTCCAACAAATTACGGCTACGTTGGATTCCTTGCTTGACCTGTAAAAGTTGTGCTTTATTTTCCTCCGACCCATTTTGTTCGCTAAGGCGTTCGATTTGTAACGAAAGTGCGGTCATCGGGCTACGTAATTCGTGGGAAGCATCGGCAATAAAGCGTTTTTGCTGCTGAATAAAATCGTTTGTTCGCGCTAATAAACGGTTGATTTCAACCACAAATCCGCGAATTTCCGTAGGGATCTTTTCCGTCGGTAACGGCGTTAAATCTTGTTCATGACGCATTTCTACTTTTTTTGACAATCGATCGACCGGTTTCATGGCAAAGCGCACAATCACAATAGTCAGCAAAATAACCAACGGCAACAAGATAAGCAACGGAATCACGCTTGCCCAAGCGCTGCGCACGGCTAAATCCTCCCGATACTCGCTTTCCTGCGTGATAATGATTTTGCCGTTCGGCGTATTGCGCACGTAAGTGCGGTATAAATCGCCCGCGTTTTTAAAGGTGTACCACACGCGCGCATCTTTTTTCGGATCGACTTTTTTATATTTTTTACCGTCTTTTCTCAACGTATGAAAACCATCTTCCATTTTTTGCGGAAAATTCGGCGGTAAATTATTCGTCTGTTCGCCGTTACGTTCAAAATGGACGAAAACACGGGCGTCATTATTGCGCGGAGGTCGAAGTGCGGTCGGATTTTGCTCCGAATTAATAAAGCCCGAAAGTTGAGCGAGCATGTCGTCCTGTAGTTTGTAGGTATCACGATAAGTGTCGTAAAAGGACACGCCGCCCGCAATCCCGGCGACGAGTGTAAAAAGCAGCGTAAACGCCAAGGTCAGCTTAAGTTGAATGGCGTTTTTCATTATTTTTCCTTCGCTATCAGCCAGCCGACGCCGCGCACATTTTTAATATGCATTTTGCCGATTTTTTTACGCAGTCCGTGAATTAAAAAATCAATAGCATTGCTTTCCACTTCATCGCCCCAAGCGTAGATTTTATCTTCCAAATCGGCACGGGAGTGAATAATGCCCGGACGGGTCATCAACGCTTGTAGAATGGCAAATTCCTTATTGCTCAGTTCTATGGACACGTCTTGCCCTTCCAACGTAACCTGATAATTTGTCGGGTTTAGGGTTATCTCGCCGTTTGTTAATAACGGCAAACTTTGCCCGCTTTGTCGACGCAATACGGCACGAATACGGGCGAGCAATTCGGATAAATCAAAAGGTTTGATAATGTAATCGTCCGCGCCGCCGTCCAAACCGGCCAATCGACTGTCCAAATCGTCACGGGCGGTGACAATCAATACCGGCGTATTATTTTTCTTTTGGCGCAGGCGATTTAAGAGTTGCAAACCGTCTTGCCCCGGTAAGCCCAAATCAAGCAAAATCAAATCATATTGTTGGCCGCTTAAAGTTTGTTCCGCCATATTGCCGTTATTCACCCAATCGACGGCATAGCGCGCACTTTTCAATCCATCAGATACCGCCTGGGCAATCATTCGATCATCTTCAACTAATAAAATTCGCATAAGTTTTGTCGGTGATTTTGTTTATGATAAATATAAAATAACGGATTATCGTCATCTTAAAAACGTTATAAAATTTACGGAAAAAAACGACCGCACTTTTAATAAGTGCGGTCATTTTAGGCGAAATTATGGCTGACGGAAACCTCCTTCATGACCGTTTTCGCGGTGCATATGGTTACG
>ERZ772967.2156-NODE-2156-length-12826-cov-3.270222_pt1 | contig 12826 bp, 3 predicted proteins | sample MGYA00511677_ERZ772967 | MGnify/ENA primary metagenome ERZ772967 (study PRJEB29015, sample SAMEA2737931) | human oral metagenome | biome: human oral; feature: human-associated habitat; material: dental | place: China | collected 2146 ...
TCATCACCGAGATTGATGATATTCTTGTTCGACGTGCTCGCCAGTACGCGCGAATCACCGCCGACAATCTGCCCCGTCACCGTGCCACCCGTGATCGTGATGTCGTTGCCCGACATATTGCCCGTCGCCGTGTTTTTGCCGCCGCCGCCGACAACGGCATTCTGCACCGTACCGCCCTGGATAAAGACGTGGTTGCCCGCTGCACTCGCCGCGTTCTCAGCATAGCCGCCATAGACTGCGCCGACCGTACCGTCCTTGATCGTGACCGTATTGTCCTCCGCCTTTGCCGTCGCTTCCGTAGAGGAAGTGTAGCCGCCAAAGACATTGGAGATCGCGCCCGCATTGCCGCCGCGATTCGTCTGCTCGACCGTTACATGGTTCTTCACAGCGTCGCCCTTCGCGCCTGCGGTCTTGCCGCCGTACGCAGAGGTCAGATTGCCCTGCATGCCCGTCACCGTCAGATGGTTGTTCTTTGTCGTATTTCCCGCATAGGAAATACCGCCGTAGATTTCGGTCGTGCCGTCCGTAAGTTGTGTCGGCGCGACAGAACCATCATACGTTGCATTGGTATTGTTTTGGAAGCGGTTGTAGTCGAGGATGACCTTTGTCGCCGTATCCGTGTTCGTGTCCGTGCGCAGTGCCGTCTCGTAGTCACCGTTTGTCGCAGCGGTTGTCTTATTACGTCCCGCATAATTCGAGAACTTCAGCCCGTTTGTCGTCCCCGTGAGGAGTGTCGCGTTGCCGATGACCGTACTGCCCGAGAGCCCCGTCGTATCGACATCGAGCTTCGTCCAATCGAACGGATTGCCGCCGTTGAATCCATTATTCTCGGTCAGCATCAGCATCGAGCCGCCGTTCTGCGCGATATCGTCATTCAGATGGAACTTGTAGTTCGCAAATTTGTCGGCGGACTTTGCCGTGATGTTCTTCGCACGGACATTGAGTGTTGCCCCCGTACCGGCATCATTGTCGCCGTGGAGTGCCGCATGTGTGAGGTCCGCCGTGTAGGTGCCGTCCTCCGCACCGAGGTTCACGGTGTTGCCCGAGGCGCTGCTACCGGGACCTGCCGACCTGCCGCCGTAGATATCCCCGCTGACGGTACCGCCCGAGATCGTGACACTGTTCGCTGTTGCCTTGTAGCCGACACCGCCCGCAATCTCAGTGTTTACCGCGCCGTCCGTAACGGTGACGAAATTCTTCTTTGCCTCGCCCGTTCCGTCCGTGACCGCACCGTAGGCATGCGCCACCGTGCCGCCCGAGATCGTGACACTGTTCTCCTCGACGAGCCCCTGCCCCTCGGAATTTGCGCCGCGCAGCGTGTCCGCCGTACTGCCTGCGCCACTGAATGTGACCGTATTGTTCTTGAGTGCGCCCGCACCTTTGCCCGCGCCGCCCTCGACAACATCGGCAGTGCCGCCGGTAAAGACGACCTTGTTGCCCGAGACATCGGCGGCGTTCGCGGTATTGTCCACATAAGCGCCAGCGACATAGTCTGTCGCTGTGCCGCCCGAGAAATTGACGATGTTGTCCTTGACCGCACCCGTGCCAAAGGTGTGTCCGCCATAGAGCTTGTTAACCGTGCCCTTCTTCATATTGGCGCTGTTGCCCGAGACCTCGCCCGTATTGTTTGCATTCTCCGCCTCGCCCGCATACACCTCGTCGATCGTATCGCCGGCATTCGCAAGGTCGATGTTCAGCGTATTGTTTTTGACATCGCCCGTCGCACCCTTATTAATGCCGCCGAAGGCGTACTGCGGATCGTCCGTGCCGCGAAGTCCCGTGACCGTCAGCGTGTTGCCCGTCGTCGTATGACCATAGCGCGAAAGTCCGCCATAGAGCTCCTTGCCGTATGCACCCGCATACGTCTCTGTCGTGCCGTCATACGCGACCTCGCTGCCCTTGAACCGGCTAACCTCGAACAATACGGCATTTGCTTCGTCTGTATCCGTATCCGTCATGAGACCAAACTCATGCGTCTCGGTCGCCGTGCCATTCTCCGTTGCCTCATAGTCCCGGAGCTTCAGCGTATCGGCGGCATTGCTGCGCTTCAGGAGGGTAATGCGCTGGATGCCGTGCAGACTCGAGACATCCGAAAGAGCCGTTCGATCAACGGTGAGCTTGCTCCAGTCAACGCCCGTGCCCGCGAAGTCGCCCGCATCCATGACCGTCAGCATCGTATCGCCGAACGCCGTCGCACTGTTCAGCTTGAACTTGTAGTTCTCGAACTTGTTGACGGACTTCGCTGCGATATTTTTCGCGTTGACATTCAGCGTATTTCCTGTCGCCGCCTTGTTGCCGCCGGAGATGTTGCTCGCCGAGAGCGTCGTGCCCGAGAGATCTGTATGCGTGTCATCACCGAGATTGACCGTGTTGTTCTCCGTCGTGCCGTCCGGCTTCCACGAATATGCGCCGTAAATATTCTTTTGGAACGTACCACCCGCAATCGTAACAGTATTGTTGTTCACCGTAAACGTTCCTGTACCGGAGGTATCGCCGCCCGCACCGCCATAGACGAGGTCTTGGAACGTGCCGCCCGCAATCGTGACCTTGTTGCCCGTCACCGTTCCGGACTTATCTGAATAGCCGCCGTACACGCGGTTTTGGAACGTACCGTCCGAGATATTGACGATATTCCCCGTCACCGTGCCGGCGGTATCCGCATAGCCGCCGTACACTCCTCCCTCAAGGGTACTGCTGCCCGATACCGTAACCTTGTTCCCGGTCACCGTGCCGCTTGCACTGCTATAACCGCCGTTGACAGTCTGCTTGATCGTACTGCCCGAGATCGTGATCTCATTGTCCGAGGCAGTTCCGTCGCCCGTCATATGTCCGCCGTTGACGATGCCCTCGACGGTACTTCCATTCGTGATAGCGACAATATTCCCTGTCGCCTTTCCGTTTGCCCCCGAGGACTGTCCACCGGAGATGTTTTTCTTCACCGTACCACCCGTAACCGTGACCTTGTTTCCGGTCACAGTTGAATTGGCTCCTCCGATCGCACCAATGGCATAGCCCTTCACCATGCCCCCCTCGACGCGGACTTCGTTGCCCTCAGCCGTGCCGCTGCCGTCCAGCTTGCCGCCGGTAACCGACCAATCGGCATGTCCCTTGACGGTGAAGATATTGCGGTTCACAGCACCCTTTGCCCAACCGGCGTACGAGTTGTTGTCCACCCAGCCGCCCGTCTCGACGGTGACGGTATTGCCCTCTGCCTTGCTGTCTGCCGCCGTCGCATAGCCGCCGTACGCCGCCTTTACCTTGCCCGTCGCTGTGATCGTGACATGGTTGTTCGTCGCATTGCCGTCTCCCGCCGTGTAGCCGCCGTAGACACTCAGATTCGTATTGTTCGTATTCGTGATCTTGATCTTGTTGTTCGTCGTCGTATTGCCGAGACTCGAATAGCCGCCGTAGACCTCTGTGCCTGTGACGTTATCTGCCGTCGCGTCGGCGTTTTGGAAGCGGTTCACTTCGGCTGTAACATCCGTCGTCAGCGTCCTTGTGGGGAAAGGCATCGACGGCGTTGCCGTAATGTTGTACTCGAAATCACCGCTCGATCCTGTTTTTGCCGCATAATTATTAAAAACGATATCCGAGCCAGAATTGGAATGCATTAGTGTTACAGTTCCAATTTTCCCGTACTTCGTTGTGTCTCCTGCCCATCCAGACAAGTCTAGATTCAGTTTATTCCAGTCAGCACCGCTGCCAAGATTCCCCGAACCGAGCGTAAGCATCGTATTTCCTGCTTTAATTGGAGCAGTCAGATGGAAATTGTAGCTCTCAAAGTTGCGTATTTTTTCAACTTCGATCCCCTTTGCATAGACATGCAGCGCATTTCCGGTAACATCACTGGTTCGATTCCCACCATATACCTCGACACGCTTCATTCCCGTTCCTGCGGTATAACCCCCCTCCGCAGTGCCGAGATTCACAACATTGTTGATTGTTTTTCCCGTTCCTCGGGAGTAACCGCCGTAAATCTTCCCGCTGGTTGTCAGAACAGCCTGGCCGCCGAGCGTCCCCCCCGATATGGTAACGGTATTGCCCGATACCGTACCAGAGCCATTCGAATAGCCGCCATGAATATTTCCTCCAGCAGATGTGCCGATTATCCCCCCCGATACCACAACCGTATTTCCCGATACATCTCCGTTACCGGCAGTATACGCACCGTATACGTTCGTATTTCCTTTGCTGAATGTACCGCCCGAAATCGTCAGCGTATTGCCCGTGATATCCGAACTGTTCGCCGCGTTTTTGACAACACCGCCGCCAGCCTCGTCCTCGAGTGTGCCGTCCTTGATCGTGACGGAGTTGCCCGTGACTGCGCCCTTGCCTGTCGTATAGCCTCCGAACACGTCGCTGCTGAGCGTACCGCTGTTGATCGTCACGTGATTCTCTTTGATTGCCGCAGTGCTTGCCGCATCGTCACCCGCCGCGCCATATACGGCTTTCTTCGAGGTCGCATTTGAGAACTCGACCCTGTTGTTCGTCACGAGCCCATTCCCTGTGACGCGTGCGCCGTAAATGATGCCCGCTCCGAAACTGCCGAGCTCTCCGCCCGAGATAACGACCCTGTTGCCCGACACCTGTCCCGTACTGGATGTCTTGTCCGACCAGCCGCCGATAATGTCTTCGTCGATCTTCCCGGCTTTGACCTCTACTGTATTATCGCTCACACTCTTCGTAAGAGAAGCACTGTAGCCACCGATGACGGCATCCGCACTGTAGCCGTTGTTGAAGAACACACGGTTGCCCGTGACCGCGCCCGTGCCGCTAACACCGCCGTATATGAAACTTTGCCCATTGCCGTTGGCGGAGCGAAGCCCGTGAATGATCAAGGTGTTGCCCGTGACATCTGCCGCATTCCCCTTCTTACCGCCGGCGGAAATCGCGCCGTAGGTATTCTGCGGCTTGTCCGTCGGTCCGCCGACCTTGCCGAGCGTGATCGTGTTGCCGCTCATCGCCCCTGTCTTTTCCGTACCACTAAGACCACTGAATGTGGCACTTTCCTGTGTATACTCCCCTGCATACGCCGACGGTGCGGAGAACAACAGTCCCCCCCCCGTGGACAGTCCCAATGCAACATAGACGGCCAACTGCCGCCGTGCCTTCAATCCATTGAACATGTGCTCCTCCTCCAATGTTTTCTCGAAGAACATTTACTTTGTCACCGAGATTCTTCCGTCATTCTCAGTCGTATACTGAGATTCATTATATACAGAGTGTATAATACACGAGAGATATTATCGTTGTCAATGCTGCTTCTAATTTATTGCCTTTCTTTTTGAATAAAACTTAACAAAACATGAATAAAAAAATGTCGTTTTACTTTTATATATGAATCACCTTTCATATTTGTGCGTACTGCAACACTCTCCTACACAAAACACTACAATTCGGATTCTTCTGGACAGGTGTACGCATTGTGCTTATAATATGAGTGGAGGTAGTGAGATGCGTTTTATTGAGTTGGATCGCCTTTTAAGGAAGAATGGTTGGTATGTGGCACGAACGAAGGGGGCACATTACCAATACCAAAAAGATGGAGTAAATAAAACACTCACTGTTCCAAACCATCCCGGTGACATAGCAAATATTATTGTGAAGAACATACTAAGAGGCGCGGGAATCAACCGCTCATTCGTGTGAAAGGAGAACGTGTCTATGAAGCTCGTATATCCCGCTATTTTTTACACCGATGATGAAGCATTTGCCGTCGTTGTCCCTGATCTTCCCGGCTGTGTTTCGGGCGGTGCTTCCCTCCCCGAGGCGATTGCAATGGGCGAGGACGCTGCATCCGGCTGGGTACTCGGCGAACTCGAGGACGGACGGACTGCGCCGCCCGCGAGCCACATGGAGGACATTCACCCCGATCCCGAGATGGGCGAAGGTTTCGTCAGTCTGCTCTCGCTCGATATGGATGCATATGCCGCGAAGTACGGCAGCAAGTCCATCCGCAAGAATCTCACCATCCCGGCATGGCTGAACACCTTCGCCGAAAAGAAGCGTCTGAATGTCTCAAAGGTGCTGCAGGACGCACTTACGGAACTCTACCAAAAAGAAGCGGCAGTATGAGCCCTAAAGTCTCTCCTGCCACAGTGGGAAAGGAAGATCGTTTGCGGTAGTGGGAACACTTTGAACAACAGAAAGGATTTTCACATGGACTACACAAGTAAGATCGCCGTCGGCATGACGCATGAGGCGGTGGACACGGTAACGGACGCAAATACGGCGGTGACGGTCGGCAGCGGTTCGCTCGCGGTGTACGCAACGCCTGCGATGGCAGCGCTGATGGAACGCGCGGCGGCAGAACTCTGTCAAATGAACTGCCCCGAGGGGTGGACGACGGTCGGCACGGAGCTGCATATCAAACACCGTGCAGCGACGCCGACGGGGCTGACGGTACGTGCCATCGCCGAGGTAACGGCGGTGGACGGGCGCGCAATCTCACTTAAGGTAACGGCGTACGATGAGCGCGAGGAGATCGGCAGCGGCACGCACGCGCGCTTCGCCGTCGCCGTGGAGAAATTCATGGCAAAGGCAGAGGGGAAGCGCTGATATAACGCAATAAAACGGACGGCGGTACGAAGTTCACACTTCGTACCACCGTCCGTTTTATTGTGCCCCTTCCGCCGCTTACGCAGTCCCCCTTCCCCGTCAAACAAACGGGGGAAGGCTAGGGGCTGTTTAGAACGCCCAAGCGATGTTGAATCCGCCCGTGAATCCCTTGCGCTTGCCCTTGAAGCCCGTGAGGTTCAGCCCGTAGCTGACGGTGCTGTCCACGGGAGCGTAGCGGTAGCCGAGTTCGAGGAGAGTTGTGCTCCCCTTGAGGCTAGTGCTCGGCAGGTTATAGCCCTGATAGCTCGCCGAGCCCTTGCCGTCGAACTCATACTCCCACGCGAGTCCTGCGTAGAATTCGCCGTCCATGTCATTCTTCATGGTAAAGCGTGTGCCGAAGCGGATACGGCTCGAGGTGGATGCGCCGAAGTCATACGGCTCGCCGGTCGAAAGGGTTGCGCTCGCGCCCGCCTGATGCGCGTAGAAGTATTTCGCATAGGTATCGATCTTATTGCCATTGATGAGTTCGCGCTTCTGTCCGACCCCAATGTGACCGGCGAAGTAGCTGCTCGACAGATCGTAGCCGGTGCCCTTCGCGCCGATGGTGCCGCTGTAGTCGCTCTTTGCACGACCTATGCGCAGACTGCCCTCAAGATAGGTGCCGCTCTCGCTCTCCGTCTTTGCCATGACACCGATACCGAGATAGTCGGTCTTGCCGCTGCCGTGCGTGCCGTCGTCGAGGTAGGAGTCGTAGTTGCCCCTGCCGTACTCGATGAAGGGACCGAAGGTGAGCGACCTGTCCAGAAGCTCGTTGCGGCGTGCATAGCCGACGTTGAGATTCCAGCCCTTCGTGTCGACGTAGGACCCGGACTTGAGGCGCATACTTCCGAAGCTCTGCGCCGCAAACAGCTGATAGCTGCCGAGGGTAGAGAGTGGAGCGGAGGCAGCAACAGAGTTCTTCCCGCTGCTGGCATACGGGGTGTCCACAATGTTCGCGATCTGAGTCGCCGCCGCCTCGGCTGCGGGGATGCCGACGTCGGTGAGGAGATCGGAGCCGCTCGCAAGGAAGGCAATCGCAGCTGCCTGTGTCTCGACGAGGGATTTCGTCTCGTCCTTCACCTTGATATTCGTGACGTGTGCAAAGAGCTCGTTTTTCGTGCCCGTCGATGCTGTACCACGCGTATTCAGTGTGTACTCATAGTCGAGAGTAACGCCCTTCGTCGTCTGATAAGTCGTGCCCGAGAGGTTGTTTGCTGTCACAATGTTCTGAGCGTCGGGCAGTCTGACGAGGCTGATGTCATCGCCCATGCCGATCGGCGCGTATCCGCCGTCGAGCTCCATGGTGATCGTGCTGCCGCTGATGTCCTTGTTCTTTGCCTGTGTCGTGGTCAGCATGGACTTCGAGAGGTCAGCACGCGGGGAGAGGTAGAAGTTGAGGTTCTGGAAATCCTCAAAATACCCGACCTTTGCCCCCATGTCATAGACGTTCAGTGTATTGCCGTCCTTGGCAGATGCGGATACACCCGTCGTAAGTTTTCCACCATAGACGCTGCCCGCAACCTCGGTGCCACGCAGCGTGATGCTGTTGTTCTTGGCACTCTTGCCATAGCCGCCGACAACATCGCCGCCAATATGGACAGAGGAGAGGCTGACATTGTTATTCTGTGCATCGTCACTTGTCGACCAGCCACCATAGACAGAGCCCGAGACTGAGCCGCCCGACACGGTGACATAGTTGCTGTCCGCCTTTACCTTGCTCTCGCTCTTGGCACCGTAGATGTTGCCGGTCAGCGCACCGCGCGTGAGGATAACCCCGTTGCCGCTCATCGTACTCGATCCGCCGCCGGATCCACTGCTGCCCGAGCCGCTGCCGCCCGAACTGCCCGAGCTGCTCGAGGTGCTCGTGTTCGCTGCGTATGCACCGTAGACATCGCGGATCTTGAGCGCATTTGCACTGTCAATCGTGAGCATATTGTTCTTCAGGCTTCCGGAGGTGCCCGTGGTGACACCTGCTGCGGCGTAGTTGTCAATGCCGCTTGCATGTACGCCCGTAATACGGAGCTTGTTGTTCTCCACATCGTGATTCATCGCGGAGATGCCCGTGAACACCCTGCTGTCTGCCGCCGATGCGTTGGTGCTGTCATAGCTGCGGTCGCCGTCGCGCAGACGGTTGAAGGTCAGCAGGAGGTCGGAACCCTGCGTCTGATCGTCCTCCGTATGCAGGTAGACCTCATAGTTCGTATTCGCGTACTTGGACGTACGATCCTGGTTCTTCGCATAGTTCGAGAATGTCATCTGTCCGTTGCTCTCGATGAGCTTTACGGAATGCGAGCCCGTCCATGTCGGGTTCAGGTGGAATTTGCTGACATCCTCCGTGATATTCGCCATGTCAACCGTACCGCCAAGACCGCCCGTCTGCTTAATCTTGAGCATGGTATGGTCGATGAGCGTGTCGTTGTGAAGGACAAATTTGAAGGTGTCAAAGTTTTTCACCTGCTGCACGGAGACATTGCCCGCCTGTACGACGAGCGTGTTGCCCTTGCCCGCGCCGCTATCGTTCGCACCATAGATATTTCCTGCGATGGTCGCACCGTAGCTGCCATCGTCCGCACCAAGCGTGAGCGTATTGCCCTTCGCCTGTCCTGCGGTCGCAGCATAGCCCGCATAGATATTGCCCGACACTCTGCCGCCCGTGACGTAGACGTTGTTGCCGCTGACCTCCCCCGTGCCCGCCGAGTAGCCGCCGTAGAGCGTGCCCGCCTTGCCGCCCGACATGCGCAGGACGTTGTTCTCCACCTTGTCGTTGTTGGCAGCCTCGTGGATATAGCCGCCGTAGCCCGCTGTCACCTGGTAGGCATTGCTGCCCGTCGACTTGATCTCGAGTGTATTCCCCCGCGTACCGCCGGAGCCGCCGGACGCCCCCATCGTCTTTGCGCCGTATGCCATGATATCGCGGCTGAGTGGTTTGTCAATCGTGAGGATATTGTGCTCGGTCGTGTGTCCCCCGTAGGAGCGCCCCGCGAACCAGTCCGTCTCGGTGCTCGTCGTATCGTATGCGACGTTGCCGTTCTGGAAACGGTTGTAGTCCAACAGGACGCGTTTGCCCGTCGTCGTGCCGGTGGGAGCCTCGGTGCCGTCGGAACGTACGAGGCGCAGTGCGTACTCGTAGTCGCTGTGTGTCGGGGAGATCAGCCACGCTGCTGTCGGGGTGTAGTTTTGGAATTTCAGCGCGTTGTCGTCATCGCCCTCAAGGAGGGTAACACGCCCTGCGATCTGCTTCGCCGACATATTCTGAAGGTTGATCTTGACATTCGAGAAGTTCACGGGTGTGGTTCCCGAGTACTGGTTCTCAAAGCCGTTGTGATCGGTCACCTTCAGCATCGTCGCGTTCTTGTCGATCTTGTCCGTGAGGTAGAAGTTATAGTTCGTGAAATTGTGAACACCTTTGACGGTAATGTTCTGCCCTTTGACATTCAGCATGTTGCCCGTCGCTGTGCTGTGCCCGCCATAGATGGTCGCCTGTGTAAGATTCGCCCCGTAGCTGCCGTCGTCTGCCCCGAGGTTGACCACATTATTCTGCTCGACCGACGTATCCGTCCCACGCGCGTAGCCGCCGTACACATTGCCGCGCAACGTGCCGTCGGGACGCGTACCGCCCGTGAGCGTACCGCCCGTAATGGTGACGGTATTGCCGCCGGAGGTCGTCGTAGTTCCAGTGCTGCCCGAGCCGGAGGATCTCGCTGCATAGGTCACGCCGCCATAGATGTCGCCGACGATTTCGCCGCCCTTGACCGTGACCGTATTGCCCGTAACAGAGCCCGCCTTCGTGCTCGTTGAGGTGTTCTCACCGCCGACGACGTTGTCATCCACCCTGCCGTTCTCGATGGTGACACGATTCCCTGTCACAGCACCCGTGCCGTTCGCCGTTGCACCGTAGACATCATGCACAGCACCGCCCTTAACGGTGACGCTGTTCGCGGAAAGGCTCGCATTGCCATTTGCCGCTGCGCCGTATGCCGTTTCAGAGACCTTTGCGGTACCCGAGATCTCGACGGTGTTGTTCGTCGCCGTGCCGGTGCCCGCCGCAGTGCCGTAGCCCGTCAGATATGCACCGTAGATCTTGTGCGCGGAGCCGCCGCTGATCTTGACATGGTTGTCGTTGACCAGCTGAACATGTGCGTTGGTGGAGCTGCCCGCGCCGAAGAGCTCACCGAATACACCGTAGACGGTAGCCTGAATGTCGCCCTCGGTAATCGTGACCGTATTCTGCTCAGCTTTGCGGTCCACGCTGTTATCGCCGCGAATCGCGCCGCCCTTGACCTCTCCATGCACATCGGGGTAGACCGTGGTACGCGAGGCATTTGCTCCGCCGTTAATCGCAACGCTGTTCGAGCTGACGGTGGTTGTGCCGTAGCCGCCCGTGATGCGATTGACCGTTCCCTTGTTGACGGTGACGCTGTTGTTCGTGACCGCCCCCGTGCCGCTGTACGCAATGCCATTGCCCGAGGTCAAATTATCCGATTTGCCGCCGAAAATGTCCCATGTCACCGTGCCATCCGCGACCGTGACCTCATTGTGATCGACCAGTCCCGTCCCCGTTGCAACACCGCCAAAGAGGTTCTCGATCGTGCCGGAATTCAGCGTCAGCTTGTTCCGCACGGCATCCGCACCCGTGGAGGTGTAGCCGCCGTAGCCCGAAACGAGGCCCGTCGCGTTGTTGAGTACGAGGGTATTGTCCTGGACGACCTTTTTATTGCCGGTCTGTCCGCCGAGGTTTTCCCAGATGGAATAGCCGCCGTAGATCGTATTCCGTCCGCTGAGTGAGCCCGTATGCGTATGGTTCGCGTTCTGGTAGCGATGGAGCTCTGCGTCAACGTAGTTGCGCGTCGTCGAGGTCGCCGTATCCGTCTCTGTGCGCAGCTTGATGCGGTACTCGTAGTCGCCGCTCCAATCCGTTGTACCGGGCGATGTATAGTTGGAGAATCTCAGATTCGATGTGCGATTGGTCGCTGTGTTGCCGTCAGCCATCAGCGTGACCGTGCCGACATCTCCAAAGTAGTCCTGCACACTCTTTCCCTGTGCATTGACCCCCTTGCCGCTCCAACCTGTCGCGTCGACTTTGATGTCCTCCCACGCAACCGCGCGCCCGAATGCGTCGTTGTTGTGGGTGAGCGTGAGCATGGTGTTGCCCGCTGCAACACCCGTGTTCAGATGGAATTCGTACGTGTGGAAGTTTTGCGCGGAGTTTGCCGTAATGCCCTTGGTCTGCACAATCAGGTGGTTGTTCCGAATGGCATCGAGGCTGCCGCCCGAAACGCCCGTGGAGTTGCTGCCTCCGTAGAGGGACGCATTGCTGAGGTTCGGTGTGGCACTCCCGTTCACATCGCCGAGGATAACGCGGTTGCCCGTCGTTCCGCCGGCCGCATTCTCAGCATAGCCGCCGTAGACCTTGCCCGCGACCGTGCCATTTGCTATCGTAACTGTGTTGTTGATGGCAGAGGTCTTGCCCATACCACCCGCAATCGCAATGCCGTTCGTCCCCGCGTTCACCGTGCCGTCCGCGAGTTCCACCCCGCCGTTCGCCACGCCGCCCGCGGTCGAGCGCACACCAATGACAGATCCTGTGACAATTCCGTCATTCATCTTGACCGTGTTCGGATTTGTCTGCGCCGCACCCGAAACCTGAGCTATATTGAGACCGATGCCGCCGTACGCATTGCCCGTGAGTTTTATGCTGTTAATGACGAGCGTGTTGCCCGTCACAGCGTTTGTGGTCGAGGTCGTTCCGCCTGCGGAGATATCGCCAACGACGACGGGAAGGTTCGTTGTCCCTGCCGTGCCGATGGTGAGCGTGTTGTCCGTGACACTGTTCAACAGCCTCGAATCACTGCCGCTGATGCCCGGATATGCGGTGGAGTCTGACGTTCCTGTTGCCGGAGCCAATCGTGCGTCATTTGTTCCGACCGTTGTGTTCTGCGCCGCCTGTGCTGTAGGCATCCCCGCAAGCGCACCGCCAACGGCAAGTGCCACAAACGCGGCGAGCTGCCGCTTTGCTTTCATTCCTTTGAGCATTACTCTCTCCCCTTCACAATACGTTGGAAAGAATCCATCCTTGCAGCGCTGCGCGCCGCATTTTCTTATCTTTCTATTATATTACGCACGTCTGTAAACGTCAATCGTAAGTTCACATCGGCTCTTTGTCATATGTTACGGAAAAGCAGAAACCGCCCCGTGCGATGCTCCAAAGCAAACCCTAGTGGAGCAAGCG
>ERZ772967.2157-NODE-2157-length-12820-cov-13.473169_pt1 | contig 12820 bp, 8 predicted proteins | sample MGYA00511677_ERZ772967 | MGnify/ENA primary metagenome ERZ772967 (study PRJEB29015, sample SAMEA2737931) | human oral metagenome | biome: human oral; feature: human-associated habitat; material: dental | place: China | collected 2146 ...
CAGGGCCTTGATGTCCAGGCCCACCCAGTCGACCAGGCCGCGCTCCACCATGTCGCGCAGCCTTCGGGGGTAGGGGCCGGCGGTGTGCAGTCCCACGGCGAAGCCCATGTCGATGACCTCGCGGGCGGCGTCGGCCAGAGCGTCCTGGCGCAGCGCCTCCCCGCCGGTGAACACGACGCCGTCGAGCAGCCCGCGGCGCCGCCCCAGCAGGTCGCGCACCTCGCCCCAGGCGACGGCCCCGGGCGTGCGCACGGGGATGAGCGCCTGGTTGTGGCAGTAGAAGCAGTTCCACGGGCAGCCCTGGGTGAAGACCGTCGCGCTCAGGTGGTCGGGCCAGTCGACGGTGCTCATGGGGACCAGCCCGGCGATGACCAGAGCGTCGGCGGGGCCGCCCGACGGGGCTCGCGCCTCCTCGGTCTCAGTCATCGAGGCCGAAGGACGCCGCGATCTCATCGAGCCGGCGCGTCTTGATCTCACCGCGCCGCACCGCCTCCGCTTCTGCCCTCAGCGCGTACGCGTACTCCAGGTCATCAATGTAGGACTCGATGGCCTCGCGCACGTAGAACGTCGCCGGACGACCGGTCCGACTCCCCAGTTCATCGAGTCGGCGCTTGAGATCATCCGGCAGCCGAACGCTCAGAACCGTTGTAGACATGTTTACAGCGTAGGGGTCGGAGCCTTCGCCACACAACCCCTACCGACACTTGAGTTGCACAGGTTGAGTCGGATGGTGTTTCTGGTTGGGGTTTTTCGTTGGAATGGTGGGGGTGGGATGGTTGTTCCGGGACACTAAGCCGGCGGTAGGATCCGGTGGGTGAGCCCGTACCTGCGCAGGGTCAAGACCGCCTCGGGGGCCACGGCCGTGCAGGTCGTGGCCGAGGAGCACGGTGTGCGCCGGATCGTGGAGCACCCGGGGTCGGTCCACGACGAGGCCGGGCCGGCGGCCCTGATGGAGGCCGGGCGGGGCGGCCGGCGGTGACCGAGCCTTCGAGCAGATGGTCGCCGCCCGCCTGATCGAGCCGACGTCCAAGGCCGACACCCCCGGAGTCCTGTCCGAGATCGGCTGGCCGGACCCGGCCCACCGCAATACCCCGCAGGCCGCCCTGGCCCGGGCCCAGCAGCGGGGATACCGGGAGGCGATCTCCCAGGCCCTGTTCGAGCACGCCACCGCCACCGGGGGCCTGGCGCTGCGCCTGCAGGCGTGACCACCCTGTACTACCGGGGCCGACAGGGAGGACGACCTCAGGAGAGTCGGTGACCGCCAAGGAGCGGAGGATCGACCCCCAGATCGTCGTCGGCCTGCTGGTCGACCGGACCGGCCTCCCCCTCCGGAATCGACTGCCGGGAGGGCAACAGGGCCGAGACCACCACGATCATCCCCGTCGTGGAGGCCTTCCAGAGGGCCCACAAGATCGAGGAGCTCGCCCGTCGTCGCCGACGCCGGCATGCTCTCGGCCTCGAACCTGAGCGCGCTGGACGAGGCGCACCTGCGGTTCATCGTCGGAGCCCGCGCCACCCGGGCCCCGGGGGACCTGGAAGCCCACTTCCATTGGGCGGGCGACGCCCTCGCCGACGGTGAGCCGATCGACACCATCACCCCCAGGAGGGGCTCGAAGACCGAGCGGGACAAGAGCCTCGGGGCCGAGCCCGTCTGGGACCCGAAGACCCACACCTCCTCGTGGAGAGCCGTGCGGGCCCACTCGCAGCGGCGCGCCGCCCGGGACAACCGGCCCCCGGACACCCGGGACAACCGCACCCGCACCATCACCGACGGTCACAGGCGCCCCCAGACGCACCGGGTCCGCCCGCCACCCGCGCCGGTGACGCCGTCCTGGACGAGGCCTCCATCGCCCGTGACCGCCCCGGCCGTCGCCCTCGTCATCATCACGCTCTGACACGAATCCCGGTGAGAAAGTCTCAGAGAACCTTGCTGGACTTGCGCTCCTCGAGGTCCTTGACGATGTCGGCGTACTTGGCCTCCAGGTCGTAGGCACGAAGCAGGAGCCAGCACAAGATCAGGAGCACGCCGGGCAGCCAGATGGAGACCCCGATGATGGCGTTGAGGGCGCTCTCGGACTGTTCGGGTGCGGTGCCGTCATAGCCGCCGAATGCGAGGATCCATCCGATGATGGCGGCGCCCAGACCGTTGCCGATCTTCTGGCCGAAGGAGGAGGCGGCGTTGGCCATGCCGACCTGCACGTGACCGTGCTTCCATTCGCCGTAGGTGACGGTGTTCTGGACCAGGGGACCGATGAGCGCCATCAGCGGGATGGTGGCAATGGTGACGAAGGGTCCGACGAACATGAGGGCCCACAGATCGTAGGGGAAGACGCAGCGCACGATGGTGGCGACGATGCCAACCAGCAACGCCATCCGGGATGCACCGGCCATGCCGAAGAACCGCGCCAGGGGCGCGACAGAGGCAAAACCGATGATGACGGGCACCAGGCCGATGGCGGCGAGGATCGCGATGAGAGACTCATCCCCGATGATCCACTTGACGTAGTAGATGCCCGAGGCGCTGGTGATCGCGAAGATCATGGCGGAGACGAAGGTGACGCCAAGCATGATGACCCAGTACTTGTTGGTGAACAGCAGAGAAATGGACTTGCCCAGGGGGAGTCGATCCTCGACGACCTCCTGGCCCTCGTCGGTGCGCTCCTTGTCGGCCAGGAAGGCGATGAGGATGCACACCGTGGTGACCACGCCGCAGCCGATACCGAATATGATCCACGCAGGTTGGTCACCGCCCAGGGCGTTGGTGATCGGGATGTAGCCCATCGCGATGATCATTCCGCCGAGGTAGCCGAAGATGGCGCGCAACAGGCCCATCCTGCCGCGCTCCTCGCTGGAGGGACTCAGGTAGAACATCAGAGCCCCATAGGGGATTACGATCATCGTGTAGACGACGGCCGACAGCAGCACGTTCGTCGTCAGGGCGTAGGCGAACTTCGTCCCCTCCGAGGCTCCCGCGGGAACCATGAACAGGGTCGCCACCGCGATGCCAGCGGGAACGGCGCCCCACAGGAGCCAGTGGCGGGCCTTGCCGAACCGGGTGCGGACCCGGTCGACGAGCCACCCCATGCCGAGATCGGAGAAGGCGTCGATGACTTTGGCGGCCAGCATCACGGTGCCCGCGGTGCCGGCGGCGATCCCCGCCTTGTCCGTGTAGAAGTAGACCAGGATGCCGAGGAGGCCAGTCATGACGTTCAGGGCTATCTGCCCGAGACCGTCGCCTAGGTAGTTGAGTGGGCGCATCGTCTTCTGGATGCCCTGTCTGTCAAGACCGAGTGGCTTCTTAGCCATTGCCGGTGCCTTTCACGTAGAGTTCTAAGGGTTTGCCCGTGTGCGGACTACCCGTCCTTGGGCGGTGGCAGTCGACCGCTCCTCATTGAGGTCGACTGGCCTGAGTGATGTGCTGCGCACCCTAGAGAACAGAGGACTAGCGCGCGCTAGTTATAGCGTACTCCCGTTCACTAGCGCGCGCAAGTGCCTTCGTGGCACTGACTCTCCTTCGACGAGCGAAGAAGACTATGTTGTCGCTCGGCGGACGACGGTGATGCTGGACTCGGGCTCCCTGATCCGACCCACATCCTCCCCGGCGGCTTGGAGCGCAAGTTCCGCCAGGTATCGACCCAGCTCTGAGTAATCGACGTGGATGGACGACATCGCCGGGACGACGAGCGCGCTCAACGGTGTGTCGTCATGACCGATGATGGCGACTTGGGCAGGTACGTCAACCCCCATGCTCAGGGCCGCGCCCAGCATGATGGCGGCGGCCGTGTCGTTGTAGGCCAGCACGCCGTCGACGCCGTCGTCGACCCAGCGTGCGAGAACGCTGTGGGCGGACTCGAGGTCCTCGGGGTCGACGGCCGCCGCATCGACGAGTAGAACATCCCCGAACGTGTTTGCCGTTTCTCGCGCGAGGCTTTCGCGCTGGGCGACGAGCGCGGCGACGCGTGGGTCGGCAAGCCCCGCGAAGGCTAGACGAGAGCGTCCCTGTGAACGGAGATGGGCCACCTGAAGCCGCGATCCTTCGTCGAAGTGAAGGCCTTCGAGGGAGCCTGGGTCCTCGGCGGGGCTCGTTGTGCGGTTCAGTTCGGCCGGTAGCACCATCCGGGTCCCGGTCCGCTCCATGGAGGTGCGCTGCTGCTCGGTGAAGGGCGCCAGGCCAAGCACGACGTCGGGGTCGAGCACCTCCCACAGCGGTTTCGCCTTGCTGTCTGGGCGCGTGGTCGTCGTCACGAGCGAGTACCCAGCCGAGTCGAGCACCTGGGCGACGTGGTCCAGGTGCTCCAGAATGGAATGCTCGACGGGCCAGTCCGGCAGAACCAGGATGACCAGCCGTGAGCGCCCGCTGGCCAAGGTAGTGGCCGCGCGGTTGGGCCGATAGCCGAGCCGCTGCGCCTCGGCGAGGATCAGCTCACGAGTGGGCGTGGAGATGGTCTGGCCCGGGGTGTTGTTGAGAACGAAGCCCACGGTTGCGCGGGAGATGCCGAGCGACCGGGCGATGTCCGCGGCGGTGACGCGCTTCTTTCCTGCCAAGGAAATCCCTCCTCGTCGCCCAAGCCTACCGGTGATGGGGGCGACCAGGCCGGTTGCGAGGTGAGGGCTCACTGGGACGAGTCGGCCGGCTGGGCTCAAGTTGCGCGAGGAAGCGGTTGCGCTCCGCCTGCTGGGCGTAGCCGGCGACATCGCGCACGCATTCGGGGCACCAGTGCCCCGCCGACAGGATCAGGCGGGGACTGCCGTTGAACTCGTGTCCGAGTCCGCACCGCCAGCGAAGCGGGTGCGCGATGTCCCCAGGCGGAACCTCCTCGTCCAGGAGGACGCCGCCACGAAACTGGGCTGCCTGCTGGTAATCGTCGAACCCCCAGGACGCAGGCGCCTTGTCCTGATCGTAGCCGTGCTCCAACCTGGTCGGTGTGCGGCTTGGGCGCGGGGGCCAGAAGGTTGACCAGTCTCCGATCGACTCGAACGCCTCGATCGAGCCGTAGAAGGCGTTGATGCCCTCCTCGTCTCCCGCGTGAACGTAGGCAATGGTGCCGCGCGGCTTGCGGGTCAAGGGCTCCATGACCAGCTTCTTGACGACGAAACCCGGGACGAAGCCGGCGGCCCGCAGTCTGGGGTTCGCTCGGACGGCGCGGGTCAGGGCCTGATCGAAGGTGTCCTGGCGGAACGGTACAAGGTCCTGGAGCGTGTCCGAGTCGGTGAACCAGTGGCCGTGAAAATTCTGGGTTGCGAACCAGTTGCGGTCATACCAGGTGCAGACGTCCCGCACGCCGAGGGCGGAGGAGATAGCCACTTGCAGTTGCCAGTTGGTCAGCCGCCAACCGTCCCCGCCGCCGATGTTGTACACGCCGCCCCAGAACTCCTCGGGCGCGCCTTCGGCGATGCCTGCCATCAGGCGCGCCGCGTCCTCCACGGAGACCCACTCAAGGACCCCGTCGAGCACCGAGTGAGTGAGGATCGGGTCGCGAACCTGGAGCATGCCGGGATATAGAATCCCCGTTTGCCGCAGCCACGCCCACCGAGGAAGGCCTGAGTCGACAAGCATCTTCTCTGCGACGACCTTGGTCTGCCCGTACTCGTCGTACATCGATACGCGCAGGGGGTCGCCGATGCGGCCCCAGTGGTGGGGCGCGGACCTGTGGCCGGTCTCAGCCACAGACCCCACGCCCACCACCCCGATGCGGGAGGGATCTTTCTGGCGCTTGACCGCTCGGATGATGTTCCTCATCGAGCCGATGTTGACCTTGCGGGCCAAGTCGGGTCGCTCGTCTGCGAACGGGGACACCACTCCGCCGATGTGGAGCACCAGGTCGGCTCCTTGGACGCAGCGATCGACGGCGGCAGGGTCGGTGAGGTCGCCGAAGACTACCTCCAAGTTGGTCATGTCCTCGTACTGACGGATCGCCTCGAGGTCGCGGCCCTCGGGCAGTACTAGCGCCACAACGTCGAAGCGGTCCGCCCGCGCACGGAACTGGTCGAGCACGGCCCGGCCCCAATTCCCGGCCGCTCCGGTCAGGAATACCCGAGTCTTTACCTCGGTCTTGGTTGCCGAGTCCATCAGGATCAGTCGCCGGGAACCGTGCGGCTCAGCTCCATCAGCTCCTGGAGCAGCTCGGACGTGACGATGCCAGGCAGGAATCCCATGAACTGCTTCATCGGCATGGATTCGACCATCTTCAGCATATCGGCGCTCTCGGAGGCCTGCGCGGCCTGATCGGCCGTCATGGCGGCGGCCATCCGAGTGTGCAATTCCGGTCCCACCACCGGGTGGGTGAACCAGTCGCTCACGGAGGACTCCAGGCTCAGCGGTTTGACCAGGGCGTCGCCGGCCAGCTCGATGGCGGCGGAGGCGACGACGTCGTGGGCGTTGTCGCACACCTCGACGGCGTAGGCGCCGCCGGTGACGACCCACCGGTCGCGGGTCACGTCCCAGTAGGCGAATGCCCTGCGACCGAGTTCGAGCTCCACGGTGCGGGTCTCGCCCGGCTCCAGGTGGACCTTGGTGAAAGCGCGCAGCTCCCTGACGGGACGGCGGACCCGGCCGGCCTCGGTGGCGACGTAGACCTGGACGACATGCTTGCCCGCGTGCCCTCCGGTGTTGGCGACCGTGACCCTGGTGATGGCCGTGTCTGGACCGGTGACCTCGACCTGGAGCGCGGTGGTCTCGAACGTCGTGTAGGACAGGCCGTGCCCGAACGGGTAGCGCACGGGGATGCCAGCACTGGCGTAGTAGCGGTAGCCGACCATGACGCCCTCGCCGTAGCGGACGGTACCCTGCTCGCCGGGGAAGTTGATCCAGCTCGGGTTGTCCTCGAGGCGCAGGGGCATGGACTCGGCCAGATGCCCCGAGGGGTTCACGACGCCGAGCAGGACGTCGGCGATGGCGGCGCCGCCGCCCTGGCCCAGCAGGAAGCCCTCGACGATGGCGTCGACCTCGTCGTGCCAACCTTCCACAGACACGATGCCGCCGTTTGACAGCACGACCACAGTCCGCGGAGCGGCCTTTGCGACCGCCTGGATCAGCTCCACCTGCTCGGTCGGCAGATCGATATGGGTGCGGTCGAAGCCCTCGGACTCCTCCTTGTCGGTCAGGCCCGCGAACACGACTGCGATGTCGACGTCGGCGGCTGCTGCGACGGCTTCGTCGCGCAGCGCTGTGGAATCCGCTCCCTCGGCGGTGGAGTAGCCCTGGGCGTCGGTGACGGTGATCCCGAACTCGCCTGCACGGGTGCGCAGCTCATCAAGGGCGATGTCGGTCCGGGTGGGGTTGATGTGCGACGAGCCGCCGCCCTGGAAGCGGGGCTCGGTGGCCATCGCACCGATCACTGCGAGTCGCTGCCCACCGACCAACGGCAGCGTCCCGTCTTCGTTGCGCAGCAGGACGATGCACTCGGCAGCCGCCTTGCGGGCGAGCTCGTGGTGGGCGTCGATGTCGATCTCGCCGCTGGGTTCGTGGGGAAGGTCAGTCAGGGCCAGGAAACGAGCCACTGAGGCGTCCACGGCGGCCTCATCGAGGCGGCCCTCGCGTACGGCGGCGACGATCTCGGCGTCGGTCACGCCGCCGTTGCCGGGCATCTCCAGGTCCATGCCCGCCGCGATACCGGCCACGCGGTCGGACACCGCGCCCCAGTCGGAGACGACCAGACCCTCGTAGCTCCACTCCTCGCGCAGCACCTCGGTGAGTAGCCAGCGGTTGTGCGAGCAGAAGACGGAATTCACCTTGTTGTACGCGCACATCACCGTAGCCGGGTGCGACTCGGTGACGACCTTCTCGAACGGTGCCAGATAGATCTCGCGCAGGGTACGCGCGTCGATCTGGGCGTCAATGCGCATGCGCTCGGTCTCTTGGTTGTTGGCCGCGAAGTGCTTGACGGAGGCACCGGGTCCCTCGGCCTGCAGGGCGTTGACGTGGGCGGTGCCCAGCGCGCCGGACAGTAGCGGATCCTCGGAGTAGTACTCGAAGTTGCGCCCGCCGAGCGGGGAACGCTTGATGTTGACGCCAGGGCCGAGCACCACGGCGACACCCAGGGCGCGGCCCTCGCGGCCAACGGCGCCGCCGACTGCGGCGGCGACCTCAGGGTTCCAGGAGGAGCCCACGGCCACGGCCAGCGGGAAGCAGGTCGCGGGCTCGGACTTGTTGATGCCGAGGTGGTCCGACTCGCCCTTCTGGAGGCGCACGCCGTGCGGGCCGTCGGTGAGGACGATCGAGGGCACGCCGGCGTCGTCGATGGCCTTGGTGGACCAGAAATCATGGCCGGAGAGAAGTGAGGCCTTCTGCTCCAGGGTCAGTCCGGAGGTGTTGTCGGTCACTCCGGTTCCTTTCGCTGATTCGGATGGGGTATCGGGCTCTCGTGCGGCGGCGACGCCGGAGAGGGTCAGGTCTTCGGGCACGTCCTGCCCGGTGTTGAGTGCGGCGAACCCGCGCTCGACGTCGGCCAAGAAGTCATCGGGGCGGGGCATCATCCCGGCGATGTGGCGTACGGTCATGTCGTCCTGGCCCGCGGCGCCGGAGCCCATGTGCTCGGCAGCGCCCGGGATGGCCTTGTCGATCACGGCGGTCAAAAGCGCCATCGCCTCCTTCACCTCGGAGAGGACGCCCATGGGGGTGTCGAGGGTCAGCTGCGGGCGCTCAGTGGACTCGGTCTCGAACGGCTCGGTGAAGCTGTGCTCGCCGTGGCCGACTTCGTGCACCTCTCCGGAAGGCAGGGTGACAGTGGCGCGGGCGCCGACCGGCACGTGGACATCGAGGGTGAAGACGTCGTCGTTGATCCGCCACGACGTCGAGGCCGTGCCGTATGGCGTGCGCAGGGTTGCGCCGGCAGTGGTCAGGCCCTTGCGCGGCGGTCGCGGGGCGATCCTGAGGTGCTGCCAGCCGGCGTCGGCGTCCAGCCCTGCGACAACCCGGTGCATCCAGTCCGCGACGGCGCCGAACGCGTAGTGGTTGAAGGAGGTCATGCCCGACGGATTGACGGTGCCATCGGGGAGGAGGGAGTCCCAGCGTTCCCAGATGGTCGTCGCCCCCATGAGAACGGTGTGAAGCCAAGACGGGGCCTCGCGCTGCAGCAGCAGGCGGTAGGCGACGTCCTCGTGGCCCTCGGCGGACAATGCGTCGCAGATCAGCGGCGTGCCCAGGAAACCGGTGGCGATCTTGTAGCCGGAGGCCCGCACCAACTCGGCCAGGCGTGCGGCGGCACGCGGGCGGGCCGCCTCAGGTAGGAGACCGAAACACAGGGCGACTGCGTAGGCCGTCTGCGCATCGGCCATCAGCCGGCCCGAGGGGGTCACGTACTCGGCGATGAAGGCGTCTCGGACGCGGTCTGCCAGGTCGGTGTAAGTGGCCGCCATCTCGGCCTCGCCGAGGAGCGCGGCCGAGTCGGCGAGGATCCTTGCAGAGCGGGCGAAGTAGGCGGTCGCCACAATCTCCGGGGCGGTGGCCGCCTTCTCGGGGCGCTCCGCCGGAGCGGTCGGGTCTAGCCAGTCGCCGAACTGATAGCCCTTGTCCCAGAGCAGGTTCTCACCCGCGGCAGCGGCTACCTCGTCGACCCAGGCGCGCATGGAGGGAAGCTGGCGATGCAGGATCTCCAGGTCACCGCTGACTCGATAGAGGGTCCATGGAACGACAGTGGCGGCGTCGGCCCAACCGGCCATCGGGCCCTGATAGCCGGTGACGATCGCGGGAACGACGGAGGGCGTGCCTCCATAGCGGCTCTGCTCGGCGGCGAGGTCCTTCAGCCAGGAGCTGAGCATACCGGAGATGTCGAACAGAAAGGCCGCCGTCGGGGCGAACACCTGCAGGTCGCCAGTCCAACCGAGGCGTTCGTTGCGTTGCGGGCAGTCGGTCGGGATGTCCAGGAAGTTGCCCTTCATTCCCCAAACGACATTCTCGTGGAAGCGTTGCAGCAGCGGATCGGAACAGGTGAAGGTGCCGATGCGTTCGAGGTCGGTGTGGAGCACCTGGGCGCGGATGGTGTCGGTGAGATCGTCGAGTCGGTCCTCGGGCCAACCGGTGACCTCTGCGTAGCGGAAGCCATGGAAGGTGAAGGTGGGCGCCCACTCCTCGGTGCCGGAGCCGGAGCAGATGTAGGTGTCGGTGGCCTTGGCCTCTCGCAGCGGCGCGGTGGCCAGCTCGCCTCCTTCGAGCACCTCGGCGTGCCGGAATGTGACCGTTGTGCCTTCGGCGGCGTCGATCCTGATGCAGAGGCGGCCCACCAGGTTCTGTCCGAAGTCCAGAATGACCTTCCCCGACGGGGAGGTGAGGCGCTCGATGGGGGCCAACTCCGTGACGACGCGCACAGGCGGACCGTCTGGCGCAACGAGAGTCGTCAGATCGAAATCCTGGATGGTCACGGGAAGCCAGGTCGAGTCGTCGAACTGGGGAGTGGACCACGCGGGATCGTGGAACCGTGCGTCGAAGGTCTCACCGTTGTAGATGTCGGACTCGAGGATGGGGCCCGGAGCCCAGCGCCAGTCGGCCCCCGTTGCGACGGTGATGGTGCTGCCGTCGGCGAGAGTGGCCTCGAGCTGTAGAAAAGAACCGAGTTCGTCGCCGTAGAGAGCTCTCGCCCCGCCCCAGCCGAGGTAGCCGCGCCACCAACCGTCGCCGAGGCGAACGCCGATGGCATTTGGGCCGCTTGTGAGCAACTCAGTGACATCGTGGGTGCGCACCCGCAGGCGGGACTCGTAGGCACTCCACCCGGGGTCGAACTCGTCGGCTGTCGCGCGGCGACCGTTGATCTCGATCCGGTCGAGCCCGTGCGCGGTGGCACGCAGCCGAGCCTTGGTGACGACGGCGTCGGGCGGCAGTTCGAAAGTGGTGCGCAACTGCGGGCTGTTGCAGCCGACATCGGTAGGACCGACCATACGCGCCTGCCACTCTTCCGGGTCCAGGACTCCAGCCTCCACATCGGAGTACTCCGACCACGGCGAGATCGATCCGTCCTCTCCCAGGACGCGTACCCGGACGGCCCGCCGCTCGCGCGAGGTCAAGGGCGAGAAGGGCCACGGGACCAGGACGCTGTCGGACGACTCCACGCGGACCACCTCCCCGGGGGCGCCGGTGCTGACCCGCTCCTGCAGTTCATAGCCGGCCTGGCGCCAGCAGGCGGGCGCCTCGGTGATGACCCAGGACAGTCGAGGGCTGGCCTCGCCGATGCCGAGCGGGATGCGGTGGTGCTCGAAGGTTGGCTGGGACGGAGCGGTGACCATGCTGTCTCCCTGGTTGGTGAGGGGATGAGCGATGCCGCCCATCACTAGCGCGCGCTAGTTTAGGTCAGAGTAAACCGGTTGGCTCCAGGGCGCAAGCCCCGAGGCGATTTTCGGGGTTGGGAGCCGCTGCGGTGCTCCGGTTCACCAGTGCGGGGTCTCCTCCCCGCGTGACTTGCGAGCGCCTCCCCAACAAGGGCGTGTGGTGTGCTCGGTGTTTCTCGGACCGTGGTTTTTGGCGGTCTCAGGCTACGTGTTTGCGGCTTCTCAGCTCGTGTTCGACCTCGTTGGGCGTGCGGCAGCCGAGCGCCGAGTGGTCAAGTCTCTTGGTGTGGTGTTCTTTCGGTCAGGTGGTGATGGTGGCGGGCGGGTCGCCGACGGCGGCGGCGCGGGCGGCCGACGGCGCCGCCGCCGCGATGCGCTCCAGCTCGGCCCCGCCGTGGGCGGCCGAGACGAACCAGGCCTCGAAGACGCTGGGCGGCAGGGCCACGCCCGCCTCCAGGAAGGCGCGGAAGAAGGGGCCGAAGCGCCAGGCCTCCTGGGCGCGCGCCCCCTCGTAGTCGCGCACGCCGCGCCGGGCCGCCCCCGCCCCGAACACGACCGAGAACAGCGAGCCCGAGCGCTGCACCCGGTGCGCCACCCCCTCGGCATCCAGCGCCGCGCCCACGACGTCCCCGATCTGCCGGGCGCGGGCGGCGACGGTCGCGTAGACGGCGTCGTCGGCCAGAGTCAGCGTGGCGAGCCCGGCGGCCGTGGCCAGCGGATTGCCGCTCAGCGTCCCCGCCTGGTAGACGGGCCCGACCGGCGCCAGCAGCTCCATGACGTCGGCCCGCCCGCCCAGGGCCGCCAGCGGCATGCCGCCGCCCACCACCTTGCCGAAGGTCAGCAGGTCCGGCACCCAGGCCGCCCGCTCGCGCCAGTCCGCCCCCGGCCACGACGGCGATGCGGCCGGGCCGGCCCCGCCGTCGTCCAGCGCCGTCGACCAGCCGTCCAGGGCCTCCAGCCCCCAGAACCCGGCCGGGCCCACGCGGAAGCCGGTGAGGACCTCGTCGGCGATCATGAGGGCGCCGTGCGCCGCACTCACCTCGCGGATGGTCGCGTTGAAGCCCGGCGCGGGCGGCACGACGCCCATATTCGCCGGCGCCGGCTCGGCGATGACCGCGGCGATGTCCCGCCCGCGGGCCTCGAAGCACCCGGTCAGGGCGTCGGCGTCGTTGTAGGGCAGGACGATCGTCTGGGCGGCGACGGCGGCGGGCACTCCCGCCGACCCGGGCAGGCCGCCGGTGGCCACCCCGGACCCGGCCGCCGCCAGCAGGCCGTCGGAGTGGCCGTGGTAGCAGCCGGCGAACTTCACCACCAGGTCGCGGCCCGTCGCCCCGCGGGCCAGGCGGATTGCCGTCATGGTCGCCTCCGTGCCGGTGGACACCAGGCGCACCCGCTCGGCGACGGGCACGCGCTCGCGCACCGCCTCGGCCAGCTCGGTTTCGGCGGCGGTGGGCGCCCCGAAGGACAGGCCGCGCTCCGCCGCCCGGCGCACGGCCTCGACGACGGCGGGGTGGGCGTGGCCGAGCAGGGCCGGCCCCCACGAGCCCACCAGGTCGACGTA
>ERZ772967.2163-NODE-2163-length-12796-cov-4.423515_pt1 | contig 12796 bp, 7 predicted proteins | sample MGYA00511677_ERZ772967 | MGnify/ENA primary metagenome ERZ772967 (study PRJEB29015, sample SAMEA2737931) | human oral metagenome | biome: human oral; feature: human-associated habitat; material: dental | place: China | collected 2146 ...
TTGAAGCCTGTGCCGCCTGTGGCGGTGACTTTGTTGCCGGAGACTTCGCCCGAGCCTGCGCTGTAGCCGCCGTAGACATTGCTGACCGTACCGCCGGAGATGTTCACGTTGTTCTTTTTGACATACCCTGTACCTGCGACTTTGTTTGTGATGCCGCCATAAACGTCGGCATTCACTGTGCCGTTCTTGACCGTGACGGTGTTTTCCTCAGCGTTTCCTGCATCGGTATCGACATAGCCGCCATAGAGGTTATCTGTCGTTGCGCCGCTGCCGTCGAGCGTGACTTCGTTCTTGTAGCTGTTGTCCTTATCGGTTGCAGTCGTGCCCGAGCCTGCTGTCCAACCGCCATAGATGTTCGTATGCGTGCCGCTTCCGACGGTGATCTTGTTGTGGCGCGTCGAGTTGCCGACGACGGAGCGGCCGCCCCAAGTGCTTGTGAGGCCGCTTTCCGTGACGGTCGTCGGCTCCGTCGCGTTTGCAAACCGATAGCCTTCGTAGGTGATCTTCTTGTTGTCTGTGGATTTCTCCAGGATGAGTTCTTTGTCATCGCTCGTCTTGATGCGGCGGTTCTGACCATCTGTGATCATGATGCTGCCGGACGCAGACGTATTCTGCAGCAGCACACCTTTGCGTCCGTGCTCGCCGTCCACGTTGAGGTCGTTGAGACTTTCGATCGTCGTTCCGCCGCTATCATTCAAGGTCAGGAAGGAAGCGGATTGATTCACATGCGCATTGAAGTGGAAGTTGATCTCGGCGAAACTTCTGATGTTGGCAGCGCTCGCATTGCCATAGACGTTCAGCTTGTTGCCTGTGCGGTAGTCATTCCCGTAGGTGGTTCCGCTGCCGCCGTTGATAATGCCGGTGATGCTTCCGCCGAAGGCGGCGTCTGCACTGCCAATATTAACGATGTTGCTCGTCGCGTTGCCGCTTACCGAACGTCCGCCATCCACGTTGCGCACCGAGCCGCCCGTGATATTGACGATGTTGCCTGTCGCGTTGCCGCTTGTCGAGAAACCGCCGTAGACATCGTGGCCCGCTGCGGAACCGCCCTTGATGTTGACGGTGTTCTCTATGGCATCTCCGTTCGCGGCACTGCCGCCAAAAATATCGCCGTGCAGCGTGCCGCCTGTGAGCGTGACGATATTTTTCTCTGCCTTGCCCGTACCGCCCGTTATGCCGCCGTGCGTGGTACCGTCCACTCTGCCGCCGTTGATCTCGACTTTGTTGCCTGAAACTTCTCCATAGCGTGCGCTGCCGCCTGTGAGATTTCCGGCAACTGTGCCGTCCGTCAATATGGCTTTGTTGCCCGTCGCTTTGCCGCCTGCGACATCGGTGAAGCCGCCAGTCATGTGATACACTTCGCTGTTTGACCCTTCAAGCGTGATTTTGTTGCCTATGCTGTGGTTTTTCGCATCCGCGCCCGTCGCTGTCGAGCCTGTGCCAGTTGTCCAGCCGCCGTAGGCATATTTGCCGCTATAATTGCCGCTCACGGTGACCTTGTTTCCTGTCGTTGTGTTGCCGAGAGTGGAGCGCCCGCCCCAGATATTTGTTCCCTCGAAGTCCGTAGTCGTCGAACCCTTGAACTGGTAGGTGCGATAGGTGATGGCTTTGCCGGTGGAAGCTTTTTCGATGATGGTTTCCGTCTTCTCTTCCGTGCGTCCTACCTTAGTGGAATCGGTAATCTCAAAGCCATTCGAGTTCCACATCAATGTGCCTCTGCCGACCTTTGCGTTTTTCACATAAAGCTGGCTGAGACTATCGAGTTTTGTTTTGTTCGTCGTATCCGTGAGCGTGAGTAAAGTCGCGTTCGTATCCGTATGGGTGCTGAAATTGAAGTTAATCGTTGAGAAGTTCTTGATATTGTGCGCTACGGCATTGGTGTTGACGTTGAGCGTGTTGTTCGACACTTTGTCAGGGTGACTATCGTTGCGACCGCCGTAAATCGTGCCATTGATCGCGTAGCCTGCCGCCATAGCGCTTGTACCGTCGCCGAGGTTGACTGTATTGCCGGATATCTCGCCCGTACCGTCGGAATGACCGCCTTCGACGCCTGTCATGATGCCGCCCTTGACAGTGACAATGTTGTCTTTTACATTGCCGTTTTCATCGGCATAGCCGCCGTAGACTATTCCCGTATGACCATTTTCGATCGTCGCTTGATTATGGAGCACGTCGCCGTTCGTTCCGGCTGCTGCTATGCCGCCGTAGACGGCATTTGCATTGCCGCTCTTAAGGAGTGCTGTATTGTCCTTGACGATTCCTGTGCCGGTGCCTTTCGTCATGCCGCCGACCAGGTCGCCGTTGAGATGGTCGCCGTTGAATTCGGCGTGATTGTACTCTACATTGCCGCCGCCGTTCGCGGCACCGCCAAAGATTCCGTCGGTGTTGGAAAAAAACGTTCCCGTTGCCGGATTGACGATGACTCGGTTGTACGTCACATTGCCTGTGCCGAACGTAAGCCCGCCGTAGAGTTGTTTCGTATAGTTTATATTTTTGAATGTCAGCGTATTGCCTGTCACGTTGCCGCTGTTAGCTTCCTCCTTGATAAAACCTGCGGCTGTACCAAAAGCAGGACCGCCTCCGGGCGCTATGGCGTTGTCGCTCGGTGCATGTGCATCGTCAATCGTCACATTCTGCCCATTGACATCGGCAGCACTCGCCGCTGATGGTGCAAGCAACGCGCCGCTGCCGAGGGCGAGGGCGACGAAAAGCGCCAGCGAATGGCGCGAAGATTTTTTGTTGAACATTATTCTCCTCTCCTTAGGACTAACAACTTAAGACTTTTGCATAAATCAGACTTTTGGATTCATTATAGCAATTAATTGATAATTGGTCAACATTTCCCCTCTTGCGCCCTTTTATTGCGGCTTCGGGCTTTTTTTGCTATACTGCTGTATTGAACTATATAATTATGAAGGCAGACGGCGGCAGCGGTCTGTATTCGATAAGGAAAGCAGGGGAAGTTTTGGAGCAGAAGCGCAGTTATCGGCGCATCGGGATCCTCGTCGCCGTCTTGCTCGTCGCTGCAGTCGCGGCGGCTGCGGCGCATTTTTTCGGCGGCGGTCTTGCGCGCCGCACGACGGCGGACGGCATGATCGCAGGAAGTTCCGAGATCCATGTGATGATTTTGGGCGTCGATGAGCGAAAGGACGATGTGGGGCGAAGCGACACCTTGATGGTCGCGACGGTTGATCCCGAGAAGGGGACGGCGTCGCTGCTTTCGATTCCGCGCGATACGCGCGTCGCCATCGAGGGGGCGGGCTACGACAAGATCAATGCCGCCTACGCCTACGGCGGCTATGCGCTGACAAAGAAGACGCTTGAGCAGCTGCTCGACGTGCCAATGGACTATTATATCCTCATCGATGTGCATGCCTTCGAGCGCATCATCGACGCCTTGGACGGCATCGACATCGACGTGGAGAAGCGCATGTACTACGAAGATCCTTGGGATGACGACGGCGGACTCGTCATCGACATCTACCCGGGCATGCAGCACATGACGGGCGAGAAGGCGATCGAGTATGTGCGCTATCGTGACATGGAGGGCGACATCGGGCGCATCCGCCGCCAGCAGCGCTTCATGCGTGCGGTTCTGCAGAAGGTGACCACGCCCGAAATCTTCACGAAGCTGCCCGAGATCGTGGGTGAAGTGGCGAAGAGCGTCAAGACCGATCTCGACACGAGCGACATGCTCAAGTTCCTGCAGATCATGAAGAAGGTGCAGGAAGATGGGCTGGCGACGGAGATGACGCCGGGCAATCCCGCTTGGTTCAAGGGCGTCAGCTACTGGATTCCCGACATCATGGAGATCCGTCGCATGGCGGCGCGCGCGGCGGGCGTCCCTTTTGCGGGCGAGGCGGCGGAGCGCGCTGAGAGCTATGCGGCGAAGTACAAGGCGGAAATGCCCGAAGGCTTCCGCTTCGACGATGCTGGGCCGCAGTCGGGCGAAAAAGTGGCGGGCGGCGATGCAGCGGGCGAGAGTGCGGCAAAGAAGAAGGAAGAGCCGACGAAGCCGCCCGAACCGAGCGCGGTCGCCGTCACGGTCGTCAATTCGAGCGGCATCACGGGCGCGGGCGCGGAGGTCGCGGCGATCCTGCAGGCGAAGGGCTTCGTCATCCGCAGCGTCGAGACGGGCAAGAGGAGCGACCGAGCGCAGACGACGATCACGGCGGGCGGCAGGACGGTCGACCTCTTCTACGGCATGCCGTTTCCGTGCATTCTCATGGAGGGCGGCGCGAAGGATGAGGCGCTCGTGAACATCGGCAGGGATTATGTGAAGCGATAAAGCGCAGATTTTTTAGGAAGCGCTGATAAAATGAAGTCTCCCGGATGTGCAAAGATGGGTGGCTGAATTTATCCGTGATTCCGTTAGAAAAGGGAGTTTCAGGTGAAGGCAGTCGGGCTTGCCAAATCGTTTGGCGTGAAAGAGATTTTTCATGATGTGACCTTTGAGGTGCGCCGCGGCGAACGCGCGGGTCTTGTCGGCGCGAACGGCGCGGGCAAGACGACCTTGATGCGCTGCCTCCTGGGCGAGGAGGAGGCGGATGCCGGAAGCGTGCAGCTCGACGACGGCGCGGCGATCGGCTACGTCGAGCAGCAGGCGGCGTTCGGCGATGGCACGCTCTACGAGGAGTTTCGCCGTGCCTTTGCCGACGTCATCGACCTCGGCGAGAAGAAGCGTGCATTGGAAAAGGAGATTGCCGCCGCATCGAGCGAGGAGAAGCTCGCACTCTACGGGCGCGTCGTCGACGAGTTCGAGCGGCTCGGCGGCTATTCGTTCGAGAGCCGCATCCGCCGCGTCGCCTTTGGCCTAGGCTTCACGGCGGAAGACTTCGAGAAGGATGTGCATCACTTCTCGGGCGGGCAGAGGACGCGAATATGTCTCGCGAAGGCGCTTCTGCGCGAGCCGGATTTCCTTTTTCTCGATGAGCCGACGAACCATCTCGACATCAAGATGATCGAGTGGCTCGAAGGCTTCCTCTCAGAGTATGCGGGCGGCGTCATCATCATCTCGCACGACCGCTTCTTCCTCGACCGCGTGGCGACGCACATCCTCGATCTTTCGGGCGGCACGGTGACCGCGTACGCGGGAAATTACAGTTACTTCCAGAAGGTGCACGCCGAGCGGCAGAAGTCGCTGCTCGCCGCCTACGAGAAGCAGCAGGAGCACATCAAGCGCACGGAGGAGTACATCCGCCGCTACCGCGCGGGTATCAAGGCGAAGCAGGCGCGTGGGCGCGAGAGCCAACTGCGCCGTATGGAACGCATCGTGCTGCCGGCGGAGAAGGCGAGCTTCAGCTACTTCGCCTTTCATCCGCCCGCCGAGTGCGCCGACCGCGTGGCGGAATTGGAGGATGTGACCTTCGCTTTCGGCAGCCGCGCCGTGTTTTCGCATCTCTCCTTGCTCGTCCGCAAGGGCGACGGCATCGCCATCGTCGGCCCGAACGGCGCGGGCAAGACGACGCTCCTGCGCGTGCTTCTGGGAGAGCTTACGGCGCAGACGGGGCGCGTGAAGATCGGCAGCCGCGTGAAGATCGGCTATTTCTCGCAGCAGCATGAGGGGCTAAATCCCGAGAACACCTTGGTCGGCGAGCTCAACTACGATTTCGGCATCGCAGAGGACGAGGCGCGCAAGTATCTGGGCGCGTTCCTCTTTCACGGCGACGAGGTCTTTCGCCGCATCGGCGATCTCTCGGGCGGCGAGCAGGCGCGTCTGGCGTTCCTCAAGCTCATGCTCACGGGCGCGAACTTCCTCGTGCTCGATGAGCCGACGAACCATCTCGACATTCCTGCGCGCGAAGCGGTCGAAGAGGCGCTGATGGCATTTCCCGGCACGTTCGTCGTCGTCTCGCACGACCGCTACTTCCTCGACAAGGTCGCGAACACGACGGCGGAGCTTGCGGCGGGAAGTTTGCGCGAGTACGAGGGAAACTACAGCTACTACCGCATGAAGAAGGAGATCGAGGAGAAGGAAGCCGCCGAAGCTGCCGAAGAAAGGGCGGGCGGCGCGAAAAAGGCGGTAAAAAAGAGCACGGCTTCCGCTATGCGGCGGGCGGCAGGCGCGGCGAGCGGTGCGGATGCTTCTAAGACGGCAGAGGAAAGCGCCGCTCGCAGCAAGGAGCAGGAGCAGCGCCGCCTCGCATCTCTGTCGGACGCCAAGCGCACCGAGATGCTCGCACGCGCCGAGGCGGAGATCGCCATGGCGGAGGCGGAACTCAAGGGATTGGAGTTTGAGATGAACCGCCCCGAGGTGCAGGGCGATCCCGAAAAAAGCGCGGAAATCGCCGAATTGTATGCGGCGAAGGAGCAGGAGATCGAGGAGCGCTACGCGCGTTGGGAAGCGCTCGCCGACTAGGGAAATGCCCGCGGCGAGACTGAGCCTTTGCGAGGAGCGAAGCGCAGGAAGGAAAAGAGCCGACAAGGGACAGGAGGTGCAGCATGGAAACGCTCGAAGGGACGGCACAAAGCGTCGTCTTTGCCGCGCCCGAGGGGGGCTTCACGGTCTTTCGCCTGCGGCCATCGGGACGGCGCGGACTCGTGACGGTGACGGCGAACGCGCCCGCACCGCTCGTGGGGCAGGAGATTGCGCTTTCGGGCGAGTGGGTGCAGCACCCGCGCTTCGGCGAGCAGTTCAAGGCGGCGACGCTTCGCGTTTCTGCGCCGACGAGTCTCGCGGGCATCGAGCGCTTTCTCGCGTCGGGCGCGATCGCGGGCGTCGGCGAGGCGATGGCGCACCGCCTCGTGCAGAAGTTCGGCAAGGAGACGCTTGAGATCATCGAGAAGAAGCCCTCGCGCCTCACCGAGGTCGCGGGCGTCGGCAAGAAGACGGCGGCGAAGATCCACGCTTCCTACATGGAGAAGGAGGAGCTCAGAGAGATCATGCTGTGGCTCGAAATGCACGGCGTTTCGGGCGCGTACGCCGCACGCATCTTCGAGACGTACAGCTCCTTTGCCATCGAGGTCATGGAGAAGCATCCGTACCGTCTGGCACGCGACGTCGCTGGCATCGGCTTTTTGACGGCGGATGCGATTGCCAAGAGCGCAGGAATCGCCGAGGACAGCAAGGAACGCATCGAGGCAGGGCTAGGCCACGCGCTCCTCACCGTCTCCCAGCAGGGGCATTGCTGCATCCCTGCGCCCGCTTTGACGGAGCGTGCGGCGAAGCTCCTCGGCACGCCGACGGAGGAGGTGCGCGAGGTCTTGAAGGAAGCCTTGACCGCCGAAAGGCTCGCCTTCGAGGAGGTCGGCGCGGAGACGCTCATCTATCCGCCGTGGCTCTACCGCGCGGAGAAGCGCACGGCACAGATGCTTTTCTTCCTGCAGCAGAAGGCTGCCGTGCTGCCCGCAGAAAGGGCGGCGGCCATCGTCGCCGACTGGGAGCGGGCGGCGGGCATCACGCTCGCCGCAGAGCAGCAGCAGGCTGTCGCCGCCGTGCTCGACCATGCGGTCTTCGTGCTGACGGGCGGCCCGGGCACGGGCAAGACGACGGTCGTGCGCGGCATGATCGCGGTTCTTGAGAGCCAGGGGCTCTCCGTGCTCCTCGGTGCGCCGACGGGACGCGCGGCGAAGCGGCTCGCAGAGGCGACGGGGCGCAAGGCGGAGACGGTGCATCGGCTTCTGGGCGCACAGGGCGGTATGGAGGCCGACGGCTCGCCCGTATTCGAGAAGGACGCGGACGATCCTCTGGACGCCGACGCCATCATCCTCGACGAGGTGTCGATGATGGACATCGTGCTCATGGAGCATTTCCTTGAAGCCGTGCCCGAGGGCGCGCGCGTCATCCTCGTCGGCGATGTCGACCAGCTTCCTGCCGTCGGCCCCGGCGCCGTCCTCAAGGACATCCTGCGCTCGGGCGCTGTGCCGAGCGTGCGCTTGAAGGAAGTCTTTCGCCAGAGCGGCGAGGGCACGATCGTCCTGAACGCGCACGCGATCAATCGCGGGCGCATGCCGCAGTTCACTGCGGGCGGCGATTTCGAGTTCTTGGAGATGCCCGACGAGGAGACGGCGGCGCGGCGCATCGTCGCGCTGTGCCGCGAGGAATTGCCGCGCGAGGGGTTTTCCGCTCTGGAAGCGGTGCAGGTATTGTCGCCCATGCACCGCACGCCGTGCGGCGTCGACAATCTGAACCGCCTCTTGCAGGCGGCGCTCAACCCGCCCGCGCCCGAAAAGGCGGAGTTTCGTAACAGCACGCTCACGTTCCGTGTCGGCGACAAGGTCATGCAGACGAAGAACGACTACACGAAGGGCGTGTTCAACGGCGACATCGGCTTCATCCGCGAGGTGTCGGCGGACGGCGTCAAGGTGCGCTATTCCGAGGAACTGACAGCGGACTACGAACCGAACGAACTCATGATGCTCACGCTCGCCTACGCCATGAGCGTGCACAAGAGCCAGGGCAGCGAGTACCCCGTGATCGTTCTGCCGCTCGTAGCCGCGCATCACATCATGCTGCAGCGCAACCTTCTCTATACGGCGGTGACGCGTGCGAAGAAAAAGGTCGTGCTGCTCGGCTCGAAGGCGGCTGTCTTCACGGCGGTATCGAACGACAAGACGCGCAGGCGCTACACATTGCTCGCCGAGAGACTCGCGGGCGCGGGCGGCGAGAGTCCGCTGCTCTCGTGAGGGGCGCGGCATGGCTCGCCGCCTTGGCGGACGCCGTATCTTCCGTCGTCTTTCCCTCGCGCTGCCCGGCCTGCGGCGCTTACTGCGAGAGGCGCGGCGGCTGGTGCGCGCCCTGCCTTTCGCGCACGGTGCGACCGCATCGCCTCGCACTTTCGGCAGAAGCGCTCGCCGCGCTCGATGATGCGTGGGCGGTCGGCTTCTACGGCGGCGCGCTCGGCACGCTCATTCGTGACCTCAAGTATCGCGGCAGGCGCGGCGTCCTGCCCTATATCCACGCGGCTCTGGCGGTGGCGAAACTGCCGGAACAATTTCTCGCTGCCGATCTTGCCGTCTATGTGCCGCTCCATGAAGCGCGCGAGAAGGAGCGCGGCTTCAATCAGGCCGAGCTGATCTTCGCCGCTTGGCTCAAGGCGAAGGGCATCCTCGCACGCCCTTTGCTTCAGCGGACACGCTCGACCGTGCCGCAGTACGGACTCGGCGAGAAGGAGCGGACGGACAACGTGCGCGGCGCGTTCTCTCTCGTTGAGGCGGGGAAAGGCGGCGCGGGAGAAATCGCGGGGAAAAGCATCGTGCTGCTCGACGACATCCTGACGACGGGGGCGACGCTCACATCCTGCGCCGCCGTGCTGAAAAAGGCGGGCGCAGGCTCTGTGTATGCACTGGCGCTGGCGAGCGACAGGAGCTAGAATAGGAATGCTTGCATCGTGTTGATTCAGCTGCGCAAGCATACAAAAATGCCCCATCTGCCGCATTTTGCGGCGGGTGGGGCATTTTTGTATGCTTGTGTTTGTGCAATCTTACTCGGGAATCTTCGTCATAAGCTCCAAGCTATGCTCTTCGTTCATCGTGCGGCACATCTCGATGAAGGTGTCGAGCGGCACGTCTTTGAGCTGCTCGTTCGTGCCGCGCACGTTGATGGAGACGGTGTTTTCCTCGGCTTCCTTGTCGCCTAAGACGAGGATGTAGGGATCCTTGTAGTGCTTGAAGCCCTTGATCTTCTCGCGCATGTTCTTGTCGGCGTAGTCGACTTCGAAGCGGATGCGGCTCTTGAAGAGCTTTTGCGCGACCTTCTTCGCGTAGTCGTTGTGCTCGGGGCGGATCGGCACGATGCCGACCTGCACGGGGCTGAGCCAGAAGGGGAATGCGCCTTTGAAGTTTTCGATGAGGACGCCGATGAAGCGCTCCATCGAGCCGAAGATGGCGCGGTGCAGCACGACGGGCTGCTTGTGGCTGCCGTCCTTGGCGATGTACTTGAGGTCGAAGTTCTGCGGCAACTGGAAGTCGAGCTGCAGGGTGCCGACCTGCCACTCGCGGCCGAGCGCGTCCTTCATCTTGAGGTCGATCTTCGGGCCGTAGAAGGCGCCGTCGCCCTCGTTGACCTCGTAATTGCCCTCGCCGTACTTGCGGTCGAGGATCGCCTTGAGCTCTTTTTCCGCGACGTTCCAAGTCTCGATGTCGCCCATAAAGTCGTCGGGGCGCGTCGAAAGCTCCGCTTTGCAGCTCATGCCGAGCGTCGAATAGATCTCGTCAGCGATGTCCATGATGTCGCCCATCTCAGCGGCGATCTGGTCTTCCATGAGGAAGGTGTGGTCGTCGTCCTGACGGAAGAGCTGCACGCGGAAAAGGCCGTTGAGCTCGCCCGACTTCTCCTTGCGGTGGATGACGTCGACCGTGTTGTAGCGGATCGGCAGGTCGCGGTAGGAGCGCGTCTTGCGCTGGTAGATCTTGATGGCGTTCGGGCAGTTCATCGGCTTGATCGCGAAGGTGTCGTCCGCTTCGATGTCGCCGTCCGCGCCGGGAATCAGGAACATGTTTTCCTTGTAATGCGCCCAGTGGCCGCTCGTGACCCACAGGCGCTTGTTGTTGATGACGGGCGCGGAAACTTCCTGATAGCCGTGCGCCTCGTGAATGCCGCGCCAGAATTCCAGCAGCGCGTTGAAGAGCTTCCAGCCGCGCGGCAGCCAGTAAGGCATGCCGGGTGCCGTCTCGTCGAACATGAAGAGGTCGAGCTGCGGCCCGATCTTCTTGTGGTCGCGCTCCTGCGCGTCCTTGATGAACGCGAGGTGCGCCTTGAGCTCCTCCTTTGTCGGGAAGGCGTAGGCATAGATGCGCGTGAGCTGGTCGCGCTTCTCGTCGCCGCGCCAGTAGGAGCCGGACATGGAGCGAAGCTGCCAGGCGGCAGACAGCAGTGCGGCAGAGTTCTCGACATGCGGCCCACGGCACAGGTCGACGAAGTCATCGCCCGTGCGGTACGTCGTCAAGATCTCGTCGTCGGGCAGATCCTCGATGAGTTCGACCTTGAACTTCTGATTCTTGAAAAGTTCGAGCGCATCTTTCTTGGAAATCTCCTCGCGCTTCCAATCTTCCTTGCGCTTCAAGATTTCCTTCATCTTCTCCTCGATGGTCTTGAGGTCGTCGTTCGTCGCTGGGCGCGGCAAGAGAAAGTCGTAGTAGAAGCCGTCGGCAATCTCCGGCCCGATGGCGTACTGCGTCTCTTTGCCGAAAACTTCAATGACGGCCTTTGCAAGCACATGTGCCAATGAGTGGCGGTAAACGTGCAGGAATTGTTCTTTGTCCATGATGTTTCATCCTTTGCTAGACATTTGCAGGCTGCGGTGCGCATAAATTAGGCGGCCTGCATAGTTTCTTCTATTATAGTGCAAAACAAATGATTTATCAACAAACCGTTGATTTATAAGGCTTGCTGCATTTTTATGCGCTATTTGTCTACAATTTGCCTACAATCTCACCGAAGATGCGTGCGGTTTCTTTTTGTGTTGCCTCTGTGTCGTGCGTGTAGAGGTTCTGCGTGATTGTCGCATCTTTATGGCTAAGGTGGACGACTACGGCAACGGGCTTTGCGCCTGCCTCGATAAGCTTGGTGGTGTGCGTATGCCGTAAACTGTGGGAATTGATTCCGTGCTGTCGCAGCAATCTTTTGAAAGAATCGTCAAGAATGGGCGTGCCATTTGCTTTAATGCACAAGAGCATGCGCCGTTCAAGGGTATCTGTGGGCGGCAGCTTCTTCGGCAGTATGACGACGGCACGATCATGCGCCTTATCCTCGTCGGTGATTTGGTAGGCCTCGCCCAAGCGCATCTCATCTTTGGCTTGTGTCGCTTTCAAGAGCCGCAGGTAGGCAAGCAGTGCGGCATCAACGTGCTCGGCATCAAGGACAAGGCGATCGAGGAGGCGCACATCCAGCAGGAGCGGAGCGTGACGGAACGTGCCAAGGAGGCAGACCAAAAGTGGAGAGCGACAAGAAAGGCAAGCGTCGCACAAGCCATAAGAAGAAAGAAGAGAAGCCGAAAAAGGAGATGCTGTTCGACGCGATCGACGAGGACGAGGGCATGTGAGTCTTTGTAAGTTTGGAAATAAAGAAAACGCTTTGCGGTTTGCAAGGCGCTTTTCTATGGGCGGTTTTCTCATGTTTTGTCTACGCCAAGCTCGCGCATCAGGGCGTTTTGCAGGATGTTCGAGAAGTTCACGTTGCGCTCCGTGGCGTTGGGGCGGTCTATGCACTCGCGTACAGCGGCGCGAACACCTACCTTGTGGACGGCTTCGTCGCAAAGGGCGGCGATAGGGCGACATGGCAGGAATAAGGGCATAAGAAAAGCAGTTTGCGTGATTTCTTGTTTTAGTTGACAGAGAGGAGGGGGGAATCTATAATCAAATTAGGGATGTGTAGATAGGAGGTGTACGAGATGGAACGGATTATTGATGTTGCACAGTATATTTTTCGGGAGTACGAGAAAATGTCATCCACTCCGATTGATGAGATGAAGCTTCATAAGCTTCTTTATCTTGTACAGCGCGAATCCTTTGCCATCACAGGCACACCGATGTTCACAGAGACATTTGAGGGCTGGAAATACGGCCCCGTCAGCCGTGTCGTTCGCAACTGCTATACGAGGGACGGAATGTATGACAGTGAAGGCGAAATCGGTGACATCTCACCGGAAAATGCGTATATTGCAAAGAATATTCTGTTGCAGTACGGCATATACGAATCGTGGAAGCTGAGCGAACTGTCACACAAGGAAATTTCATGGAGAAATGCACGCAGAGGGCTTTTGCCCGAACAAAACGGCGCACGGATATTGTCGATGGACGATATCCGAAAAGACGCCGAAAAGGTGCGTCCGTATGATCCTATATGGGATATGTACTA